>Ga0209257_1000336_pt1 | contig 97981 bp, 82 predicted proteins | sample AraplaCvi_mCL_r2_FD_184277 | JGI IMG/M metagenome (GOLD analysis project Ga0209257, IMG submission 184277) | Arabidopsis root microbial communities from North Carolina, USA - plate scrape MF_Cvi_mCL_r2 (SPAdes) (version 2) | ecosystem: Host-associated > Plants > Roots > Endosphere | place: USA...
CGGCAGAAGTGGTGATCGCCGAAGTCGACGGCAAGCCGGCCGGCTTCGCGCTGTTCTTCCACAACTTCTCCACCTTCGTCGGCAAGCGCGGCCTGTACCTGGAAGATCTTTTCGTAAGGCCCGAATTCCGCGGCCTGGGGCTTGGCCAGCGGCTGATGGTCCGTCTTGCCAAGCTGGCGGTGGAACGCGATTGCGGCCGGTTCGAATGGTCGGTGCTGGACTGGAACCAACCTGCGATCGATTTCTATCGCGGACTGGGCGCCGTGCCGTTGGACCAGTGGACGGTGCAACGCGTGGCCGGCGATGCATTGGCGGCGCTGGCGGCGCACGATCCCGAAGGAAACTGAGGCTTTACTTCCCGCTCACAAACCTCGAACCTCCGGCGCGGCATGCTCGGCCTGCATGCACCGGCCTTCGCCCGAAAAGATCAAGCGCCATCTGCAACGCCTGCAGCAAAGCCTGCCCGCTGCGCTGGTGAACCGTTTCATCGAAATCGACCTGATGACCCAGGCCGCGTCGCTGGCGTTCTATGCCGTGCTTTCGCTGGCGCCCTTGCTGGTGCTGTTGCTATGGCTGACCGCGTCGCTGTATCCGACCGCGCAGGACGAACTGATCCGCCAGGTCGGTCAGCTGGCCGGCAGCGGCGCCGAAACCATCGCCAATACGGTGATCGACAATGCGCGCGCGCGGCCCAGCGTGGGTTCGCTGGCGGGGTTATGGGGCACGTTGCTGCTGTTCGTGGGCGCCACCGCGGTATTCGCGCGCCTGCAGGCGGCGTTGAACCTGATTTTCCGCACCGATGCGCAACGCCTGGACGGGTTGGTGGCCTGGCTGCGCAAGCGGATCTTTTCCTTCGGGGTGATCTTCGCCCTGGGCTTCCTGCTGCTGGTGTCGATGACTTTGAGCACCGTGTTGCAGGTGATGTTCGCCAACGTGCCCTCGCTGCTGCCGGCGCTGGGCACCACGGCCAGCCTGGCGCTGTACGTGGTCGCGTTCGCGTTCCTGTACCACTTCCTGCCCGACCGCCCGGTGCAATGGCGGCAGGCGTTCCTGGGCGGACTGATCACCGCGCTGCTGTTTTCCGGCGGACGGTACCTGATCGGGCTGTACATCGCCCAGGCCGATCCGGGCAGCGCCTATGGCTCGACTGGCGCGCTGGTGATCCTGCTGGTCTGGATCTACTACGCCACCGTGGTGTTCTTCGTCGGCGCGCTGCTCACGGCCGTAATCGACGAGCGCGCCCGGGCCCGGGCCACGCTGGAGGCGGCCGAACTGCCGTTGCCGGCGCCTGCCAGGGCCGATTCTTCCGATCTTCCTCCTGTCTGAACAGCCTCCGCCATGCCCTTGCATGGCATCCTATCGGCTTCATGGCCCGCATTCCCGACGCTTTCATCGACGACCTCCTGGCGCGCACCGACATCGTCGAGGTGATCGGCACGCGCGTGCCGCTGAAACGCCAGGGCAAGGAGTATTCGGCGCGCTGCCCGTTCCACGACGAGCGCTCGCCGTCGTTCACGGTGTCGCAGACCAAGCAGTTCTACCACTGCTTCGGTTGCGGAGCGCACGGCACCGCCATCTCGTTCCTGATGAACTACGACCGCCTTGAATTCCTGGATGCGGTGGACGAACTGGCCAAGCGCGTGGGCATGGAAGTGCCCAAGGAAACGCGCACCCGCAACGAAACCGACGACGGCCGCGACATGTATGCGGCGTTGGATGCGGCCGCAAAATTCTTCCAAAAGCAGTTGGAGGGCAACGAGAAGGCCAGGACTTATCTCGATCAGCGCGGCGTCGACGAAAGCATCCGCACGCAGTTCTCCATCGGCTATGCACCGGATGGGTTTTCCGGGCTCAAGGACGCGCTGGGTACCGACGAGCGCCGCGTCAAGTTGCTGGACAAGACCGGCATGCTTTCGCGCAGCGACAACGGCCGCGTCTACGACAAATTCCGCGACCGGGTCATGTTCCCCATCCACGACCGTCGCGGCCGGGTGATTGCGTTCGGTGGCCGCGTGCTGCAGAAGGACGACGGCCCCAAGTACCTCAATTCGCCGGAGACTCCACTGTTCCACAAGGGTCGCGAGCTCTATGGTTTGTGGCAAGTGCGCCAGGCCAACCAGAAGATCGAACGGCTGGTGGTGGTGGAGGGCTACATGGATGTGGTGTCGTTGTTCCAGTACGGGGTGACGCAAGCCGTGGCGACGCTGGGCACGGCCACCACGCCCGATCATGCCGAGCTGCTGTTCCGCAATTCGCCGGACGTGTATTTCTGCTTCGACGGCGACGCCGCCGGACAGCGCGCGGCATGGAAGGCGCTGGAGTCGGTGCTGCCGCGCATGAAGGACGGGCGCCAGGCGTTCTTCCTGTTCCTGCCCGACGGCGAAGATCCGGACAGCATCGTACGCAGCGAAGGCGCAACCGGTTTCGATAAGCGCCTGCGACAAGCCACGCCGTTGTCGCAGTTCTTCTACGATGAGCTGGGCAAGGACGTGAACCTGTCCACGCTGGATGGAAAGGCGCGTCTGGCCGAGCGCGCGAAACCTTTGCTGGCGCAGATACCGGACGGCGCGTTCGGCGACCTGATGCGGCTGCGGCTGGGCGAAATCACCGGCGTGGGCGTGCGTCAGCCACCTGCCTTGCCGGAGAAACCCAAAGTCGCCTCGCGCGCGCCGGCACAAGCGCAGAAGCGCAGCCTGGTGCGTGGTGCGATCACCGTCCTGCTGCAGCAGCCTTCACTGGCGTTGGCGCTGGAACCGCCTTACGGTTTCAAGGATCTCAATCAGCCCGGTGTAGCGTTGCTGGTGGAGCTGTTGTCGTTGGTGCACGCTCGTCCCGAGATCACCACAGGCGCGTTGCTGCAGCACTTCTCCGAACGCGATGATCTGGCCGCACTGCAGAAGCTGGCGTCGGAAGTGGTCCCGGGCAACGAAAGCGCCTGGCGGCAGACCTTGGTCGATGCCGCCGAGCAACTGGAGGATCAAGCCATCCAGCAACGCCTGACCGAGTTGCAGGCGAAAATGGGCGCCGGCCCGCTGGATGTGGCCGACAAGTACGAACTGATGACCCTGTTGCAAGCCCAGCGTCGGCGAGGCAAGCAGCCCGCCTGACCCATGGGACTGGGTGGACGGTCGGCCACTGCGTTAAGCTCGGCGCTTCTTCCAATGGGGATTCGGACGATGCGCCTTCCGCGACTTTTATTGCCTGCCGCGATTTCGCTGTGCCTTGGCCTGCCGTTGTTGTCGCATGCAGCAACCGGCGAAGCAGTGGTGCGCAAGGAGCAAGGCAACCGCATCACCGAAAACGTGCCTGAAATTCCCGCCGAACTGATCGAGCGGCTGGACCGCTACCAGAACACGCGCGGCGCATCCTTCGCTGGTTGGACGAAGGAAGGCTGCATGTTGATCAGCACGCGTTTCGCCGAGACCGCGCAAGCGCACCGCGTGTGCCAGCCGATGGGCATGCGCGAGCAGCTGACGTTCTATCCCGAACCCATTTCGGGGCTGACTCCTTCGCCCGCAGAGGCTTGGCGCCAGGGTTTCGTTTTCGCCAAGGACAAGGGCGGCGATGAGTTCTCGCAGCTGTACTGGTTCGACGAGGCGACCCGTTCCATCACCCTGTTGACCGACGGCAAGCGCACGCAGAACGGCGGCGCGTCGCTCAGCCACGACGGCGGATTGATGGCCTACAGCAGCACGGCGCGCAACGGTACCGACCGCGACGTGTGGGTGCGCGATACGCGCGCCGGCACCTCGCGCCCGCTGGTGACGGTGGGCGGAAGCTGGAGCCCAATGGATTTCTCGCCGGACGGAAAGCGCCTGCTGGTGATGAAGTACGTTTCGGCCAACGAGTCCTATCCCGGCGTCGTCGATGTGGCCAGCGGCAAGTTGGAGCTGTTCCCGGTGGACGGCGGCAAGGCGGCGTTCGCCGGTTTCAAGTTCGCGCCGGACGGCAAGTCGGTGTACTTCATTTCCGACGAACCTTTCAACGGCAAGCCCAGCGAGTTCCAGACCTTGCGCTTCCACGATCCGGACGCGGGCAAGTTCGAACAGTTGAGCGGCGACATTCCCTGGGATGCGGAAGGGCTGGAAATCGCCGAAGACGGCAAGCACCTGGCGTTCGTCACCAACGAGGACGGCATCAGCAAATCGCATGTGCTCTCGATTCCCGGCCATCGCCCGGTGAAGCTGCCCGAATTGCCGGTCGGGGTGATCGGGGGCCTGGGTTTTTCACCCGATGGCAAGCGCCTGGCGCTGAGCCTCAACACCGCCACCTCGCCCAGCGACGTGCATGTGATCGACCTGGCCAGCAGCCAGCGCACGCAGTGGACGCGGAGCGAAGTCGGCGGGCTGGATGCATCGAAGTTCGTTGCGCCGACGCTGGTGCGCTTCCCCACCTTCGATGAGGTGGAGGGAAAGCCGCGCACTATCCCGGCGTTCTATTACCGTCCGGCCAAACTACCGGCCAGCGGCAAGCTCCCGGTGGTCATCAACATCCACGGCGGTCCGGAAAGCCAGGCGCTGCCCACGTTCACCCCCAGCTTCCAGTTCATGGCCAACGAACTGGGTGTGGCGGTGCTGGTACCCAACGTGCGCGGCTCCTCCGGTTACGGCAAGACCTATCTGACGCTGGACAACGCGGAAAAACGCGAAGACTCGGTGAAGGACATCGGCGCTCTGCTCGATTGGATCGCCGCGCAGCCTGAGCTGGATGCCAGCCGGGTGGGCGTGGCCGGCGGCAGTTACGGCGGCTACATGGTGCTGGCTTCGCTGATGCACTACGGCGACCGCATCCGCGCCGGCGTGGACACGGTGGGCATTTCGCACTTCGGCACCTTCCTCAACAACACCGAAAGCTATCGCCGCGACTTGCGCCGCGCCGAATACGGCGACGAGCGCGTGCCGGAGATGAAGGCGGTATTCGACCGCATCTCGCCGTTGAACCATGCCGGCAAGATCACATCGCCGCTGTTCGTGGCCCAGGGCCGCAACGACCCACGCGTGCCTTACACCGAGGCCGAGCAGATCGTGAAGGCGGTACGCGGCAACGGCCAGCCGGTGTGGTTCCTGATGTACGCCGACGAAGGCCATGGCTTCAAGAAGAAAACCAACAGCGATTACTTCGGAGCGGCAGCGATACGGTTCTGGCAGGAATATCTGCTGAAGTAAGCGGCAGGGGGCGGAACTGCGCGGATCAGCGCAGGTCCTTCACCACTTCACCGCCCTTCATCACGAACGGAATCGTTTCGAGCAAGCTGACGTCCTGGGTGGGGTCACCGTTGACGGCGACCAGGTCGGCCCAACGGTTGTTCTCGATCGCGCCCACATCGTTGCGGTCCAGCGCTTGTGCTGCCTCCAGGGTCGCGCTGCGGATCGCTTCGATCGGGGTCATGCCGTAGCGAACCATCACCTTGAACTGGCTGGCGTTCAGGCCGTGCGGATACACGCCTGCGTCGGTGCCGTAGACCATCTTCACGCCTGCGGCGTGGGCGCGGCGGAAACCTTCGCGCTGGAGTTCGGCCACTTCGCGGTCCTTGCGCAGGTTGTCCTCCAGCACGCCGTTCTTCTTGCCTTCTGCCTGGGTGTAGTCGGTGTTGTAGATGTCCATCGACAACCACGCGCCGTGCTTCTTGGCCAGGGCGATGCCTTCGTCGTCGATCAGGCTGGCGTGCTCGATGGTGTCGACGCCGGCGCGGATGGCGTCCTTGATGCCCGAGGCGCCGTGCGCGTGCGCGGCCACCCGCAGGCCCTGCATGTGCGCTTCGTCGGCGATGGCTTTCATTTCCTCCAGGCCCATCTGCTGCTGGCCGGGTTCGGTATTGCGCGAGAACACGCCGCCGGTGGCGCAGATCTTGATCACCTGCGCGCCGTACTTGCGCAATTCGCGCACGCGCTTGCGGCCTTCCTCGGGATTGTCGGCGTTGAACGGACTCTTCTGCTCCATCGACGGCGGAAAGAACGTCGAATCGCAATGCCCGCCCGTGGCGCCGAACGAATGGCCGGCGGTGACCACGCGCGGCCCGGGAATCTTGCCCGCATCGATCGCTTGGCGCAGGCCGACATCGTTCCAGGCATCGGCGCCCACGTTGCGCACCGTGGTGAAGCCGGCCGCCAATGTCTTCTGTGCGTGCGCCACCGCCAGCACCGACCAGAACCGGTCGCTGAACTGCAGACCGGTATAGCCGCCGTAGGAAGGATCGCTGTCCAGATGCACGTGCATGTCGATCAATCCCGGCAGCAAGGTCATGCCGCTCAGATCGACGTGCCGGGCGCCGGCGGGGACCGCCTCAGCGCCGCTGCCGGTTTCGACGATGCGTCCGTTGCGCACCAGGATGTGAGGATTTTCGATCATGCGGCCGCTGCGCACGTCCAGCATGCGGTTGGCGGTGATCCACACCGTTTCGCCGGTGGACGCGTCCTGTGCGTTGAGCGCACCGGAAAACAGAACCATTGCGATGAGAAAGGTGTTCGAAGCGAACCTGCGTGAATCGATCATTTCCCGATTTCCCCTGGCGTCGATATGCCGAGTATAGGCAAAGCCGGAAAGTCGCGGAGTCCGAACTCAGGTTTGCGGTACGAACTCGATCAATGCCGACGGCTGCAGCACCGGCATCAGCCAATGGTCGGCCAGCAGGAACGCGAACAGCGCCATCAGATAGACGATGGAATAATTGAACACGCGCATCGGGAAGAACTCGTCCGGCGGATCGAGCAGGCGCCACGCGTACCAGAGGAACACGGCGCCCAGCACCAGCGCGCCACCGAGATAGAAGAATCCGCTCATGCCGATGATGCACGGCAATACGGTCACTTCCACCAGCAGCACGGTATAGAACAGGATCTGCCAACGCGTATAGGTCACGCCGTGGGTGACCGGCAGCATGGGCACCAGCGCGCGCGCATAATCTTCGCGACGGAAGATCGCCAGCGCCCAGAAATGCGGCGGCGTCCACACGAAGATGATCAGCACCAGCAGCAATGCGTGGGCCCAGTCCCAACGGCCGGTCATGCCGGTAATGGCGGCCCAGCCCAACAACGGCGGCGCCGCGCCGGCGATGCCGCCGATGACGATGTTCTGTGGCGTGGCCCGTTTCAGGAACACGGTGTAGACCACCGCATAGCCGATCAGCGAAGCGAAGGTGAGCAGCGCGGTGATGGTGTTGACCCATAGCACCAGCACCGTCATCGAAATCGCCGCCAGCACCAGTGCGAATACCAGCGCCTGCCAGGGCTTGAGCTGTCCCACCACCAGCGGACGCCAGGAAGTGCGCGCCATTTTCGCGTCGATGCGCGCGTCCAGGATCTGGTTGATCGCCGCGGCGCTGGAAGCGGCCAGCCAGATTCCGAGGAATCCGAGCGCTCCCTGCTTGAGCTGTTGCGTATCGGGCATGCCATCGATGGCCAGCAGCATGCCCACCAGCGCGGTGAACACGATCAGCGCGACCACGCGCGGCTTGGTGAGGCTCCAGTACTGGCGCACGACCGACATCGTCATTCCAACTTGCGCAGGCGCGCCAGCAACGAAACCAGCGCGAACAGCAACAGCGCCGCGCCCGCGTTGTGCGCCACCGCCACGTGCAGCGGCAGGGCCAGCTTGACGTTGAGGATGCCCAGCGAAACCTGCGCCACGACCAGCACGAAAAGAGCCGTGGACCAGCCGCGCATTCCCGGTGTGCGCAGCAGACGCGCAGCGAACGCCAGCAGATACAGCGCAAGCACCACGGCGACGATGCGGTGCGCCATCTGGATGGCGATGCGGGAGGCGCCATCCAGCACGCCGCCTTCGTAATCCACCCCCACGCCGCGCCACAACACGAAGCCTTCGCGGAAATCGTGCGGCGGCCACCACTGGCCCACGCACTTGGGGAAATTGTCCGCCGACCAGCTGCCTGCGCCGCAGGACAACGCCGCGTAGTTGGCGCTGACCCAGCCGCCGAGTGCGATCTGCAAGCCCAGCAACACCAGTCCGACGATCACCCAGCGCTTCAACGTTGTCGCTTCCACCGCCATGATGGGTCGCTCGATCGCGCGCCATGCCGTCCAAGTGAGCAAAGCGAAAGTGGTAAGGCCACCCAGCAGATGGCCCATGACCACGATGGGCTTCAGCAACCAGGTCACCGTCCACATGCCCAGCAACGCCTGGAAGATGATCACCGCCAGGGTCAGTGCGCCCACACGCGACAGATCCACGTTCGACCAGCGCAATGCGGCGAACAACAGGATCACTTCGCCGACGATCGCCAGCGCCGAGGCGGCCTGATGTTCGCCGCGCATGTACAAGGGAATGGCCGCAGCCACCAGCAACGAAGCCACCACGATCTGGGCGATGCCGAAGCGGCGCTTGCGCGCGGCCAGCACGGCCAACAGCAGCACCAGCACGCCCAGCGAGCCGGCCAGCATCCTGTGCACCTGTTCGCGCCAGGCCTTGTGGGTTTCGAACGGGCGGATCGCGCTGGCGGCGTGGTCGTTCACTTCGCTGGCCGCCTGCGGCCACGCGGCGCGTCCGTAACAGGTCGGCCAGTCGGGACAGCTCAGGCCCGCATCGGACAAGCGCACGAAAGCCCCGAATACCACCACGCACAAAGTAAGCGCGACCGCGAGCCAGGCGAAACGATGGAAATGCTTGTAGACGGCGGGACGGGCGAGCAGGTTCATCAGATCAGCTTGAGCAATTTCGAAACATCGGTACGGATGAAGCCCGGGTCGGTGCCTGGCGGGTAACGCAGGATCACGAAGCCGTTGGGATCGATCACGTACAGGGGCACTCCCGCCGGATCGCTTGCGCGCGGCAACGCGGCCAGCAATTCGGGAGTCGCTTGCAGCACACGCAGTGCAGGCGTTTGCGGGGCGCCGGCCGGATGCGTGCCGATCCAGAGGATCTCGACATGATCGGCCTTATTGCCGAACAGTTGCCAGACCACATCCAGATCCTTGGCCAGCTTCACGCACTCGCTGGCGCAACCGGCCGGCGGCGCGACCGCGATGCGCCACATGCGTTCGGCCGGTTGCCAGGCGTAGTCGCCTCCGTCCCTGAGCTTGGGCACCACTGCTCGCGCATCCACCGCCGGCTGCAGCATCTCGCCGTGCACCTTGGTGCCTTGCGGCTGCCAGCCGCTGAAACGCAGCACGCCGGCTCCGAAGATGGTGCCGAAGAACAGCAGGAAGATCAGCACCAGGATCCAGCGTCCGCGGCGGATCCGCGCCGCCTCGTCGGGGCTGGGGGAAGGGGAAGTCGCATTCATGTCCGGCATTTTCTCACGCGCAGCCGCTCAACGCCGCCGGCGTCGGCGCAAAGTCAGCACCAGGGCGGTGATCAGCACCGCCAGCGCCAGTCCGAACCATTGCACCGCATAGCCCAGGTGGCGTTCGGGCGGCAATGTATTGGGAAGGATATTCAGATCGCGCTGGTAGCCCAGCTTGAGCGCCGGATCCAGGCGCAGCACGCGAGGCGCCAGTGCAGGAAGGGCGAGCGCGCGGGCCAGGCCGGCGTGGTCGAGACTGGTCGCCAACAGCGTGCCATCCGGCTGCGCAGAGACCACTGCAGCGGCCAAGCCCGCAGACGGCGGAGGCGCCAGCAGACCGGCCGCTTGCGTGGCGGCGGCAAAAGACTCGATACGCGGAAGGGTGCGATCGCCCGGCAGCGGCAACCAGCCCAGTTCGACCAGCAGCGGGGACGTGCCGGCGGCATCGGGCTGGAACGCGCGATAGACGCGCACGCCCGAACGCCCCGCGCTGGTCTGGTTGTCCAGCAATACAGCGGGTTTCTCCAGAAAACGGCCCTGTCCCTGGGCCCAATCGTAGGCTTGCGAACGCGCCGGGTCGGCGGCCTCGCGCAGCGGCACGGCTTTACGCGCAGCCAGCACGCCTTGCGACTGTTCCAGCATGGCCTGCTTCTGCTTGCCGCGATCCAGCTGCCAGAAACCCAGGCTGCAGAACAGCGCCATGGTCAGCAACGCCAGCGCCCAACCGAACAGACCGTTGCCGGTGCGGCTCACGCGCAGGAGCCCCGCGCCTGCGATAATGCCGACCTTGATGACGAACGCTCGCCGTTGGAAGAAATCGCCATGAACGACTCGCTGAAAACCCTGCTGATCATCGCCTTCCTGCTGGTGATCCTGTGGAATCTGGGCGCCGGCCTGTACTACCTGCTGGTGGACAAGGGCCAGAGCAAGCGTACCGTCAATGCATTGACCCGGCGCATCGCGTTTTCGGTGGCGCTGATCCTGCTGGTGGCGTTGGGAATCTACACCGGGGTGATCAAGCCGCACGGCATCGGCGGCTGACTTTTCTCTTCTCCCACCGGGAGAAGGTGGCGCGTAGCGCCGGATGAGGGAGTGGAAGGTCGGCTTGTAGTGGAGTTTCAGCAAGTAAGTCTTACAAGCCTGGCTTCGCTACCGCGATGGCTCTTTTGAAATCCGTCCAGACTTCCAGCTTGCACTAGCGCGGATGGGCCATTCCCTCATCCGCCCTTCGGGCACCATCTCCCGAAGGGAGAAGGAATTGCTTACAGCACGTAGACGAACAGGAACAGACCCAGCCACACCACGTCGACGAAGTGCCAGTACCATGCGGCCGCTTCGAAGGCGAAATGGTTGTCCTTGGTGAAGTGGCCCTTGAGCACGCGCAGCCACATGATCAGCAGCATCAGCGTGCCCAGGAACACGTGCGCACCGTGGAAGCCGGTAAGCATGAAGAAGGTGGAACCGTAGATGCCCGAACCCAGGGTCAGGTTCAATTCCTTGTAGGCATGGATGTATTCCTCGGCCTGGAAGGCCAGGAACAGGCAGCCCAGCACTACCGTCAGGCCCAGCCAGATCAGCACCTGCTTGCGGTTGGCCGCTTTCAGCGCGTGGTGGGCGATGGTCAGGGTCACACCGGAGGTCAGCAGGATCAGGGTGTTGAGCAGCGGCAGGCCCCAGGCCGGAATGGTCTGGAACGCGCCACCCACCTGCGCCGGACCGGCGGTCGGCCAGGCCGCGCTGAAGCCATCCCATAGCAACGCGTTGGTCATCACGCCGTCGCCTTCGCCGCCCAACCACGGCAGCGCCAGGTTGCGCGCGTAGAACAGCGCGCCGAAGAACGCGCCGAAGAACATCACTTCGGAGAAGATGAACCAGACCATGCCCATACGGAAGGACACGTCCACCTGCTTGTTGTACTGGCCCTGGATCGACTCGCGGATCACATCGCCGAACCACATGAACAAGGTGGCGCACAACATGACCACGCCGGCGAAGAACGCCCACTTGCCCCAGGCCGTTTCGTTGAGCCAGCTGGCCACGCCCAGCATGGTGGTGAACATGGCGATGGAGCCCACGAACGGCCACTTGCTGTGGTGCGGTACGTAGTAGACGTTGGCGTCCGGCGAATGCGTTTGGGCCATGGCGGGGTCGTTCCTGTTGCTGTTCTTGTGGCTGAAGTATGGGTATTTACGGAGCCGCGAGCGGCGAAGGCGTGGTCTTGCCCGAACCCAGGCGCGCGGTCAGGGCGTCGTTCTTGAAGAAGGTGTACGACAGGGTGATGGTCTTCACGTCGGCCGGCAGATCCGGATCGACGATGAAACGCACCGGCATGTCGCGCTTTTCGCCGGCCTGCAGGGTCTGGGCGGTGAAGCAGAAGCACTCGGTCTTGGTGAAGTAGCCGGATGCGCGCGCCGGCGCCACCGAAGGCACCGCGCTGCCGACGATCGGGTTGGCGCCGTCGTTGCGCGCGAAATACAAAGCTTCGTTCAACTCGCCCGGCACCACCTGCATGGTCAACTGTTCGGGATGGAACGCCCACGGCAGTTTGGAGTTCACGCCGCCGTCGAACTGCACGGTGACCGTGCGCGCCTTCCTGTCCTTGGCGACGGCGCTGGCCACGCCCGGGCCTTGCTCCAGGCGGATGCCGAACACTTTCTCGCACGCGATGCGGTACAGCGGCACCAGCGAAAAGGTGAAGGCGAACGCGGCAAGCGACACACCCACCAGCTTGAACAACCCGGCCGAATTGGACTTGGGCGCGCTCATTGCGCCAGCACGCCCGAGAGAATGAAAGCCAGATACACCAGGAACGCTAGACCACCGATCGCCAACGCCGTACGTCCCGCGCGCTTGCGGCGCGCGGGCAGGTCATAGGCGGGGCGAACCGGATCGGTCACGGCGGATCAGTGGGTGACGTCGTCGTGGGCCAGGTCGCCCGGACGGATCACCGGCGGCGTGGTGAAGGTGTGGTGCGGAGCCGGCGAAGGCACCGTCCATTCCAGACCGCGCGCGTGTTCCCAGGCGCGCGCTTCGGCCTTGGCCCCGCTGCGCAGCGACGACCACAGCACGGCAGCCATGATGAAGGGCGTGGCGAACATGCCGAAGGCGCCGATCGAACTGATCAGGTTCCAGTCGGCGAACACCGGGTTGTAGTCGGGGATGCGGCGCGGCATGCCGGCCAGCCCCAGGAAGTGCTGCGGGAAGAACAGCAGGTTCACGAACACGATGCTCCACCAGAAGTGGAACTTGCCCCAGAACTCGCTGTACATGCGGCCGGTCCACTTCGGCCACCAGTAATAGACCGCGGCGATGATCGCGAACAGCGCGCCGGTGACCAGCACGTAATGGAAGTGCGCGACCACGAAATAGGTGTCGTGGTACTGGAAGTCCGCCGGCACGATGGCCAGCATCAGGCCGGAGAAGCCACCGATGGTGAACAGGATCACGAACGCGACCGCCCACAGCATGGGCGTCTCGAACGACAGCGAGCCGCGCCACATGGTGCTGACCCAGTTGAACACCTTCACGCCGGTGGGAATGGCGATCAGCATGGTCGCGAACATGAAGTAGATTTCGCCGCCCAACGGCATGCCCACGGTGAACATGTGGTGGGCCCAGACGATGAACGACAGGAACGCGATCGACGCGGTGGCGTAAACCATCGCCTGGTAGCCGAACAGCGGCTTGCGGCTGAAGGTCGGCAGGATCTCGCTGGCGATACCGAACGCCGGCAGGATCATGATGTAGACCTCCGGATGTCCGAAGAACCAGAAGATGTGCTGGAACATCACCGGGTCGCCGCCGCCGGCCGCATTGAAGAACGAGGTGCCGAAGAACTTGTCGGTGAGCAGCATGGTCACCGCGCCAGCCAGCACCGGCATTACCGCGATCAGCAGGAACGCGGTGATCAGCCAGGTCCAGCAGAAGATCGGCATCTTCAGCAGATCGATGCCCGGCGCGCGCATGTTCAGGATGGTGGCGATGATGTTGATCGCGCCCATGATCGAGCTGACGCCCATCATGTGGATGGCGAACACGGTGAAGGCCACGTTGTAGCCGCCTTGCAGCGACAGCGGCGGGTACAAGGTCCAGCCGCCGGCGGGCGCGCCGCCCGGCAGCACCAGGGTCAGCAGCAGCAGGGTGAAGGCGAAGGGCATGATCCAGAACGACCAGTTGTTCATGCGCGGCAGCGCCATGTCCGGCGCGCCGATCTGCAACGGCACCATCCAGTTGGCCAGGCCCACGAAGGCCGGCATCACGCCGCCGAAGATCATCACCAGCGCGTGCACCGAGGTCATCTGGTTGAAGAACTCGGGCTTCACGAATTGCAGGCCCGGGTGCATCAGCTCGGCGCGGATCACCACCGACATGCCCGCGCCGATGACGAACATGATGAAGGCGAAGATCAGATACAGCGTGCCGATGTCTTTGTGGTTGGTCGAAAAGAACCAACGCTCGACGAAGCCTTGCTTGTGGCCGTGATCGTCATGGTGCTCGTCATGGTGATCGACTGCGGAATGGGCCATGGGGTGCTACCTCAAAAAATCGAATGCGGACTGGCGACAGGTCGGCGCGCGAGCGCTCAGACCTTGGCGGGCTCGGTGGTGGCGGGAGCGGCTTTGGCCGGGGCGACGGCGGCCGGAGCCGCTTCGGTCGGCGCCGGCTCGGCGGCGGGCGCCGGAGCGGCAGGCGCGGGCGCAGCCGGCTTGCGCGAGGCCAGCCAGGTCTTGAACTCTTCCTTGCTCACGGCCCTGACCACGATCGGCATGAAGCCATGGTCCTTGCCGCACAGCTCGGCGCACTGGCCGCGGTAGATGCCGGGCTTCTGGATGTCGGTCCAGGCCTCGTTGATGATTCCGGGGATGGCGTCCTGCTTCCAGCCCAGCGCCGGCACCCACCAGGCGTGGATCACGTCGTCGGCGGTGATGACGAAACGGATCTTGGTGTTGACCGGCAGCACCAGCTGGTTGTCCACATCGAGCAGGTAGTGCGGATTGGCTTCGAACGAAGGCTGCGCGCCGCTCTGGCGGATGCGGTCGGACTCGTGGTCCAGACGGCTGGTGAACTGCACGTCCTCGCCCAGGTACTCGTATTTCCACAGCCATTGCACGCCGGTGACCTTCACCGTCATTTCCGCGTCGCGGGTGTCGTACATGGCGATCAGCTTGGCCGTGGCCGGCCAGGCCATCACGACCAGGATCAGGATCGGCAGCACCGTCCAGATGATTTCGGCGGTGGTGTTATGGCTGAACTGGGCAGCGACCGCGCCTTTGGACTTGCGGAACTTGAACATGGCGTAGGCCATGGCGCCGAACACGATGATGCCGATCACCACGCACACGTACAGCGCGATCATGTGCGCGTCGTAGGCGTGCTGCGAGGACGTGGTGACGCCCTTGCCCATGTTCAGCTGCCAGGGCTTGGGGTCGGCCGACTGCGCCCAGGCCAGTGCCGGCGCCAGCAACAGTGCGCAGGCCGCACCCAAAGACCGCGTGACCCGCTTGAAGAAACCTTTCGCTTGCGTCATTGCCTAGACCCTTGTGCGTCATCGGTAGCGGCTTGCGGCCGCCAGTAAATCCTGCAACTGCCCTGCCAGCTCCCGGCGTTCGGCCGGACCGAGGAAGTTGCCCACCTCGACCCGCCTGCCGCTGGAAGCCAGCGAAATCCTTTCGCCTTCCTCTTCGATACGCAGTCGCACCCAGTAGGGATGCGCCCGGAATATCGCCTGTGCCTGCGCCCCGGTTCCGGCGCTACGGCTCACTTCCACCACCTCGGGATCGATGGTGATGCATTCGCCGCGCTCCCCGCTGCGCCACAACCAGCGCAGCGCCGCCGCCACGATCGCGCTATGCAGCAACGCGAAAGCCGGCGCGAACACGTTGCCGGCCAGCCAGCCCGCGCCGGCCACCAGCCACATGCTTCCGCACAGCACCGCGAACAGCGCCCTGAACTGCGGAGCCGTCAGCGCCCGGGGCGGTCGCAGGCTGAGCCTTGCGCCATGCCCGACAGGCAGGGACGGAACCACTTCGATCATGTCGCCAACTGCGCTTTTTGGCCGCAGGAAACCCTGCAAATGGTAGCCGCCGCACCCCCAAGCAGCAAGCTTCGATGATCCCTGCAGTCGTGGAACACGCCTTCGCCCGGCCTCGCTGGCGGCATATTCGGCGGCCCTGCGCCCCGGATTCGGCAGCTCCTGCGGTGATATGCCGACGGTGCAAGCCCTACACTATCGGGCTCCCGGATTTCACTTGCGTGTCCTATGACCTCCTTGCCCGCCGGCGCGGCCTTCGTGCCGCCTCTCGCCGACTCGCTGATCGGCCCGGAGCTGCCCCCGCCACCGACCCCGCTGCGCCAGGCCATCACCGCGGCCTGGATGCGCGACGAAACTGAACATGTGCGCGAATTGCTGGAGCAGGCCCGCCTGCCAGCTGTGGACCAGGCCAAGGCCCAGGAACTGGCTGCCGACCTGGTGCGAAGGGTCCGCGCCCGCGCGCAGGACCAGGGCGCCATCGAGGCCTTCATGCGCCAGTACGACCTGGGCAGCGAGGAAGGCGTGCTGCTGATGTGCGTGGCCGAGGCGCTGCTGCGCATCCCCGACCAAGACACCGCCGACAAGCTGATCCGCGACAAGCTGGGCGATGCGGACTGGAAGAAGCACATGGGCGAAAGCGACTCGGTGCTGGTCAACGCGTCCACCTGGGGCCTGATGCTGACCGGCAAGCTGGTCAGCCTGAACGACCTGACCCGCCACGACGTGCGCGGCGCCTTCAAGCGCCTGGTCGGCCGCGTGGGCGAACCGGTCATCCGCCTGGCCGTGCGCCAGGCCATGCGCATCATGGGTCACCAGTTCGTGATGGGCAGGACCATCGGCGAGGCGCTGAGCCGCAGCCGCAAGGGCGACAACGCCAACTACCGTTATTCGTTCGACATGCTGGGCGAAGGCGCGCTGACCTCCAAGGATGCGGCGCGCTATCTGGAGGCCTATCGCCAGGCCATCCACGCCATCGGCAAGACCGGTCCTTTCCCGGACGTCTTCGCCGCCCCCAGCATCTCGATCAAGCTTTCCGCGCTGCACCCACGCTACGAACACGCCAAGCGCGCCCGCGTCATGGCCGAACTGGCACCGGGCATCCTGGAGTTGGCGCAGCTGGCCAAGTCCTACGGCATCGGCTTCACCATCGATGCCGAGGAAGCCGACCGCCTGGAGCTGTCGCTGGATCTGATCGAAGCGACCTTCTCTGACAAATCGCTGGATGGCTGGGAAGGCTATGGATTGGCCGTGCAGGCCTACCAGAAACGCACCCCGTACGTGATCGACTTCCTGGCCGACCTGGCCCGCCGCGCCGGTCGGCGCATGCCGGTGCGCCTGGTCAAGGGCGCGTACTGGGACGCGGAAGTGAAGCGCGCGCAGGTCGAAGGCCACCCGGGGTATCCGGTGTTCACCCGCAAGCCGAATACCGATGTGTCGTATCTGGCCAACGCGCGGCGCATGTTCGCCCATATCGATGCGCTGTATCCGATGTTCGCCACGCACAACGCGCAGACGATTGCGGCGATCCGTCAGATTGCCTCGCTGGAGTTGGAGAAACGAGAAACGAGAAACGAGAAACGAGTAGAAGCGGGCGATGCCACTCGCTCCTCGTTCCTCTCCACTCGTTCCTCGCCCTTTGAATTCCAAAAGCTGCACGGCATGGGCGACGACCTGTACGCCGAAGTGATTCCCGCCGGCCGCCTGGACGTGCCCTGCCGCGTGTATGCGCCGGTCGGCTCGCACGAGGACCTGCTGCCTTACCTGGTGCGGCGCCTGCTGGAGAACGGCGCCAACTCCAGTTTCGTAAACCGCATCACCGACGAAAACGTGGCCATCGAAGACCTGATCCGCGACCCGGTGGAAACCGTATCCGCGTTCGACTCCATCCCGCACCCGCGCATCCCGCTGCCGGTGCAACTTTTCCAGAACCAGGCGCCGAGCCTGAGCAATGACAGGAAGAATTCCATGGGCGCCAACCTCGCCAACGATCAAGACTTGCGCGCGCTCGCCGAACAGGTCAACGCCGCTTTCGCACAGGCCGGCCCGCATGGCTGGCGCGCCGCGCCGCTGGTGCCGGGCGCAGTGCTGTCCACGCGCGCGTTGCCCGTCACCAACCCGGCCGACCGCCGGCAGACGGTGGGCGAATGGCATGCCGCCGATGCGGCCATCGTCGAAAAAGCCCTGCAGAATGCTGTCTCCGCGCAGCCGGGCTGGGATCGCACGCCCGCCGCGGGCCGCGCCACGATCCTGGAACATGCCGCCGAACTGCTGGAAGCGCGCATGCCCGAATACATCGCCCTGTGCGTGAAGGAAGCCGGCAAGACCATTCCCGACGGCGTGGCCGAAGTGCGCGAAGCGGTGGATTTCCTGCGCTACTACGCGGCCCAGGCGCGCGCGCAGTTCGGCGCGCCAGAACGGCTGCCCGGCCCCACCGGCGAATCCAACGAGCTGCAGCTGCATGGCCGCGGCGTGTTCGTGTGCATCAGCCCGTGGAATTTCCCGCTGGCCATCTTCCTGGGCCAAGTCGCCGCGGCGCTGGCCGCCGGCAACAGCGTGATCGCCAAGCCAGCCGAACAGACCAACCTGATCGGCCATGCGGCGGTGAAGCTGCTGCACGAAGCCGGCGTGCCGGAGAACGTGGTGCAGTTCCTGCCCGGCGACGGCGCGGTGGTCGGCGCGGCGCTGACGCGCGATCCGCGCGTGGCCGGCGTGGCTTTCACCGGCTCCACCGATACCGCGCGCGCCATCAACCGCGCCCTGGCCGCACGCGATGCCGCCATCGGCGTGCTGATCGCCGAGACCGGCGGACAGAACGCCTTCATCGCCGACTCTTCCGCATTGCCCGAACAACTGGTCAAGGATGCGGTCGGTTCGGCCTTCACTTCCGCCGGCCAGCGCTGTTCGGCCGCGCGCGTGTTGTTCGTGCAGGAAGACATCGCCGACAAGGTGATCGGCATGCTGGCCGGGGCGATGGACGAGTTGAAGGTGGGCGACCCCGGCCTGCTTTCCACCGACGTGGGCCCGGTGATCGATGCCGACGCGCTGGCCATCCTCGAGGAGCACGCCGCGCGCATGGACAAGGAAGCCAAACCGATCAAGCGCGCGCATACCGACGCTTCCGCCGCCCATGGCACCTATTTCGCGCCCGGCGCCTGGGAATTGCATTCGCTGGACCAGTTGCACAAGGAAGTGTTCGGCCCTGCCCTGCATGTCGTGCGCTGGAAGGGCGAAGAGCTGGACAAGGTCATCGACGCCATCAACGCCACCGGCTACGGCCTGACCCTGGGCGTGCATTCGCGCATCGACGAGACCATCGACCGCATCGCGGCACGGGTGAAAGTCGGCAACGTCTACGTCAATCGCAACCAGATCGGCGCGGTGGTGGGCGTGCAGCCGTTCGGCGGCCAGGGCCTTTCTGGCACCGGTCCCAAGGCGGGCGGCCCGCATTACCTGCCCCGTTTCGCTACCGAGAAGACGGTAACGGTCAACACCACCGCCGCCGGTGGTAACGCTTCCTTGCTGACCCTGGGCGATTGACCGCAGCGGCCGTCGCTTGGCCGCATTGGGTCGCTTGCCGCCTTTGCGCAGCACTTTGCTGACGCTGGGCGGCCGCGGCCGATACTATCGGGGGCGATGACCACCGACTTCTACAACCTGCTGCTCAGCGACTGCGGTCTGGCCGTGGTCCTGCTGGTGCTGTTCTGGTACGTGCAGCGCATTTCCCGCGGCCTGCGCGGCATCGCCCTGTGGGGCGTGGCGCATCTGGTCTATTCGCTGGGCGCGGCGATGCTCGACGGCACCACCCAGGAACTGGAGCGTTCGGGCGAATGGCATTCGGCGTACTGGACCGCGGGCCTGGGCGGCCTGTTGGCCTGTGCAGGATTGGTGGGCCTGGCCTGGTCGATGATCCAGTTCGTGGGACAGCGCCCGCTGCGGGCCTACGAATGGGCGCTGATGCCGTTGTGCCTGGGCATGTCTCTGGCAGGCTGGTGGTTCTGGGGCACGGTGGACGCGCAGGGCGCGGCCATGAGCGCCACCGAAGTGCTGGCGCTGCTGCTGGTGATCGCCCAGTTGCGCCTCCTCAACACCGCGCCCGACCACGTGCCCGCGCGCCTGATGATGGCCGGTTGCGGAGTGCTGCTGGTGCTGTATGGACGCGACCTGCTGCATGCCTTCACCAACCGCTATGGGCCCAACGACTCGTGGGTGAACCTGGATATCTCGATCTGGTTCCTGCTCAATTTCTGCATGCTCATGCTGACCAGTTTCCGCGCTGGCGAATCGCTGCGGCTCAGCGCGCTGTTCGACCCGCTGACCGGCGCGCTCAACCGGCGCGGCCTGAGCAGCGAATTGCGTACGCACGTGGAATCGGCCCCGGCCGGCAAGGGCCTGGCAGTGATCGTGATGGACCTGGACCACTTCAAGGTCATCAACGACGTGCACGGCCATGAAACCGGCGACGAAGTGCTGCAGGGCTTCTCCGACACCGTGCGCGCGTGCATCCGCAACGACGACCTGTTCGCGCGGATCGGCGGCGAGGAGTTCGTGGTGGTGCTGCCCGACGGCAGCGCAGAAAGCGCGCAGCACATGGCCGAACGCATCCGCTCCGAGGTGGCGGCGCTGGAGTTCGCAGCGCACGATTCGTCGGTGAAGGTGAAGGTGACGGTCAGCGCCGGCGTGGGCGCTTCGCGCGAGCCGCAGGTGTTCCCGGCATTGATGCGCATCGCCGACCAGGCGCTGTACGAAGCCAAGCGGCTGGGGCGCAACCAGGTGCAGGTGCGGTTGCACGCTTGAGCGGACACCGACTGGTTGGTGAAGCGGATCCCTCGCTGCGCTCGGGATGACAACGGTAAAAAGTTCGCTTCGTCGGAATGCCGCAAAGAAAAACCCCGCCGAAGCGGGGTTTTTTGATTGCTTGCAGCAATCCCGATCAGAAGCGGTACTGCGCGGAGATGCCGTACAGATCGGCGCCGCCGTCGTATTCGCCCACCAGGCGCGAACCGCTGGAGGACAGGATGTCCACTTCAGGCGTGTCGACCAGGTCGATCTTGGTGTAGCTGGCGGACAGGTCGAAGTTGTCGGTCGCCTTCCAGGTCAGACCCAGCGAGTACCACATGCGGTCCTGGTCGGGCATGCGCGGGGTGCGGTACGGACGGCTGATCGGGGAGTCGTCGCGGGCAACGCCGGCACGCAGGGTGAACTTGTCGCTGAACGCGTACTCGCCGCCGATGGAATAGAACCAGCTTTCCTTCCAGTTGTAGTCTTCGGCCGAATCGGCCTGGGCCGGGTTGTCGAAGGTGATGCGGATTTCCCGCAGCGAGGACCAGTCGGTGCGCGAGACCTCGGCCATCAGGGCCAGGCGTTCGCTGCTCTGCCAGGTGGCGCTCAGGGTGTCGATGGCGGGCGTGGTCAGGTCGGCGCCGGCGTTGCCGTCCAGGAACTGGCCCGGGGCGCCTACGGCGAGCACGGGAGCCACGTTGCCGGGCACGGTGAAGTCGCCAGTGCCTTCCAGCTCATGGTCGATTTCCGAACGGTGCGAGTAACCGAAGGACAGGTTGTCGGTCGGACGCCAGTTGGCGCCGGCGATCCAGCCCAGGCCATTGTTGGTGCCGTGGATCTTGACCATGCCGTCGTTCTTCTGCGGGCCGTACGGCGCGCTGACCGGGTTGGGCGTAATGCAGGCGGCGATGTTGATGCGGCAGATGGCCGAACCGAAATCGATGGCGTTGGACAGGGTCACATCGGCGCGCTCGTACACCAGGCCCAGACCGACCGAGAACGTGTCGCTCAGTTCCAACGAGGCAGCCAGGGTCAGATCGACCAGCTTCACGTCGGACTTCAACGCGTGGTAACGGCCCACCCAGTCGGCGTCGTAATCGGTCTTCAGGCCGAACGGCGCGCTGACCATGGCGCCCAGGGTCAAGTATTCGAACTGGTCGCTGAGCGGCAGGATGAAGGACATCGCCGGAACCGGGGTGACGCCGCCGGCGTCGCCGCCGTTGCCGCCGGTGAGCGGACGGGCCAGCGGGCTGCCGGCTGCGGCGGTGCCGCCGCCGCTGAATTCGAACGACAGGTCGATCGCGGTGACGTCGGCCTGCACGGTCTTCTCAGTGAAGGTGGACATGACGGCGGGGTTGTTCACCACCACCGAGGCGTCGCCCTTGGCCGAGGCCGAACCGGCCATCGCGCGGCCCTGCGCCTTGACGCTGTTTTCTTTCAGCTGGAAAGCCGAGGCCTGGGCCTGGCCACAGGCAAGGGCGCCGGCGATGCCGAGGGCCAGTGCCGAAATACGGGTTGCTTTGCTAACGAATTCCATGGTGTCTCTGCTCCGGAAGGACGTGGGTAAGTTCACTGCGCCGCGCAGAGGACGATTATTTTTCGCCCTTCAACCACGTGCCGGAAACCCCTCCCGACAGTACGACGCCGTATGCAGTATACCTTCAGGGGATAACCAAAAGCTAACAATCCGGCACCGCCCTGGTTAGTCCTGGGTTCATGGTTGTGATGCAAGTCCCTGGCAGCGCTGGGTTTACGGAACAGGTACATTTCCGCCATGTTCGTTTCGCTCCCCTCCCGCAAGAAGCCTTCCCTGCGCTGGGCCACCCCGGTTCTGTTCGCAGCGCTATGGGTGGTGTTCCTGTGGGCCGCCACGCGGCCGGCCGCGGTCCACGACAGCTTGCTGCTGGATTGGGGCGCCTTGTCCGGCGGACTGTCCACCCCCCAGAACTGGGTCGCCGCGGTTCGCGACGGCAGCGCGCTGCGCCTGTTCACGGCGCTGTTCCTGCACGCCGACTGGGCGCATCTGCTGGGCAACCTGGTGTTCCTGCTGATCTTCGGGCTGCCGGCCGAACGCACGATGGGCCCGTGGCGGTTCCTGATCCTCTTCCTGCTGGGCGGAGCCTTCTCCAACCTGGCCGCAGTGCTGGCCATCGGCGCGCCGGACCGGGTGATCATCGGCGCCAGCGGCGCGGTGTCGGCGGTGATCGGCGCCTACCTGGCGCTGTTCCCGCAGGCCAAGCTGGGCGTGGTGGTGCCGCTGGGTTTGTTCCTGGAGTTCGTGAAGGCGCCGGCGCCGTTGTTGATCGGGATCTGGGCGCTGCTGCAGGTGATCTTCGCCTACATCGGTCCTGCTTTCGGCGCGGTGGCTTGGTCGGCGCACATCGCCGGCTTCCTGTTCGGCATCGTGTTCGCGCTGTTCGTGCGCGCCGCTATCGCGCGAAGACTGCGGAAGCGGCAAGGCTATTGAGCCAGGCAACGGGTTGGGATGTTCAGATCGGATCGTGGTGAGCTTTTCGAATTCAGATGCGTTCGTGGTGGGCTTGTGCAACCCAGATCCCGTTCGTGGTGAGCTCGGGCAATCCAGATCCCGTTCGTGGTGAGCTTGGGCAATCCAGATCCCGTTCGTGGTGAGCTTGTCGAACCACGCTTTTCGAGGGAAAGCGAATCGCTGATTTCCGGAGATCACGCCAAGAGCGTGGTTCGACAAGCTCACCACGAACGGTTCTAGAGATCCGCCACGAACGGTTCTAGAGATTCGCCACGAATAGCTCTAGAGATTTACCACGAACGGAATACCGGACTCGGCATGAACGGAGTTCCTGTTCCAGCCAGCTTCTGCCGGCCAGCTTCTATAATCGCCCCATGGCCAAGACCCTCTACAAGATCACCTTCCTCAACCACGGCAAGATCTACGAGCTGTACGGTCGGCATGTTGCCGCCAGCAGTCTATGGGGCTTCACCGAAGTAGGTGAGCTGGTGTTCGACGTGCACGAAGGCATCGTGGTCGATCCGACCGAAGAACGCCTGCGCGATGAGTTCGCCGGCACCAAGGTGCTGCATCTGCCCATGCAGAGCATCGTGCGCATCGAGGAAGTGGAACGCAAAGGCCAGTCGGTGATCCGCGATGCCGAAAGCGGCGAACGCGTAGTGACCCCGTTCCCGCTGCCGGCCAAGCCACGCTGATCCGCTGAAGAGGTCGTGCGCGCGACGTGGGAGCGGCGTCCCGCCGCGAGCTCTTCCTCGGCAGAAAGCATTCAAAGCAAAAGCTCGCGGCGGGACGCCGCTCCCACATCGCGGCTTCTACCGTTTGCCGATCCACTGCGTTTGGCTAACGCAGATTCCGGTTCAAAGGTTTGGCTGACGCCGTCGGCGCACCGACCGGCAGATTCTTCTTCAGTTCGGCCAGCGCGGCGGCGATCGGCTTGTCGCCGTCCAGCACGTCGCCTGCGCTGTAGCCTTCAGCGCCTTCTTCGTCGCCGCGCAAATGGCCGGGCAAGGTGGCTTCGCTATAGTCGTAAGGCGTCAGCTCCTTGGTGCCCGGCTCGTCGGGTTTGAGCACCACGTCCGGCACGATGCCGCTGGCCTGGATCGATTTTCCGCTGGGAGTGAAATAGCGCGCCGTGGTCAGTTTGACCGAGTCGCCGTTGTCCAGCGGCAGCACCGTTTGCACCGAACCTTTGCCGAAAGTGCGGCTGCCGATCACTCGCGCGCGCTGGTTGTCGCGTAGCGCACCGGCCAGCACTTCGGCGGCGCTGGCCGAACCGGCATCCACCAGCACCATCAGCGGCGCGCCTTGCAAGCGGTCGCCCGGAGTGGCGTCGAATTTTGAATCGCTGACCGCGATGCGGCCGCGCGTGCTGACGATGTTGCCTTTCTCCAGCAGGTCGTCGGCCACCTGCACCGCCGAAATGAGCAGTCCGCCCGGATTGCTGCGCAGATCCAGCACCAGTCCTTTCAACTTGCCGTTGCTCTGCAGCCTGTCCAGATTGGCCTGGAAGTCGGCGCCGGTATCGGCCTGGAAGCTGTTGATCCGCACATAGCCGTAGCCGGGCTCGAGCACGCGGCTGCTGACGCTGGCCACCCGGATGGTTTCGCGGGTCAGGCTGACATCGAAAGGCTTGGCCTTCCCTTCGCGCGCGATGGTCAGGGTGAGCTTCGAACCCGGTTCGCCACGCAGCGGCTCCATGCCGTCCTGGTTGCTGATCGGCTTGCCGTCGATGGCGATGATGACATCGCCCGACTTGATCCCGGCCTTGGCGGCCGGCGTGCCGTCGATCGGCGCGATCACGCGCAAGGTGTTGTCCGGCTGCTGCAGCAATTCCACACCGACGCCGTCGTACTCGCCGGTGGCCTGCTCGTCGAATTCCTCGGCATCTTCCTTGTCGAAATAGGTGCTGTGCGGATCCAGGTCCAGCAGCAGCCCCCGGATCGCCGAATGCATCAGCTTCTTGTCGTCCACCGGCTCGACATAAGCGTCCTTGACCGCGTTGTACACCGCCACATAGCGACGGATCTCGTCCAGCGGCACTTTCGAGGGCGCGGTCTCGGCTGCGTCCGGATCGTCGCTGGAGGCAGCCAGCGGCGGTTCTTTTTCCGCCTCTTGGGCGAAGGCGGGCATGCAGCACAAAGCGAACAACAGGACCAGGGGAAAACGCATGCAATCGCTCCGGGGAGGCTTCAAAGGATCGACCCCGCACGACCGCGCGAAGTTTCCGTCGATTATGCGCGAAGCGGCCGTAAACCCACGTTTAACCGCTCCCGGCGAAGCAGGCGATCCATTCAGCGGCGCTGCAGCCAGGAAGAGGGGTCCACCGGCTGGCCGTTGCGGCGCAACTCGAAGTACAGCGCCGGGGTGCCCTGGCCGCCGGAGGTGCCTACCTTGGCCAATGCGTCGCCGCGCTTGACCTGGTCGCCAGCGTCGCGCAACAGGCTTTCGTTGTGCGCATACAGGCTCATGTAGCCATTGCCGTGGTCGATGATCAGGATCAGGCCGTAGCCGGTCATCCATTCGGAAAACACCACGCTGCCATCGGCCACCGCGGTGACCGTGCTGCCGGCCGGCGCGCCTATCAACACCCCGGAACTGGCGCGCCCATCGGGCATGCGGCCGCCGAAGCGCGCCAGCAGGTTGCCCGACAACGGCCAGCCCAGGCCGCCGACTTTCAACGCCGGCGCATTGGCAACGGCGGGACGCGGCGGCGTGCGCGAGGCCGCTGGCTTGTCGCCGCTGTTGCGCGGCGCGGCCGCGGCTTTCCTCTCGGCCGCTTCCAGCGCGGCCAGGCGCTTGGCTTCGGCGCGGCGCTCGCGTTCGGCGCGCGCAGCGGCGGCGCGCAGATTGGCCAACAAGGTCTCCAGCGAACGGGCATCCTGGCCCAGCGCTTTTTCGCGCGCGCTGCGGTCCTGGTAACGCTGGTCGAGATCGGCCGTCAGCGCAGCGTTGGCCTTGCGGTCCTTGGCCAGCGCCGCGACCTTGGCGCGCTGCTCGTTGCGGGTGGCGTCGAGCTGGGCGCGACGCGTGGCGATCTCGCGCTCCACTTCATCCAGCGCCTTGAGTTCGGTGGTGAGCGCGGCGATCCGCTGCGCGCGGTCGCGTTGCAGGTAGCGGTGGTAGGCCAGCGCGCGGTTGGCATCGGCCACTTTGTCCTGCGACAGCAGCACCTTCAACGGCGCGTCTCCGCCGAGTTGGTAGGAAGCGCGCACCAGCGCGGTCAACTGCCGGCGCTGCGCCTGCAGACGCGAGCGCATGTCGTCGCGTTGCCGCTGCAACTGCGCCAACGCGGCTTCTTCACGCTGGAGCGCGGTTTCGGTGTCGCTGAGCGAGCGGCTGGATTTGCCGACCTGTTCGTCGGCTTGGCGAAGTTTGCGGGCCGCTTCGCCGCGCGCGTTCTCCAGCTTGCGGCGCTCCTGGGCGATGTCCTTCAATTCGCCACGCAGCTTCTGCAGCTTTTTCTCGGCCTCGCGCTGGCTCTGCGCGGGCGAAGGCGAAGCGGCCAGCAGGCCGATCGCCAGCGCAAGGCAGGCGAGGACGAAGCGCGGCCTCATCCGGCGTGGTCGAACAAGCTGCGGCCGCTCATCTCCGCAGGCCGCGGCATGCCCAGCAGATCGAGCAGCGTCGGGGCCACATCGCGCAGGGCGCCGCCCGCGCGCAACGTGGCGTCGGCGCGCGCGCCCACGTAGACCAGCGGCACCGGACCGACGGTGTGGGCGGTATGCGGCTGGCCGGTGGACGGGTCGCGCATCATCTCCAGGTTGCCGTGGTCGGCGGTGATGACCAGCGCGCCGTGCTGCGCGCGTACTGCCGCATCCACGGCTCCTATCGCTATGTCCACCGCCTGCGCGGCCAGGATCGCCGCCTGCAGGTCGCCGCTATGGCCCACCATGTCCGGATTGGCGATGTTGCACACGATCACGTCGAAGCGCCCCGAGGAAATGGCTTCGACCAGCTTGCCGGTGAGTTCGGGCAGGCTCATCGCCGGCTGCAGATCGTAGGTGGCGACCTTGGGGCTGGGCACCAGGATGCGTTCTTCGCCGGCGAAAGGATCTTCGCGGCCGCCGCTGAAGAAGAAGGTGACGTGCGCGTATTTCTCGGTTTCGGCGATGCGCAGCTGGCTGAGCCCGGCGTCGGCCAACAATTCGCCCAGGGTGTGGGTCAGATCATCCGGGCCGAACGCCACGGCCGCCGGCAATTTGGCGTCGTACTCGGTCAGGCACACGTAGCGCGAGAGTTTCGGCCGGCGTGCGTCGAAGCCGTCGAAAGCGGGCGAAACGAATGCCGACGATATCTGCCGCGCGCGGTCGGCGCGGAAGTTCATGAACACCACCGCATCGCCGTCGCGCATGGGCTGGGCGCCGTCGATCACCGTGGGCAGCACGAATTCGTCGTTCTCGCCGCGCGCGTACGCCGCTTCCAGCGCCGACAACGCATCGGCGGCGCGGTGTTCGCTGCTGGCTTCCACGATGGCGTCCCACGCAAGGCGCAGGCGGTCCCAGCGCTTGTCGCGGTCCATGGCGTAATAGCGGCCGCTGACCGAGGCGATGCGCGCGTTGCCCAGCTTGTCGCACACCGACTGCAACGCCTGCAGGCTGTCCTGGGCCGAGCGCGGCGGCGTGTCGCGCCCGTCGAGGAAGGCATGTACGGCCACGTGGGCCACGCCGCGGCGCTGGGCCAATTCGAGCATGGTGAAGATATGGGTCTGGTGGCTGTGCACGCCGCCCGGCGACAACAGTCCGAACACATGCAAGGTGTGTCCGCCGGCCTTGGCGTCTTCGCAGGCGCCGACCAGTTCGGGATTCTCGAAGAAGCTGCCGTCCTCGATCGCCGCATCGATACGGGTCAGGTCCTGGTAGACGATGCGTCCGGCGCCCAGGTTCATGTGCCCGACCTCGGAATTGCCCATCTGCCCGTCCGGCAGGCCTACGTGACGGCCTTCGGTATGGATCAGCGTGTGCGGCGCGGTGGCCAGCAGCCGGTTCCAATTGGGCAAGGTGGCCTGGGCCACGGCATTGTCGGCGGTCTCTTCGCGATGGCCCCAACCATCCAGGATCAACAGGACGACGGGTTTGGGACGCGCGGGGGAAGCGGACACTGGGAACTCCGGGTTACGGGCGATAAAGGGCGACTGCTGCCGATTGTAGCGAAGCAGGCGCTAATCCCGCGTCGGCTTTACGTTCCTTTAAACCATGCCGGTGCATCGTGCATCCCATTATTCAAACCACCCAGACAGGAACCACCTCATGTCAGCCACCCGCACCGCACTTTTCCTCACCCTGGCCCTGAGCGTAAGCAGCGCGTTGGCCGCCGAGGACGTCTCCAAGGTCAACGGCAGCATCACCGCCGATTCCGGCCAGGCCTATGGCGATCTGGAAACGGTCAATGGCAGCATCAACATCGGCAGCGGCGCGACCACCGAAGACGCCGGCACCGTCAACGGCAGCATCAACGTAGCCGACAAGGCGGTCACCGGGCAGTTGGAAACCGTGAACGGCGGCATCAAGCTGGGCCGCAACGTGACCGTCAACGGCGGCGTGGAAACGGTCAACGGCAGCATCTTCGTCGACCACGGCGGCAAGCTGAAGGACGGCGTGGAAACGGTCAACGGCGCCATCGGTCTGGTCGCCACCCAGGTGGGCGGCAGCATCGAAACCGTGCGCGGCAACATCACCGTGGGCATCGATTCGCACGTGCGCGGCGGCCTGGCGGTGCGCAAGTCGCAAGGCGTGTTCAACATGGAACCCAAGCGCGATCCGCTGATCATCATCGGCCCCAATGCCGTGGTGGAAGGTCCGCTGGTGTTCGAGCGCCCGGTCACGCTGTATGTGCACAAGACCGCCAAGATCGGCGCAGTAACCGGCGCCACGGCCAAGTCCTTCGACGGCCCCACCGCGCCCAAGCAGTGACCGGTACGGGGACGGATCGCCCGATCCGTCCCTATCGGCACCTACGCGTCTGGATCGCAGGCGCTAGAATCGAAGGTTCCTGAAACGAGGAACCCTGAATGCGATCCCCTCTTCTGTTGTCCCTCGCCCTGCTGGCCGCCTTGTCGGCCTGCAAGCGCGAGACGCCCGCGACGGCTACGCCCGAACCCGCCGCGCCGGCTGCCCCCGCGGCGCCCGAGCATGCTTTCGCCGCCGACATCAACGCGGCCGACTTCTCCGAACTGGTGAAGACCCTGGCTTCGGACGAGTTCGAAGGCCGCGGTCCGGGAACGCCCGGCGAAGACAAGACCGTCGACTACATCAAGGCGCAGATGGAGCGCATCGGCCTGAAGCCCGGTAATGGCGACAGCTATTTCCAGACCGTGCCGATGATGGAAACCAGCGCCGACGAAAACACGGCGATGACCATCGACGTCAACGGCAAGACGCATACGCTGAAGTTCGGCACCGACATGGTGGTGGGCACGCGCACCGGCGAGGCCGAAGTCAAGGTGGACGCCAGCGACATGGTGTTCGTCGGCTACGGCGTGGACGCGCCGGAGCAGAAGTGGAACGACTACGCCGGCCTGGATGTCAAAGGCAAGACGGTGGTGATGTTCGTCAACGACCCTGGCTTCCACGCCAAGGACGAATCCTTGTTCGAAGGCAAGCGCATGACCTATTACGGGCGCTGGACCTACAAGTTCGAGGAAGCCGCACGCAAGGGCGCGCGCGCCGCGATCATCATCCACGACACCGACGGCGCGTCCTACGGTTGGGACGTGGTGAAGAATTCCTGGTCGGGCATGCAGTACGACCTGCGCGCCGCCGACGACCCGGCCCCGCGCGTGCCGCTGCAGGGCTGGATCACCGGCGACCAGGCCAAGGCGTTGTTCGCCGATGCCGGCCTGGATCTGGACAAGTTGCGCGCCGACGCCAACAAGCGCGGCTTCAAGGCCGTGCCGCTGCCGGCCAAGATGAGCGTGGACCTGAAGAGCACCAGCACCGAAAAGCAGTCGCGCAACGTGGTCGGCATCCTGCCCGGCAGCGAAAAACCCGATGAAGCGGTGGTGTACATGGCGCATTGGGACCACCTGGGCAAGCATGCGGACGAACCGGGCGACAACATCTACAACGGCGCGGTGGACAACGCGACCGGCGTGGCCGGCATCCTGGAAATCGCCGACCAGTTCGCCAAGGCCGGCAAGCCGAAGCGTTCGGTGGTGATCCTGGCGGTGACGCTGGAAGAATCGGGCTTGCTGGGTTCCAAGTACTACGTAGCCCACCCGGTGGTGCCGCTGGACAAGACCGTGGCGGTGATCAACCTGGATGCGATGGGCGTTGCAGGCAAGACCCGCGATATGACCGTGGTGGGCATGGGCAGCTCGGAGCTTGAAGACATCCTCAAGCCAATCGCCGACAAACAGGGCCGCACCCTGCATTCCGAATCGCGGCCGGAAGCCGGCAGCTATTTCCGCTCCGATCACTTCAACTTCGCCAAGGCCGGCGTGCCGGCGCTGTATGTGGACGCAGGCGACGACCTGATCGACGGCGGCAAGGCCGCTGGCGATGCGGCCGCCAAGGACTACAACGAGAACCGCTACCACAAGCCCGGCGACCAGTTCGATGCGGCAACCTGGAAGCTGGACGGCACCATGGACGAACTGTCCGCGGTCTACGACGTAGGCCTGGAGATCGCCAACGGCGACCGCTGGCCGAACTGGTACGCGGGCAATCCGTTCAAGAACGCTCGCGATGCGATGTTGAAGGCGAAGCCGACGACTGCCCCGGCGAAGTGAAGCTCTAAGCCCTCCCCTTCAAGGGGAGGAGCCTGCCCCGTACTTGATACGGGGTTGGGTGGGGGATGGTGTGCCGCTCGCGATTGGGAGTTGCTTGATCTGAAGGGAAAACCATCCCCATCCCGGCCTTCCCCTTGAAGGGGAAGGAGTCTCCCCCGACGGCGCCGCAAGGCGCCGTCTCTATTTGCGGGCGCATCGGCTAGGCTATGCCGCAACCTCAAGGAGAAAACGCATGGCCATCGCCTACTGGTGCATCCTGATCACCGCGCTGCTGCCTTACCTGTGGGTGTCGGTGGCCAAGCAGTCCGGAGAGCGCTACAACAACCGCGACCCGCGCGACTGGCAGACCAAGCAGACCAACCCGCGCTCCAACCGCGCCCATGCCGCCCATCTCAACGGCTTCGAATCCTTCCCGGTGTTCGTGGCCGGCGTGCTGATGGCGCAACTGGCCGGCGTGGCGCCGGCCACCATCAACCTGCTGGCCATCGTGTTCGTCATCGCCCGCGTATTGCACGGCGTGTTCTACATCGCCAACGTGCAGGCGCTGCGCAGCCTGGTCTGGCTGGTCGCCTTCGCCAGCGCCATCGCGCTGATCGTGATGGCCGCGCTGAAGATCGCGTGATGCTCATTGCGTAGGAGCGCCCCATGGGCGCGAGCTTTACCTATGCGGCGAACAATCGAGAGCTCGCGCCCATGGGGCGCTCCTACAGAATTTTTTCGTCCCAGCCGAACAGGGCGAACGCCTTCTTCCATTCCGCGTCCAGCGGCGCCGACACAGCGATACGCTCGCCCGTCGCCGGATGGGCGAACGACAGCCTGGACGCATGCAGCAACATGCGATGCACGCCGCGCATGCGGAACTGCAGATTGTGGCGGCCATCGCCGTGGCTGGTGTCGCCGATCATGTGATGGAACGAATGCTTGAGATGCCGCCGGATCTGGCGGAAGCGCCCGGTTTCCAGTTCGCAACGCAGCAAGGCGTAGCGCGAAGTCTCGAAGCCGTTGGAAGGCACCGGCAGTTCGCCGGTCGCCAACCGGGTGAAGTGGGTCAGCGCCGGCTTCTTCAACGGTTTGCCCGGACCGCCGTCCAGCGGATGATCGACGGTGAAGTTTTCGGCAGGCCATCCGCGGCACACGGCCAGGTACTCCTTGCGCACATCCTGCGACATCAGCGTCTTGCCCAGCGCGCTTGCCGTTTCGCGGTCGAAGGCCAACAGCAGGCAACCGCTGGTGGCGCGGTCCAGGCGATGGATCAGGAAAATCGGTTTGCCGAACTGCTCGCGCAGGCGGTCGGCGGCGAAATCGGTTTCCCCGCGCGCCAGTTTGCTGTCGTGAACCATCAGCCCGGCCGGCTTGTCGACCACGGCCAGCGACTGATCGGCGAACAAGATCGGCAGTTCTAGTGTTTGTTCTTGCACAGTTGCTTGCATCCGGTCTGCGGGGCGTTGGAATTTGAGACACTTGCGGCAGCGCAGTGAAGCGATGGACGCAACCGGCGCTTGCCATGTCACCGAAGTCTCCAAGGAAACCTGCATGCAATCGCTACGGCACATTCTCGCATTCGCGCTGGCACTCACGCTGGGGCTATCGGCGGCCGGTCCGGCCCAATCGCGCAGCACCACGCCCGCCCAGGACTTGGTCGCCGGCCCCAGCATCGAAGGCATCAGCGAATACAACCTGCCCAACGGCCTGCGCGTGCTGCTGTTTCCCGACGCCACCAAGCCCACTGTCACCGTCAATCTGGTCTATAGCGTGGGCTCGGTGAACGAAAACTACGGCGAGACCGGCATGGCCCACCTGCTGGAGCATCTGCAGTTCAAGGGCACGCCCACGCAGAGCGACATCAGCGGCGAGATGAAGAAGCGCGGCATCCAGTTCAACGCCACCACTTCGCTCGACCGCACCAACTACTTCTCTTCGTTCCCGGCCAACAACGACACCCTGGCGTGGGTGCTGGGCATGGAAGCAGACCGCATGGTCCATTCCAACATCGCCAGGAAGGACCTGGATAGCGAGATGACCGTGGTCCGCAACGAACTGGAAAGCGGAGAGAACAATCCCGGCGGCGTGCTGTTCGAGCGCGTGCGCTCCACCGCCTTCCTGTGGCACAACTACGGCAAGAGCACCATCGGCGCGCGCTCGGACGTGGAAGGCGTGCCGATCGACCGCTTGCAGGCGTTCTATCGCCAGTGGTACCAGCCCGACAACGCTACGCTGATCGTGGCGGGGCGCATCGATCCGGAGCGGACGCTGCAACTGATCGCTAAGGACTTCGGCAAGATCCCCAAGCCCACCCGCGTGCTGCCGCGCTACTACACGGTCGAGCCCACCCAGGACGGCGAACGCGAAGTCACCGTGCGCCGGGTCGGCGATCTGAACCTGACCGCAGTGGCCTACCACATACCCGCCGTCGCCCATGCCGACAACGCGCCGTTGAGCGTGCTCGGCGACCTGCTGGGCCACACGCCCGGCGGGCGTCTGCACAAGGCGCTGGTGGAAACCAAGCTGGCCGCAGGCGCTGGCGCCTTCTCCGAATCCATGCGCGATCCCGGCCTGTTCGGCGCCTACGTGGTGGTGCCCAAGGACGGCGACAGCGCCAAGGCGCAAGCCGAACTGTTGAAGCAGGTGGAGCAGCTGGCGCAACACCCGGTGACCCAGGCCGAAGTGGACGAATCGCGCCAGCGCATCGCCAACTCCTTCGACCTGTACTTCACCGACGTCAACGCAGTGGGCATGGGCTTGTCCGAGTACCTGGCCGCAGGCGACTGGCGCCTGTTGTTCACCACCCGCGATGCCATCGACAAGGTCACCGCGGCCGACGTCAATCGCGTGGCGGCGGCGTACCTGAAATCGAGCAATCGCACCCTGGGGCGCTTCGTGCCCACCGACAAACCGGACCGCGCCGAGATTCCCGTCGCGCCGGACGCGGCCAAAGTGGTGGAAGGCTACAAGGGCCGCGCGGTAGTGGCCGCCGGCGAGAACTTCGACCCTTCGCCGCAGAACCTGCAAGCGCGCACCCAGACATTCGCGCTGGGCGATGGTTTGAAAGTGTCCTTGTTGCCGAAGAAGACGCGCGGCGGGACGGTGGTGGTCAATGCGAACTTCCGCTTCGGCGACGTGGCTTCGATCACCGGCCGCCAGAATGCGGCCGGCATGGCCGGCGCCATGCTGATGCGCGGCAGCAAGACGATGAGCCGCCAGCAGATCGACCAGCGCTTCGAAGCATTGAAAACCCAGGCCAATGTCAGCGGCAGCCTGCAAGGCGCAGGCATCAACCTGCAGACGCGCAGCGCGCAGCTGGCCGACGCGTTGGCGCTGGCCGCCGATGTGTTGCGCAACCCCGCGTTCCCGCAGAGCGAGTTCGAACAACTGCGCCTGCAGGCCGTCACCGGCATGGAAGCACAGCGCAAGGAGCCAGCCAGCATCGCCGGGCAGGCGTTGGCGCAGCACTTCGATCCGTGGCCGGTCGGACACCCGCTGCACGTGCAGACGCTGGACGAATCGCTGGCGGCGATGAAGGCCCTGAAGCTGGAAGAACTGGTCGCTTTCCACCGCGATTTCTACGGCACGGCCGAAGGCGAGATCGCGATCGTCGGCGACTTCGACCCCGTGGCGGTGAAGAAGCAGCTGGAAACGCTGTTCGCCAGTTGGCGTTCGCCCAAGCCGTTCGCGCCCATCGACACGCACTACGCTGCGGTGGCGGCCAAGCGCGAGCGCTTCGAAACGCCCGACAAGCCCAACGCGGTGTTGCTGGCGCGGCAGAACCTGCCGTTGAAGGTGACCGACGAGGACTATCCGGCCTTGCTGGTGGCCAACCGGGTATTCGGCGGCGGTGCGCTGAAGTCGCGCCTGGGCGATCGCATCCGCCAGAAGGAAGGCCTCAGCTACGGCGTGGCCAGCGGCGTGCGCGCCGACGACAGCCGCGACCGCCAGGACGACGCCGGCAGCTTCAGCATCCAGGCCATCGCCGCGCCCCAGAACATGGACAAAGTGGAAGCGGCGATGCGCGAGGAACTGGCCCGGTTGGTGAAGGACGGCATCACCGCCGACGAGCTGCGCGATGCGGTGTCGGGCACGTTGACCGAGCGCCAGCAGGCACGCGCAGAAGACGCCAGCGTGGCCGACATGCTGGCCGACCAGCTCTATTACGGCCGCGACATGAAGTTCACCGAAGCGCTGGATGCGAAGTTCCGCGCGTTGACCCTGGAACAGGTGAACGCAGCGATCCGCAAATACTTCAAGCCAGAAGCCCTGAGCGTGTACAACGCCGGCGATTTCGCCAAGGCGGCGCTGACCGCGCCGGCCATGGCCAAGTAAAGGGGTTTTCGCCTTTGCGACAACGGCCCGGATCCGGGCCGTTGTCGTATGCGGGCGGTTCGAACGGCTAGGTAAGGCCGTGCCGCAACCACATCACCGCTTCGGCCTCGTCGGTAAACACGCGTGCGTGCATGCCGGCTTCCAAGGCGAAAATTTCGCAGAACTCGATCCGTTCCAGTCCCAACGGTTTGACGTGCGCGATCCGCAAACGTTCCAACGGCCCGCCCTTCATCATTTCGACCAGCTGCCGCCAGTGCTCTTCCGACAAGGGCGCGCCAACCATTTCGTCTATCAGCAACAGACCGGCCGAGGGCCGCTTGTCCAGCTCGGCCACGATGGCCTGCCAGTAGGCCACGGTACTGTCGAACGTGGCCGCGCCCCGGACCCGCGCCTTCAGCCCGAACGGATGCGCGGAAAACCGAATCTCGAAGGACGCCTGGGCCATCCCAACGATCCCCTGGGGCAAGGGGGCCAATCCTATACCGTTATCCGGAAGCGGCGATGAAATTCGAAAGGATCAACGCCGCGGCCACGCCGCCAGCAGCGCCCACAACCCGCCCAGGCCGGCGATCCACGACGAAGCGGGAATCGAAAGGACCAGCGGACCGCCTGCTTCGAAGCCGTACAGCACTGCCGCAACGATAAACAGGCCGGTGCCCAGGATGGCGGCGACGATGCGGCGCTGCATGCCTTTCATGGTCGAGGCCAACTCGTTGAGATCGCGCGAACGCAGCGCCAGCTCGTGCTTGCCTTCGACCTGCTGCTTCAACCATGCATGCACCAGGCGCGGCATGTCCGGCGCATGGGTCATGATCTCCGGCAAGCGTTTGCGCAATTCCTGCACGGCGCGCTGCGGGCTGTAGCGCTCCAGCAGGATGCGTTCCAGCACCGGCTTGGCCACGGCCCATATGTCGAGCTGCGGGTCCAGCTGGCGGCCGACGCCTTCGATGTTCAGCAGCGTCTTCTGCAGCAGGATCAACTGCGGCTGCAGGGTCAGCTCGTATTTCTGCGCGGTGCGGAACAGCTTGACCAGCACTTCGGCAAGCGAGATCTCCGACAGCGGCCGGGTGAAGTACGGTTCGCACACCGAGCGCGCCGCCGCTTCCAGTTCGTCGATGCGCACCGTGGCCGGCATCCAGCCCGCCTCCACGTGCAGCTCGGCGATGCGCCGGTAATCCTTGTTGAAGATGGCCATGAAGTTCTCGGCCAGGTAGTACTGATCTTCCTGCGACAACTGGCCCATGATGCCGAAATCCAGCGCGATGAAACGCGGGTTGGACTTGCGCGCCGGGTCGCTGTCCACCCAGATGTTGCCGGCGTGCGCATCGGCGTGGAAGAAATTGTCGCGGAATACCTGCGTGTAGAAAACGCGCACGCCTTTGGCCGCCAAGGCCTTGCGGTCGATGCCGGCGGCATCGAGCGCGGCGACGTCGTCGGAGGGAATGCCGCGCACCCGTTCCATGGTCAGCGCGCGCTCGGCGGTGTGGCTCCAGATGATCTCGGGCACGTACAGATCGTCCGAATCCAGCCACATGCGTCGCATCACGCTGGCGTTGCCGCCTTCGCGCTGCAGGTCCAGTTCGGCGGCCAGCGTGGTTTCGATCTCCGCCACAATCTCGCGCGGACGGATCTTGTCGGCGCTGGGATGGGCGCGGTCGACCAGCGCGGCCACCGAATTGAGCAGCGAGATATCGGCGGCGATCTGCTTCTCGATCTTGGGCCGCAGCACCTTCACCACTACCTCGCGCCCGCCGGCCAAGGTGGCCGCGTGCACCTGGGCGATGGAGGCCGACGCCAGCGGCGTGGTGTCGAAGGATTCGAACGCCTCGGTGACCGGCATGCCCAGCGCCTGCTCGACGATGATGCGCGCGGTCTCCCCGTCGAAGGGTTTGACCCGGTCCTGCAACTGCGAGAGCTCGTCGGCCACGTCGGGCGGCACCAGGTCGCGGCGCGTGGACAGGATCTGGCCGAACTTGACGAAGATCGGGCCCAGCTCCTGCAGCGCCAGGCGCAGGCGCGCGCCTCGCGATTGCGCGGCGATGGCGGCCGAGGCGCGCGGCACGAACGGGCGCGCCAGCTTCAGCCAACGCTCGGCCGGGGTGTCGTCGAACAGATCGTCCAACCGGTATCGCAGCAACACCCGGCCGATCTTGCTGGCCCGCAACGCGGCCCTCACGCGGCGCTCCCGTGCAGGCGCGCCACCTTGGCCTGCAGGCGCTCGACATCGTCGCGCAAGGCATCCACGTCGTCATGGAAGGCGTTGAGTTCTGCGCGACCCACTACATCGCGCGATTCCTCGGTGACGAATTCGGCGGCGTTCTGGGCCAGGTTCCCGCCCGCGCTGCGCAGCTGGCGCAACGCGCCGCGCGCGCCGTTGGCGATCTGCACGCCGACGATTTCGCCGAACACCGACACGAACGGCCGCTGCCAATCGGGGTCGAATCGTTCGGCCAAGGTCTGCAGCCGGCGGGCCAGTTCGGCATCGCCGGACACGCGCACGCGCCCGACCGGGGCCGCATTGTCTTTGCGCAGGAACGGCAACTGGGCCAGCAGACCGCCCAGGGTGCTGCGCACCGCCAGGTCGGGTTCCCGCTCGCTTTGCACCGGGCCCACTTCCAGCCGTTCGCCGATCACCGCAATGCGCAAGGCCAGAGCGGGCGCTTCCAGCGATAGTTCGATATTGCGGCCGTCCAGCGGCTTGAGCGCCTCGCGGGTGTCCGGGTCCAGGGCCAGCGCGCGATTGAGCGCCGCTTCCAGGGCACGGCCGGCGAGCGGCTTGAGGGAATCGAAGGGAGAGTTGGCCATGCCGGCATTCTACCCGGCCGGCACGGCAGGGCCGCGGCGCGTCGTGGGAACCACGCGCCGCGGCTGCCGACAAGCGCTTTAGGCGCGTTTGCGGAAGAACGAAACCGCAGCCAGGATCAGGAACACCACGAACAGGATCCAGGCGATGTTGCTGGCCGCACCGGCAATGCCGCTGAAGCCCAGCACGGCCGCGATGATGGCGATAACGAGAAAGATGACGGCGTAGTGCAGCATGGAGTGCTCCGTTGATGGGGCGCGCCGGATTGGCGACGCGCTCATCATCGGCAGACGAAAGTTGTTTTCAGGTGATGGAAGGCGCTTGGAGCAACGATTGCTTCAGCCTTGTGAGGCCTTCGTCAAAACTCACCCGCGGCCGGTAGCCGAAATCGCGCGTGGCCGGCGCCATGTCGTACCAGTGCGCGGTGCTGAGCTGTTCAGCGAGGAAGCGCGTCATCGGCGGCTCGCCCTTGAGCGGCAGCACTTTCCACAACACCTCGCACACCGCGCCGATGCGATAGGCGGCCTTGAACGAGAGATGCTTCTCCACGCGCGGGGCGCCGGCGGCATCGAGCAACGCGTTGAGCAGCTCGCCCATCGGCTTGGGCTCGCCGTTGGAAATGAAATACGCGCGGCCTGCGCACGCCGCGCCGACGGCCAGATGTTCGAAGGCATCGAAGTGCGCCTGGGCGGCGTTGTCGATATAGGTGGTATCCACCCGGTTGCTGCCGTCGCCGACGATGCGCAGGCGGCCGGCATTGGCGCGTTCGACCAGCCGCGGCAGGATCTGCTGATCGCCAGGGCCCCAGATCAGGCGCGGACGCAGGGCGATGGTGGCCAGCGCCGGACCATTGGCGGCGAGCACCGCTTTTTCCGCAATGGTCTTGGTTTCCGCGTAAGGCGCCTGGAAGTTTTCGCCGTACGGCACTTCATCTGCAGTGCCGCCTTCGACCGGATGGGTGGCGCGGTGGGTGACGCTGGGTGTGGAGGTGTAGACCAGCTTGTCGATGCCATGCGTGCGGCAGGCATCGAGTACGTTCTGCGTGCCGACGACGTTGGCCAGGTAGTAGCTCTTGTAGCTGCCCCAGGCGCCGGCCTTGGCGGCGTTGTGGAAGATCGCTTCCACGCCATCGGCTGCATGGGTCAACGCGTGCGCATCGGCCAGATCTCCTTGCACCTGGCCGACGCCAAGCGCAGCCAACGCCGGGTAATGGCCGCGGTTGAAGCTGATGACTTTGTGGCCACGTTCCACCAGGCCGCGGCATAACGCCTGACCCAGGAAACCACCGCCGCCGGTTACGAGGATTTTCATGAGTCGCTTTTGCCTTTAGCCCCCTCCCCTGCGAAGGCAGGGGAGGGCTGGGGAGGGGTTGAGTCGGCCACTCGGATTATTTCCGAAAGAACCTGCTCTGTTCTCAGCAGCACATCATCATTCCAGAAACGCAGAACCCTGTAGCCATTACATTGCATCTTTTCCGTCCGTCGTTGGTCGTACTCGGTTTGCTGCAGGTGTTGTCCCCCATCCAGCTCAATCACCAAACGGAGGGAAGGTGCAGCGAAATCAGCGATGTATCCAGCGATCGGGTACTGCCGTCTGAACTTTATTCCGTTGATTTTTCGGGACCTTAGATGCTGCCAGAGTTTGCGTTCGGCGTCGGTCGAGTCATTGCGCAGTTCGCGCGCGTTGTTCCATATGGGCTGCATCCCTGCACTCCGAGTTTGGGTTGCTTCCAAGCTAGCAGTGCATTGTCTTGCGATCTGTCGGAAAACTACTCGTTGACGACTTCACCCCCCTCCCAACCTCCCCCTGCCTTCGCAGGGCGAGGGGCTTAGCTGCCCTGCGCCGCCGCCCACACCGCCAACTTCTCTCGCCCGATCTTCGCGTTGTGGCGAATGTCCACCGGAAAGGCCGGATGGCAGAGGAATCGCTTTATGCCCGCCGTGTGCGCATGACCTCCCGCAATTGCCCGTAACTCTTCAACGATGCCGGCACGTCGGCTCGCAGCAACATGCGGGTGCAGTTCATAGCAAAGCACCGGCTCCTGCCGTCCCTGCAGCCCCACCCCGACCAACGCAGTGCGTTTCACATCGGGATGCGTGTTGAAAACGGGCTCCACCTGCTCGGTGTACAGCGGGCCGTTTACCGTTTCCACCCGCTGCGTCTTTCGCCCACAGAACCACAACCGGCCCTGCTCGTCGAAGTAACCGACATCGCCCATGCGGTGCACCACGCGCTCGCCGCCGTCGGGCAAGGCTTCGCGGATCTTCGCCGCCCGCGTGGCCGCTTCGCGATTGAAGTAGCTGTCGGTGGCCGTTGGCCCGGCGACCGTGATCTCGCCGGCCACGCCCGGAGCCAGCATCGATGCCTGCGGCCAGTGCGCTATCGGCGCATCGTCGATGGCGATGATGCGCACTTCGTTGGGCGCGACCGGGCGGCCGACGCAGGTGCCGGCGCCGGCTTCGGTCTGCGCGCGCGTGCTTTGCAGCTCGCGGCCTTCGATCACCGCCACCGGCAGGCACTCGGTGGCGCCGTACGGGGTCCAGAATTGCGCGCCTTCCGGCAGCAAGGCGCGGACCTTTTTAACGACTTCCGGCGGTACCGGCGCGCCGGCCGAAGTGACGCGCATGACGCCGGAAAGCTGCTCGCCGTGATCGGCCAGCACGCGCATCAGCGCTGGCGAACCGAACAGCTGGGTCACGCCGTACTCGCGCATTGCGTGCAAAAGCTTGCGCGGATTGGCGCTGGCGGGTCGGGTCGGGTCCATGTCGGGAATGACCGAAGTCAGGCCCAGCGCCGGATCGAACAAGGCGAACGGCGGAAACGTCGGCAGGTCCACCCCGCCCGGCTGCATGCCGAAGGCATCGCGCAGCAGTTCGATCTGAGCCACGAAATGGCGGTGCCGATACACCACGCCCTTGGGGACGCCGGTGGACCCGCTGGTGAAAAGAATGCCGGCCACGTCGTCGGGCTGGGTGTCGGCCAGTTGTGCGCCTGCGCCCGCGCCGAGCCGTTCGATGTGCGCCAGCGTGGTCCCGCCCCAACCCACGCGCGAACCGACGGTAACCAGCTTCTTTGCGCTGCGCGCCCAGCCCAGCAGCAGACGCGCCACGTGCGCCAGCGGTATGCCGATGAAAGCTTCCGGCTGCGCTTCGTCCAGGCATTGCTTCAAGGCGCGACGGTCGATGCCCGGGTCCACCAGCACCGGCACCGCGCCGGCCTTGAACAGCGCGAACATCAGCAGGAAGAACTCCGGCGACGGCCGCACCATGATCACCGTGCGCGTTCCACGGACGATGCCGTGTTTGGACAGGCCTGCGGCAATCGCATCGCTGCGCGCGTCCAGTTCTGCGTAGGTCAGGGCGACGTCGTAGTGGGCGAAACCGTCGCCGCCATGCGAGCCCGGGCAGCGGATAGCGATCTGATGGGGCCGCTCGCGCGCAAGACGCGGCAGCGAGGCGGCGATGTTGCAGGTTCCAGTCATCCGACGATTGTAAGCCGCAGCCAAAGGCTCGCACCCATGGGGCGCTCCTACAGCGGATGGGCGTCCAGGAACTTGCGGATCGCCGGCACCAGTTCGGCTTGCTTGTCTTCAAGCACGTAATGGCCGGCGTCTTCGAACGCGGTGACCTGCGCCTGCGGAAGCGCCTTGCGGAAGCCTGCCAGGAAGTGCTGGTCGAACACGAAATCCTTCAGGCCCCAACCGATGAACGCCGGGCGGTCGGCGAACTGGGGTAGGCGCTGTCCTGCCGCTTCGACCAGCGCCCAGGCCTTGTCGCCGGGATGCAGCGGAATGTCCTGCATGAAGCGCAGCGTGCTGATGCGGTTGTTCCAGTTGTTGTAGGGCGACACATAAGCGCGACGCACATCGGCCGGCATCTTTGTTTCCACGCCCTGATAGGACGCGCCGCTGGAAAACGCATTGAAGGCGCGGATGATGAAGGCGCCGAACTTCGAATCGCGCCCCAGCGACAACTGCCACGGCATCTTCTTGTCCGAGGGCAGCGGGAAGGCAGCGGTGTTGGTGATCACCAGACGCTTGACCTGCGCGGCATGGCTCAGCGCCCAGCCGAAGCCGATCATGCCGCCCCAATCGTGCACCGCCAGCGTGACCGGGCCCTTGACGCCCAGATGGTCAAGCAACGCCGACAGATCGTCGATTCGCGATTGCAAGGTATAAACGTAGTCGTGGTCGTCGGGCTTGTCGGAAAAACCCATGCCGATATGGTCCGGCACGATGCAGCGATATTTATCGCTCAAGCCCGACACCAGGTTGCGCCAGTAGTAACTCCACGACGGATTGCCGTGCAGCATCACGATGACTTCGCCTTGGCGTGGGCCTTCGTCGAGATAGCTCAGCGACAGCCCGGGACGCACCTCGAACTTCTTCGGCGTGAAGGGATAACCGGGAAGATTCATCGTCTGCTAGCGCCCCAAAATGAAAGGGCCGGCGAACCGGCCCCCGTAGACAATCGCCGGTCCGCTTACCAGACCACTTCGGCCATCGAGCAGTTCAGGCCCGAACCGATGCCCAGCAGCGCGATGCGGTCGCCCTTCTTCAGGCGCCCCAGCTGCTTGAGCTTGCTCAGCACGATCGGCACGCTGGCCGGGCCGATGTTGCCGTGCTCGCCGAAGATGGTCAGCACTTTCTTCGGGTCGATGCCGAAGGCCTTGATGAAGGCCTGGGTGTGTACCTGGCTGACCTGGTGGATGACGAACTGGTCCAGCTCGTCCACCACCCAGCCCAGCGCGATCTTGGCGGCGACGAAGGTCTTCTGCGCCAGCTTCAGGCCTTCGATAAGCAGCATGCGGGTGTCGGTGACCATGCGGTCCAGGTTGCCGCGGCACAGGGTGTTCCACTGCGTGGCGGCCTTGGTCACGCCGCCCTTGTAGCGCGGCGCGTCCGGAGTGAGGTCGGCGCGCGACATCACCATCGCAGCGGCACCGCAGCCCAGGGTCAGGGTGGCCAGTTCGTTGCGGAACTGTTCTTCGGTGACGTCGGGCGACTGCATGCGCTCGAGGGTCATCTTGTAGGCCAGGTTGGCGGTCTCGCCATCGACCACCAGGGCGTAGTTGATTTCGCCGCGTTCCAGCATGCGGGCGGCGATGTCCATGCCGTTGATGAAGGCCAGGCAGGCGTTGGCGACGTCGAAGTTCTGGCAGTCCTCGCCCATGCCCAGGTTGCCCGAGACGATGCTGGCGGTGGACGGCTCCAGGAAATCGCGGCTGACCGAAGTGTTGACCAGCAGGCCGATCTGGTCGGCGGTGACGCCGGCGTCTTCCAGGGCCAGGCGCGCGGCGATGGTGGCCACGTCGGAAGCCTGCTGTTCGTCGTCCCAGAGCCGGCGCGCGTGGATGCCGGCGATGTCGCCCAGCACGTCGGTGCGGATGCCCAAACGGTCCATGGTGGGCTTCAACTGTTCGTTGATGGCTTTGGAAGTCAGGGTGTGCGGCGCATCGACATGCGCCAGTCCCGCGATGGAGACGTTCTGGAAGAGCATCTAGGTGAGCGCCGATGGCTGGCCGGAGGGGCGACAAGGGTACCGGCTTCCGTGCCGTATCGCACCTTTGGCCCCAAGTAGGTCGGGGCTACGCCCCCGACGCGCGGCGAATCCGGGTTTTGCGAGGGTCCGGGGCGTAGCCCCGACCTGCTTCAGCGGCGGCTGCAGCGGTAGGCGGCGAAACGCTGCTCGCCGTTGGCCGGGTCGCCCAGCGGCTGCACGGTGTTGGCCTGGATGCCCGGCGCCTCGTTGCGGGCCAGGGTCTCCAGCTCGTCGCGCACGCGCAGGGCGTTGCGTTCGTAGAAGGCCACGCTGTCCTTGACCGACACCGACACCTCGCCGCGCTTCTCGCAATCGGCCGGCGCGGCGCCAGCGGCGATCACCTTCACGCCGCCGGCCTCGGGGGCCATCTGCACCCAGGTGCAGCCGGAGAGGGTCAGGACCAGGGAAGCGGCGATCAGGGGCAGACGCATGGGGAATCCTGTGGGCGGGAGGGCCGCTGGAGTATGTGGCGGGGGTTCTGAACTCAACCTTGTCTATTGCCGTAGGTCGGGGCTACGCCCCCGACGCACGGAAACTCCCTGTCTGCGCCCGTCGGAGGCGCAGTCGGCCCCCATACGACCTTGGTGCGGGAAGTAGGTCGGTCCTACATGGCCGACGCGCGGGAAGTTCGAGTTCCCGAGCGTCGGGGGCGTAGCCCCGACCTACTGCAGGCGCTTACTTCGCCGGCTTCACCGGCTTGCCGTCCGCATCCAGCACGGTGACCTGGCCCAGGTTCAAAGCCCGCACCGGCGCTTCGACCTTGGAAAGATCGCCCACCACCACGTACATCAGCGAACCGGGCACGATGGTCTTGGCCGCAGCCTGCACTTGGGCCGTGGTCATCGCATCGTTGCGGGCCTTGTACTGGACGATGTAATCGTCCGGACGGCCATAGCGCAGGTTGCTGCTGATCTGGCCCTGTACCGCACTCGCGGTTTCGTAGCCGCCCGGCAGGCTGAGCGTGTTGCTGGCGCGGATCTTGGCGATCTCGGCCTCGGTAGCCGGCTTCTGGCCGCTGGCGAAAGCGGTGATTTCCGAACGCAGCTCATTGATCGATTCGGCGGTCTTGTCGGTCTGCACCGCAGCCGAAGCGAACCACGGGCGCTGGCCCAGGGTGTTGCTGGCGTTGCTGTAGGAACCGTAAGCCCAGTGCTTGTCCTCGCGCAGGTTGGAATTCAGGCGCGAGGTGAACTCGCCGCCCAGCACGCCGTTGGCGAAGTCGAAGTCGATGGTGCCGGCGTCGCCGGTAGGCGGAACCAGCTGGCCTACATAGACGTTGGACTGGGTGGCGCCCGGCTGGTTGATCAGATAGACCTTGTTGCTGGTGGGCGCGGCGACCTTGGGCACGGTCGGCAGCGCAGGCGCACCAGCGGGCGTCTTCCAATCGCCGAAGCGCTTTTCCAACAGCGGCAGGATTTCCTTCAAGGTGGTATCGCCCACTACCACTACCCGGGCCTTGTCCGGCTGCAGCCAGTTGTCGTGGTAGGCGGTGAGGTCGTCGCGGGTCAGCGAGGCGATGGAAGCTTCGGTACCGCTACCGGTGAACGGAATGGCGTACGGATGGCCCTGCCCGTACAGCAGCGGCGGCATGATCCGCATCGCCGCAGTCTGCGGCCGGGCCTTCTCCTGCTTGATGCCGGCGATCCAGGTGGCGCGCACGCGCTCCACTTCTTCCGGGGCGAAGGTGGGGCGACGCAGCACGTCGGCCAGCAGGTCCAGCGATTCGGGCAGCTTGTCGCTCAACGCCGACAGGCCGACCGACGAGTAGTCCAGCCCGGCGCCGACGCCGATCTGCGCGCCCAGGTCTTCCTGGCGCGCGGCGAATTCCAGCGCCGAGTAGTCGCCGGCGCCTTCGTCCAGCATCTGCATGGTGAAGTTGGCGGTGCCCAGCTTCTTGCCCAGGTCGGCTGTGTAGCCGCCCGGGAATTCCACCGACAGCTGCACCACCGGCGTTTCATGGCGCTCGGCCAGCACCACCTGCATGCCGTTGGACAAGGTGGCCCGCTCCAGCGCCGGGAACTTCAAGGCCGGGAAGCTGGTGGTCTTGGGCACGCCGGTGCTGCGGTCGATGTCGGTCTTGACCGTCTTGAACTTCGGGTCGACGGTGGGAACGGCAGCCGGCTTGCTGGCCGGAGCGGCCTGCACGGTTTCCGGGAGCGCCGAAGCCGGGGTTTCGCTGGGCTGCACGACCAGCGTGTGCGAGCCGACCCCCAGCCACTTTTTGGCCACGGCCTGCACGCTGGCCGGGGTGGCCGCGTCGATGTCGGCCAGGTCGGTCTTGTAGCAGTCCGGCTTGCCGGTGTAGACCGCGCACTGGGCCAATACGTCGGACTTGCCGCCGAAACCGCCGATGCGTTCGATGCCGCGCACGAAGCCGGCGCGGGTGGTGACCTTGGCGCGCTCCAGTTCTTCAGCCGTGGGGCCTTCGCTGATCAGGCGCTGCAACTCTTCGTCCATGGTCTTTTCGACCTTGGCCGCGTCCACGCCGTCCTTGACCGTGGCCACCAGGAAGAAGGTGCCGCTGAGTTCGCTGCTCCAGGCGTAGGCGCTGGCGCTGTCGGCGATCTTGTCCTGGTGCACCAGGCGGGTATCGAAGCGCGAGGACTCGCTGCCGCCCAGGATCTGGGCGAACAGGTCCAGCAGGGTGGCGTCCTTGCTGCCCAGTTCGGCCACCGGCCAGGCGCGGTAGATGCGCACCTGCGGCACGCGGTCGGGCACGTTCTCGCGCGTGTCCTGGCTGCGCTTGGGGATATTGGTAGGCATGTCGGCCAGGGTGGCGCTGGCGGGAATATCGCCGAAGTATTCGGTGACCTTCTGCTTGGCGGTCGCCAGATCGATGTCGCCGGCCAGCACCAGTACCGCGTTGTTGGGGCCATACCAGCTCTTGAACCAGGTCTTGACGTCATCCAGCGTGGCCGCATCCAGGTCGGCCATCGAGCCGATGGTCTGCCAGCTGTAGGGATGGCCGGCCGGATACAGCGCTTCGAAGATCTTGGCGCTGATGCGGCGGCCATAGGGCTGGTTCTCGCCCTGGCGCTTTTCGTTCTGGACCACGCCGCGCTGCTCGTCCAGCGACTTCTGGTCGATCGCGCCCAGCAGGTGGCCCATGCGGTCCGATTCCATCCACAGCGCCATGTCCAGGGCGGTGGTGGGCACGTTCTGGAAATAGTTGGTGCGGTCCTGGTTGGTGGTGCCGTTCTGGTCGGTCACACCTACCAGCTCGAAGGGCGCGAAATACTCGGCCTTGTGGTTTTCCGAACCCTGGAACATCAGGTGCTCGAACAGATGGGCGAAGCCGGTGCGGCCGGGCTGTTCGTTCTTGCTGCCCACGTGGTACCACAGGTTCACCGCCACCACCGGCGCCTTGCGGTCGGTGTGCACGATCACCCGCAGGCCGTTGGGCAGGGTGAATTCGTCGTACTTGATCTCGACCTGCGCACTGCCGGCGGACTTGGCCTGCGCGGCTTGCGGCGCAACCACCAGCCCCGCCAGGGCGGTCGAAAGGGCGACGGCAAGCAGGGCGGCACGCGGATGGCGGGAAATGCGCATCTGATATTCCTTTATTAATGGTGGGTCTGCGGGTAGGGCGTGATGCTAGCGAGCACGGCCGGTCATTACACTAGGCCACAAGGCATGGTCGTCAGGCGGGTGCTGGCATGCAGGGCAGGACGGACGCACAACATTGTCTGGTCACCGGGGCCAACCGCGGCCTGGGCCTGGAGCTGTGCCGCCAATTGCTGGCTCGCGGAGACCGGGTGATCGCCGCCTGCCGCCATCCCGGCAAGGCGACCGCGCTCAACACGCTGGCCGGCCAATACCCCGGGCGCCTGCGCGTGGCCCCGCTGGACGTGGCCGAAACCAGGAGCCACGCAGCCCTGGCCGCCGAGTTGCCGCTGCTGACCGACGGGCAACCGCTGGACCTGCTGATCAACAACGCCGGCGTCCTGCGGGGCGGCGAGCGCTACGGCAGCGTGCAGGCTGCGGATCTTGAGACCAGTTTCCGCACCCATGCGCTGGGGCCCTTCCTGCTGGTGCAGGCGCTGACCCCTCAACTGGCAGACGGTGCGCGCGTGGCCAACATCTCTTCGGAGATCGGTTCGATCGGCCTGCGCCAGGAATTCCGCACTCCCAGCTACGCCATCGGCAAGGCGGCGCAGAACATGGCCACTTCGCTGCTGGCGCAGGCTTTGGCGCCTCGCGGCATGGTGGTGGTGGCCCTGCATCCTGGCTGGGTGCGCACCGACATGGGTACCGAGCGCGCTGCGTTGAGCCCGCAGGAATCGGCCGCCGGCCTGCTGCGCGTGATCGCCGGTTTGCAGCCGCGCGACTCTGGCGCGTTCTTCGATTGGCAGGGGCAAACCCTGCCCTGGTAAGCCGGATTGGAGCTTCGCCTTCAACCTTTTGTTCCTGAAGCGCATCACAACCACTGTCCAGAAAGCTGGCCGGGTGAATTTCCTTCGTTCGTAAAAGGGGGTCACACGCAACGGGAACGACTGTCCAGTACAGCGTTGCGGTCACCCACCGGACACCCGGGCGGACGGACGGACACCCTTTCAGATGGCTAATTTGCAATTTAATCAATAACTTAAAGTTGGCACGGCTCCTGCGTTACTACACCTGCAAGCATAGCCGCCCCAAAGAAACCTGACTGATTGCTGAATAAAAGAACTGCGGATGCAAGTTCTACTTGACCGATCTGATTAGGTGTACTACCTTACTACCACACCACCCAACAACGACACTAAAGAGGCACAACACCATGAACTCCAAGACCTTCCTCCCGCTGACCGCCGCCGCTCTGTTCGCCGTCTGCGCCGGCTCCATGCTGATCTCCAGCCAGTCCTACAGCCAAGCCAATGCCAAGACCGCTTCTGTTTCCAGCCACGTGGTCGACCTGCCGGCCGTGACCGTACGCCCTGCTTTCGAAGACGCGGCCTACTACCAGGCCAACAAGATCGTCGACCTGGCCGCAGTGACCGTTCGCCCGGCTGCCGAAGACCTGGCTTACTTCCTGGCCGACAACACTGCACGCATCATCGACATGCCGGCCGTCACCGTGCGCCCGTCGGCCGAAGAGTCGCAGATGGTCGTCGCCGGCGCCGCCAGCCTGGCCCAGCAGCTGGCTTCGCGTTGATCGTTTGAAGCGCAATACCCCGCAATAACGCAACAACCCGCTTCAAGCGTCAACGCGAGCAGTACGGCAGCGCGCCGATAGAGCCAGCGCCCCGTAGAATTCGCGTGATGAGCAACAACCACACCGCACGCGCACTCGATCTGGACGTGCTGCTGTACCAGCCGGAGATTCCACCGAACACCGGCAACGCGATCCGCCTCTGCGCCAATACCGGCGCGCGGCTGCACCTCATCGAACCCCTGGGCTTCGATTTGCAGGACAAGCAGCTTCGACGCGCCGGCCTGGATTACCACGAATACGCCACGCTTCAGGTCCACGCTTCGCTGGAAGCCGCCCTGGCCGCCATCGCGCCAAGACGCCTGTTCGCCCTGAGCACCCGCGGCACCCAACGCTACGACCAACCCGACTACCGTTCCGGCGATGCGCTGCTGTTCGGACCGGAAACGCGCGGCCTTCCGGTCGAAGTGCTGGAAAGCCTGCCGCCGGAACAACGCCTGCGCCTGCCGATGCGCCCGGACAATCGCAGCCTCAATCTTTCCAACAGCATCGCCGTGGTCGTGTTCGAGGCCTGGCGGCAGATCGATTTCGCTGGCGGAAGCTGAAAGCTCTCAGGCGCGACCGCTACGGCGCATCGTCGATCGACGGATACGCCTCGGCGTCCTGCTGCGAATAGTCCAGCCCGAACTCGGCAGCGATGGTCGCCGCAACCTGCCCTTGCCGCAGCAGAGGACCGCCACTCCATTCTCCACGCCGCGCATGGCCCGGACCGGCGATGGCGATCCAGATGTCCTGTGCGCCTTCCAAGCCGGGGCCGTGATCGCTCCAGTCTTTCGGGGTGCGGCCACGGCCGTGGTCGGTGGTGACGATCAGCGTGGTGCGGTCGCGGTATTGCGGCTGCGACTGCAGCCAGGCCCACAGCTCACGCAGGAAATCATCGGTCTGGTGCAGCGCTGCGAGGGTTCGCGAGTAGTCGCGCGCGTGCGACCACTCGTCGGTGTCGCCCAGGCCCACATAGAGCAGGCGCGGCCGCGCCGATTGCAGGTGGGCCAGGGCGAACGGGCGAGTGAACGCATCAAAGCGTTCTTCGTCCCAGGCGCTGGCATCTTCCTGCGTATCGCTCAGGGCTTGGATGCGCGGATCCGCACTGGCATACGGCATGAAGCCGGCGTTGACGAACAGCGCCCCCGGCGTACGCTCGGCCATCACCGCAAAGCGGTCCCAGGAGCCGAACACGGCCACCTTCTCGCGCGGCAAGTCGAGCTTGCGGCGCACGAATTCCAGAACGGTGGGAAACGGCTGCTGACGTTTGTCGTTGCTGTCGATGGTGTCGTCGTGCGCGCGCCCGGTCAGCAGTTCCGCATAACCCGGATAGGAGAAGCGCATGCGGTTGCCCAACCGCACGTGGCTGCCGCGTTGCGGATTGCCGGCGATGGAGCCGTGCCGGCGCATCAGCGTGCCCCAGAAGAACGGCATCAGTTTCTCGCGTCGGGCTTCCGGCGTGTCCGCCCAGTAGCGCAGGTACGCCGGGTGCGTGGCCAGCTCCTGACCTTCGCCCAGCGTGCTGCGCAGAATGTCGGCGTCCAGGCCGCCGAATATTTCCTGCACGCGTACGCCATCCAGCGTAACCAGGACCACGTTGCGGTTTTCGCCACGGTCATCAGCGGCATGGGCCAGGGTTGCGGCCAGCCACAGCAAGCTGCCGAGTAGGAAACGCAGGGCCGGTGGCGGAACTTTTTCCATGGCCATTGGTGCACCGTGTCGGCAGTCGGAAGAATGAAGCGGTCGGGTCATCGGGTTCTGGCAGAGGCCGATTGCGATCCGGCGACGGCGCCCGGTATTTCCACTGCCCAAGCATAGCCGCCTGCCATTTGTTTCCGCACCGCCTCCGGTATTTCCACCACCACGTCCGCGCCCTGGCGGCGCCATGCCAACCCACTGCCGGCGCCAAGCATCCGCAGCTTGGCATGCGGCGCAGGCGCCAGGCCGCGAATGGTCATCGTCGGCGGCGGCAGGGATTCGTTTTCGTCGGGCAAGTAGATCGCGTACACGGTGCCGTCGTGCAGGCGCGTGTAGCGCAATTTGCCGTCGCGATAGGGCGCGACCGCGCGGCTGCCATGGATGGCGCGGCCGTTGACGTCCATCCACCCCCCGATTTCCCTCAGGCGCTGTTGCGCCACGGCCGGCAGTTCGCCGTTGGCGTCGGGGCCGACGTTGAGCAGGTAGTTGCCGCCCTTGGCCACGACGTCCACCAGCATCTGCACCACGCTGCGCGCGGACTTGTAGTTGTCGTTGGGCACGTACGACCAGGAATCGCCCAGGGTCATGCAGGTTTCCCAGGGATAGGGCAGCGGCGCATCGGGAATCTTCTGCTCGGGCGTGCGGTAGTTTTCGTAGCGCCCGCCTACCGCTCGATCGACCACGATCAGTCCCGGCTGGTTGCGCCGCGCCAACGCGGCCAACCCGGGCATGTCGATGTCCTGCCGCCACGGCACCACACCGCTGCCGGGTCGGGCATCGGGGTGCTGGCGAGCATCCACCCAGCCGCCGTCCAGCCACAGGATGTCCAGGGGTCCGTAGCGCGAAGTCAGTTCGCCGATCTGCGCATGGGTGAAATCGACGAAGCGCTGCCAACGTTCGGGATGTTTGCCGGTGTCGTAGTTGACGTTGCGGTCGGGCGTGGCGAATTCGGGCGACCAGTAGTCGTCGTTATGCCAGTCGGGCTTGGAGAAATAGGCGCCAATGCCGAAACCCTGCTTGCGGAACGCATCGAAGACGCTGCCTGCGATGTCCGCGCGCGGGCTGGCATGGAAGGGTACGTTGGCCGCGGTGATGCGGTAGTCGGTCTGTTTCGTGTCGAACATGCTGAAGCCGTCGTGGTGCTTGGTGGTGAACACCACGTATTGCATGCCTGCCGCCTTGGCCGTCTTCGCCCACGCGACGGGATCGAAGCCGAGCGGATTGAACGTGGTCGGCAACTGTTCGTACTTACGTACGTAGTCGACATAGCTGATGCCCTTGGGGCGCCGGCACCAGTCCACGTCCTCGGAGCAGATCGACCAGGATTCGACCACGCCCCATTGGCTGTACGGTCCCCAGTGGACCATGAAGCCGAATTTCCAGTCCTGCCATTGCTCCAGTTTCCGTAGAACCTTCGCATCGGTTTCGGGAACGTACGGGGCTGCCTCGTGCTCCTGCGCTACGACAGCAGCGCACGACAGCAGCGAAGAGAGTGCGAACAGCATGAGGCGCGCTGCCTTGGCCATCTCAGTTGCTCTCGATCGCTTTGACTTCTTCTTCGAACAGCGCCACCGGCTTGTCCAGCTCCAGCGCGACCACGGTCATGTCCGCATCCAGTGCCTCTGCCGGAACCTCCAGGTAAAGCAGACCGGGCACCTTGCTCCACTCGTACTTGCCCAGCACGCGATGGCCGACCGGCGCATTGCCGCCGACCACGCGCGCGCGCAACACCCGATTGTCCAGACCCTTGACCAGCACTTCGCCGCTGGGCTTGCCGTCGATAAACAGGTACAGCGTCTTGCGGTCCGGCGAAAGCGTGCTTGGGCCGTGGAAATGTTCGAGCCCGATGCCTGCCTGGCTGCCGTAGATCGCTTCGGCGTGCTTGCCGGTCCAGCGTCCCATCTGCTCGAGTATCCGCACTTGTCGTTCGTCGATGCTGCCATCCGCACGCGGACCGATATCGAGCAACAGATTGCCGCCCATGCCGATGGTGTCGGCCAACACATGGATCAGCTGGTTGGCGTTCTTGTACTGATCGTCGCGCGGCTGGTAGCCCCAGGACTGGTTCATGGTCAGGCACAGTTCCCAGTACCTGGATGCGGGGCGGAGCACGGGAACGCCTTGTTCCGGCGTGGCGTAGTCGCCGTACTCGTTCAAGCGCGAGTTGATGATGGCGTTCGGGTTGTGCGCCAGGATCGTTTCGCGGACCTTGGCCGATTGCCACTCCGATGCGTTGTGTTCCCAATCGCCGTCGAACCAGTACAGGTCCGGGTTGTAGCGGTCGGCGATTTCCTTCAACTGGCTCTGGTAGTAGTCGAGGAAGCGTTGCCAGCGGGCCGGGTCTTCCTTCAACAGATAGCGCTTCTCCTTGCGCGTGAACACGTCGTAGTCGGCGTAGGACCAATCCGGCAACGAATAGTAAAGGCCGACCTTGAGCCCGTCGTTGCGCAACGCATCGACGAATGGACCGACCAGGTCGCGCCCGGCGGGAGTATCGCGGACCACGTTGATGCCCTGGCGCGAGTCCCACAACGCCACGCCATCGTGGTGCCGGCTGGTCAGCACCGCATAACGAGCGCCGCTGTGCTTGATCAAAGCCGCCCATGCAGCGGGGTCGTACTTGCTTGCGTCGAAGCCAGCGCGCTGTTTCATGTAGTCGGCATGCGACATATCGCCGTTGAAAAACGACCAAGACTCGCCGACTCCGTCTACCGCATAGATGCCCCAGTGGATGAACACGCCGAACTTGGCGTCCTTGAACCACTGCATGCGTTGGTCTTGCTGGATTGCCTTGCCGGCTCCTGCGGGGGCTTGAGGGTTTGCGGCGGCGTGGGCGCCGATTGCTCCGGCGAATCCGAAACCCATCGTCAACAGCGCTAAAAGCGTTTTGAGGTGCGGCTTCTTCGTGCGCGTATCCCGAACGACCATGTTCCCTCCCAGAATTCCAGCGGCACCGGCAGCCGAAGGTATTCGGTCTGGGCGAGCGCCCGCAACCAAATGCATCAATTGCTCCATCGCAAACATTTTTGCGCGGCCTGACTCCGCCCGCGCACGAACAAAAACGCAATCGATCTGCAGCTTGAAAAGTTCCGCGATCGCCTTGCTAATTTATGTACTAGTCAGTTTGATATTCAGTGGGCATTGCGTCGCTTTACGGATACTTCACATACCGGCTGCGAACGGCACACGCCCCAGCGCTGGCTCAAATAACCATAACTCCCCGAGGTTTTTTGCAATGAAGAAGTCCTTGCTTGCCCTGTCTCTACTTGCCGCCCTGACCGCCAGCGCTGCGGCGTCTGCGGCCGAAGGCGTTTCCTACAATTACGTCGAAGGCGGCTATTCGGCCACCAATTTGAAAGACTCCCCCGATTCCGACGGCTGGGGCCTCAACGGCTCGGTCGCCATCGCTCCCAACTTCCATGTCTTCGCCGGTTACAACAACCAGGATCTGAAGGACGTGGACTATGGCTACGATCAGTGGCGCTTGGGCGTGGGTTACAACCACGAAGTCTCGCAGAAGGTCGACCTGGTCACCCGCGTGGCCTACGAGAAGTTCAAGACCGACAGCTTCACTGTCGGCGACGTGCGCTTCCCGGGCGACAGCCTGGACGGCTATAGCGCCGAAGTGGGCGTGCGCGCGGCGATCATCCCGCACCTGGAAGGCTATGCCATGGCCGGCTACGAAGACGGCAAGCACTACGACGGCGACTTCTATGGCCGGCTGGGCGCGCAAGCCAAGTTCAACCAGAACTGGGGCCTGTCGGCCGACGTGAAGTTCGCCGACAACGACACCCAGTGGTTCGTCGGCCCGCGCTTCACCTGGTAATGATTTGCTAGCTAATGCTTCACATGGAGCTACCGGTGTTCTGGTATCACTCCATCAACGTGTAATGCGACGCGTCCCTCTCTCTCCGCGTCGTCCTGAGCCCGGCCTAGCGCCGGGCTTTTTTTGCTTTTGCCTCCCCCTTTGCAAAAGGGGGCAGAGCGATTGCGACGCTCGCGCTAATTTTATCGTTGGCCACGACACGCGCGCGTGTCGGGGATCGCCAGCCTCAATCCTTGAACAGCGTTTCCGGATACTCGGGTTTCTGTTCGCGCGCCAGCAATTGCTGCAGGCCCGCGGCGGGCGCCAGATCGCCGTGCAGAACGGCGCGCACGGCGCTGGAAATGGGCAGATCGATGCCGTGTCGATCGGCCTGGCGCATGACTTCGTCGGCGGTCTGCACCGACTCGACCACTTGGCCGATCTCGCGCACCGCATCGTCCAGCGTTTGGCCACGACCCAAGGCCAGACCAAGGCGGCGGTTGCGGGAAAGATCGCCGGTGCAGGTCAGCACCAGGTCGCCCAGCCCGGCCAGACCCATCAACGTCTCCGGCTTAGCTCCGATGGCCGCCGACAGGCGCAGCATTTCATTGAGCCCGCGGGTGATCAGGCCGGCGCGGGCATTGAGGCCCAATTGCATGCCGTCGGCCACGCCGGTGGCCACTGCCAGCACGTTCTTCATGGCGCCGCCCAATTCGGCGCCTACCATGTCCTCGCCGGTATAGGCGCGGAACGCCGGGCCGTGCAGCACGTCGGCCACGCGCTGGGCAAATTCGGCATCGCTGCCGTGCACGGTCACCGCAGTGGGCAGGCCCAAGGCCACTTCCTTGGCGAAGGACGGACCGGTGACCACGGCCAGCGGCACGTCCGGGCCCAGAATGTCTTCGGCTACTTCGTGCAGGAATCGCCCCGAACCGGTCTCGAAGCCCTTTGTCGCCCATGCCACGCCGGCGGCCGATGGGCGCAGCGGCGCCAGCAGTCGCAGGGTTTCGGTGAATGCATGCGAAGGCACCACCACCAGGACCAGATCCGCGTGGCGCAGGGCGACGGCCAAGTCGGTGGTGGCGCGCAGGGTTTCCGGCAGCGGAATGCCGGGAAGGTAGCGGACGTTTTCGTGGCCTTGGTCGATGACCGTGGCGGCCTGCGCATCGCGGCCCCACAGCACCACCGCATGGCCATGCCGCGCCATCAGTGCGGCCAGCGCGGTGCCCCAGGAGCCCGCGCCCAGTACCGCGATTTTCAAGGATTCGGCCAAGCTTGGTCCTCCTGGAAACTGAAGGCGGGCCGTTAAGGCCCGCCATATCGCCGCTTACCTCGGCGATTCAACCACACAGACCGGGTGGCCGTATCAGACGTTGCCGGCCGGCTCGGCGTTGGCCAGTTCGCCTTCGCCTTGGGCGGCGCGCTGGCGCAGGGTTTCGGCGTACAGGCCGTCGAAGTTGATCGGCTGCAGGAAGAACGGCGGGAAACCGCCGGCCTGGATCAGGTCGCTCAGCAGTTGGCGGATGTAGGGGAACAGGATGCTGGGGCACTGGGTGCCGAGCAGGCCGTCGACCGCCTGCGGGTCCAGGCCCATCAGGCCAAACACGCCAGCCTGCTGCACTTCAGCCACATAGGCGACCTTGTCGCCAGCCTTGCAGGTCAAGGTCACGCCCAGCACCACTTCGAAGGCGTTCTCGTTCAGGCGCTGCACGCGCTGGTTGAGGTTGAGCTGCAGTTCGGGCTGCACCGTCTCGCTGTAGATCGCCGGCGCGCCGGGCACTTCGAACGACACGTCCTTGACGTAGATCTTTTCCACGGTGAAGGCGGGGCCGTTGGTTTCGGCGGGCGCGACTGCGCCGTTGGTGATTTCGTCGGACATGTTCGTACTCCGTGGATCTGTATGTAAGTGGATGCGAAAGAGGGCGATTATCGCATGGGATGGCGGCGCGCCGGCCCGGGTTCAAGCCCCGGCAGGCGGAACTGCGAAGGAAATCAGCGGCCCTTGACCAGGGGAAGATCGGCCTGCTGCCAGGCGGCGACGCCGCCGTCCAGCCAGTACACCTGCTCGAAACCGGCCTTCTTCAGGCGCTTGGCCGCCGCCGCCGAGGCCTGGCCGTTTCTGCAGACCACCACCACCGGCAGCTGCTTGGCGGCCGAGAGCAGTTTGTTCTCGGGGTCGAACTGGCTGGGGGCGATGTTGCGGCTGCCGGCGATGTGGCCCTTCTCGAAGTCGCCGCTGGCCGACAAGTCCACCACCAGGGCGTTGTCGCGGTTGATCAGCTGGGTCAGCTCGGCCGGGCGCAGGGCTTTGTAGCCGCGGAACAGGCGGGCGATCTCGGTGACGATGATGGCCAGGGTCAGGCCGAGCAGGGCCAGCGACAACAAGGGCGAGGAGCTGGCGAAGGCCTGCAGTTTTTCGAAATTCACGATAAGGGCAGCTGCGAAACGGGCCGCGATTGTCGCACAAGCGGAGATTGGGGATTTGGGATCGGGGGGTGGACTTGGCCCTTGCGAATCCCGAAACCCGAATCGCTATTCCCTGTTCATTCCCCGTCCCACAGATCGGGCAAGCCCACCGCCAGCCACCAGCGCTTGGCCTCCGGATCCCAGCGCCATTCTTCGCGATAGCGCAGGCTGCGTTCGGCCATGGTGTGCTTGTTGATCACCCGCAGCTCCATGTTGCGAATCACGGCGCCGTCTTCGGCGACGGAGCTGTTCTTGTCGGTGTAGCCGGAAATCTGGACTTGCTGGTAACGCTCGAATTCCAATTCGGTCATCGGATGGGCGGCGCGATAGACAGGATCGACCAGTTCCCAGGCCTGTTCGAACTCGCCCCAGCGGATAGCGGCGGCATAAGCGCCCTGCATGGATTCCAGCTGGCTGCTTTTCTTGCGCTTTCCCGCTGCGTTGGCGGGCGCCACGACCATCAGCGCCAACAGCAGTACCGCCAACAGATTGATGCCACGACGCATATTCAACCCCCAGATTCCCCAAGACCGCATCCTAACCCTTCGCAATGGCCACGTAGCGGCCGCTCAGATCGGCCATGAGCTCGCCTTCAGACACGATTCGCGCCTGCAGCTGGATGCGGGCCCGGCCGCGCTGGGCCAGGGTGGCCAGGAAGGGTTGCCAGGCTTCCTCTGGCGCAAGCTCGGCCTCGGCGTGCAGGTCCGCATACAGGGGCTTGCGGTAGCGCACGGCGCTGTCGGCGACGAATACGTCGGCCTGCAGCCCCGCCTCATGCAACTGCAGCGTCACCAGTCCCCAGCCTGCGTAGGTCATCAGCGAGGTCATGCTGCCGCCGAAGGCGCTGCGTTTGTCGTTCATGTTGACCGCAAGCGGCGCCTGCATTTGCAGACGCGAACCGTCGTATTGCGCAACTCGCACCTGCATTGCGGCGAGCGGCACCAGTTCGCGGGTGTAGACGCGCAGCGCCTCCAGGGCCGATTCGCGCGTAGTCGTGTGCTTCAGAACCGCATCCATCTGAGATGATCCACCCATGGCTTTCGCCGAACCGCCCGGATGGTACGTCATCTCGCTGCGCCCGCAGGGTGGGCACGCGGCATTGCGCCGCGCTGCCGGCGCGCAGGGCGCGCGATTGATCGCCTTGTCTCCCTGGCGCGTGGTCGCGCGCGACGACGAGCGCACCCGACAGGCGCTGACCCAGGCTTTGTCGGCGCCACGCGTTCTGTTCACCAGCCCCAATGCGGTGCGCGCCGTCGCCGCGCTGCTGCCGCTGGCGCGCGGGGCAGATCAGGTCTGGATAGCGGTCGGCAGCGGAACGGCAGCGGCGCTGCGCAAAGCCGGGATCGACCGGGTCGAATATCCCTCGCGCATGGACAGCGAGGGATTGCTGGCGCTGCCGTCGTTGCAGGCGCTGGCGGGAACCCGGGTCGGGCTGGTGACCGCGCCGGAAGGTCGCGAGACTCTGTTACCGGCGTTACAACAGCGCGGCGCCGATGTGCTGCGTGCCGACGTTTACGCGCGCGAACCGGTCGCGCTGTCTGCGCGCGCGTTGCGCAAGCTGCGCGCGCTGGACGCGCCCGTCGCACTGGCGCTGAGCAGCGGCGGGGCATTGCGACAACTGTTGGACAGCGCGCCTGCCGATCTGCTTTCGCTGCTTCGAAGCCAACCGGTGGTGGCGGCCAGCGCCCGATTGCAACAGCTCGCCCGCGAAGCCGGCTTTGCTGAAGTGGAGCTGGCGGAAGGTCCGTTGCCGACGCAACTGATTGCCGCCATGGGTCGCCGCTTCCGTTAGCATTCGCATTGCAATATGACTGCTTGTTGACAGGGATGCTGGCGTGACCGAAGAAACGACCTCTTCCACCCCCAGGCGCGGCCGCACCGGATTGATCGTGCTGCTGCTGGCGCTGCTGTTGCTGGGTCTGCTGGGTTGGCGCGGCTGGGCGATGTGGCAGACGCGCGAAGCCCTCGCGCGTGCCGGTGCAGCGGAGGCCGAACAGCGCATCGGCGCACTGGAGCAGCGCATCGACGCGCTGCGCCGCGACCAGCGCGCGCAGACCCAGCGCATCCTCGATGCCGCCGCCACCAACCGCGTGTTGCGCGACGAAGTGCTGGGCCTGAGCCAGCGTGGCGCCCTGCTGGAAGACAGCGTTTCCAAACTGGCCGACCCGACCCGCCATGGCGCCCAGGCCTTGCGCCTGGACGAAGTGGAGCTGCTGTTGAGCCAGGCCCAGCAGCGACTGGCCATCGCCGACGACCTGGACGGCGCCCGCCGCGCCTACGCTCTGGCCGATGGCGCCTTGCGTGGGATCGACGATCCCAGCCTGCTCAACCTGCGCCAGACGCTGGCGCAGGAACGCGCCGCGTTGGACGCATTGGGCAATGGCCCGCACGCCGTCGTTTCGCGCCAGCTGGACGCCTTCGCCGCCGCGCTGGCGAAACTTCCCGAGCAGGCGCCGGCCGTCGACGCGGGCCGGCAACCGCTCTGGCAGCGCCTGCTCTCTCCGTTGGTGGAAGTCCGCCGCACGGAAAGCAAGACCATCATCGCCCCCAGCGAGCGGACCGCCGGGCTGGCGGCCCTGCAGATCGAATTGGCCTTGGCGCGCGCATCGTTGGAGCGCGACGACGCGGCGGGTTTCCGCGCCGCGGTCGTGCGCATGGACCAGTGGCTGACGCGGCTGTGGCCCGATACGCCCGCCCTGCGCCAGCGCCGCGACGAGTTGAAGGCGCTACGCGTGGCCGTGCTGCAACCTTCGCTGCCGGTTTTGGGCAGTACCTTGCAGCAACTGCGGCAGTTGCGGAACTCGGGCTACTCCGTGCCGCTGCCCTCCCCCGTCGCAACGCCGTCGCCGTCCACGCCGAAGATCGAACCATGAAAATATTCCGTTACGTGATCGTGTTGCTGCTGTTGATCCTGGCGGGCGTGCTGGGCGCGCAGTGGCTGGCCCACGAAGGCGCCCGCGATCTGGGCGAAGTGGTGGTGCGGGCCGGCGGCTACGACTTCGAAGCGACCTTGCCGGGCGCGCTGCTGGCGTTGGCGGCGTGCGCCTTGCTGTTGTGGCTCGCCTGGAAGTTGCTGAGCCTGCCGTTCCGCGCCTGGGGCCGCCATCGCCGCAAACAGGCGCGCGCGCGGCTGACCGAAGGTTTGGAAGCGCTGCACGGCGGGCACTGGCAGCGTGCGGAGAAACTGTTGCTGCTGGCCGCCCAGGACGATGAAGTAGGCACCATCGCCCGTACCGCCGCGGTGCGTGCGGCCGATGCGCGCGGCGACGAAGCGGCGGTGCAGTCGCATCTTGCCGCGCTGTCCGGACGCAGCGCGCGTGCGCATGCCCTGGCCGTCGCCGACCGCGCCTTGTCGCGGCAGGATCCTGCACAAGCCTTGGCCGCGCTCGATATCGCCGCCGCGCAACCCTTGCCGCCGCGCGGATTGATGCTGCGCGCGCAGGCGCTGGCCGAACTCGGGCGCGCCGGCGAAGCCTATGGAATGCTGGGACCGCTGAAGCAGCAGCAGGCGCTGTCGCTACCGGGTTATTCGTTGTTGGAAGCGCAACTGGCGGCCAAGGCGATGCGCGAATCGGCCGATGCCAACGTGCTGGCCGAACGCTGGGAAACCTTGCCCAAACCGCTGCGCTCCGACGCCGGCATCGTCGCCGCCTACGCCGAACGCGCCGCCGGCCTGCGCTGGGACGACGCGGCCGCACGCAGCCTGGAACAAGCCATCGATGCGCGCTGGGACGAATCGCTGGTGTCGTTGTACGGCCGCCTGCCGATCGGCAAACTGGATTCGCGCCGCGCCAGTGCGCAGCGCTGGCTGCAGACCCATCCCGACAGTCCCGCCTTGCTGGTGACGCTGGCGCAACTGGCGCGCCTGCAGGGGCAGTGGCCGCAGGCGCAGGAGTTCCTGCATCGCGCGCTGGCCCAGGGCGCTAGCGCCGAGGCCTGGGAAGAGCTTGGCCATGGCTTCGCCGCCGCCGGGCAGGAAGAACTGGCGCGACGCAGCTACGCCAACGCGCTGGGCGCCAGCCGCGGCGTATCCGCCGTCGAGCTGCCCGGCCGCGACCTCAAGCAGAAGATCTTCGACGAAGCGGTGGTGGAAGAACGCGACGAGCATGGGTTGCCGCGATTGAGGGGTTGAGTGCCGGAAATCCGGAACACCTCTCCCGCGAGCGGGAGAGGTCAAGACGCGCAGCGTCGAGGGTGAGGGAAGTCGCAGATCGCGAACAACTTGCCGCCAGCTAACGACACAGAGCTTCCCACCTTCGCTGCGCGACATGCCTATGCATCCGCCCGCAGGCCCTCACCCCGGCGCTTTGCGCCTCGACCTCTCCCGCAAGTGGGAGAGGTGACTATCCGATCTGCGCAACCTGCAGCGACACCTGTTTCGCACCGCCCTCCAGCCACTGGCTGCCGACTTCCTTGAAACCGAACTTGTCATGGAAGATCCGCGACGGATCGTTGGGCGGCACCAGGTTGTATTCGCAAACGACGACGGGAATAGCCTGCGCCCGTGCGAATTCGAACAGATCCTGGTAAAGCCGCTTGCCCAGGCGCAGACCCTGGTGGCGGGCGCCGACCACGATACGGTCGACATACAGGAACGAGGGATAGCGGGTGGCGAACCACTCATAGTTGGCGTTGGCGTAGCCGCAGTTTTCGCGCATGGCCAACAGGAACGCGCCGACTTCACCGCCGATCTCCACGACCTTGTGATAGCAACCGTAGCCGTCCAGTTGCGCCAAACGCGCCTGGTCCATGGCGCTGGTATGGCTCACCTCTGCGGCATTGAGCGCGACCACCGCGGCGAAATCGGCCGGCCGCGCATCGCGCAGTTCTATCGAGCTCATGCGCGCTTGCGCCGCAGCGTGCGCAACAGCAGCCACCCGGCCGCCACCAGCAACCACAACGGCCACAACCCCGCCAGCACCACCACGATCTGCAGCAGCACCACCCAGCCCGTATGCAGCGAATCGCCCAGCCGCGAGAAGAAGCCCGGGCCGTTGTCGCGCACCGCCGCCCGCATGTCGGTCATTTCGGTGCGGCGCAATTTGGGCAGTTGGTACAACGACAGATTCAAGGTGGCGAACTCGACCCTGTCCTCGAATTCCTTCTGCGCGATCAGCGCCTCGTCGCGGCCGGACTTGGCATCGTTGCGCGCGGAAATCACTTCCGCTTTCTGCCCCAGCTTGCCGCCTTCGTCCTTGGCCTGGCCCAGCTCCTGCTGCGCTTCCTGGTTGCGCTGGTAGGCCAACTGCTGGCGCAGCAGCTCGAACTGCGCATCGGCGGCGGCGAAATTGCGCCGGTCCAGGAATTCCATGTACTTGGCGATCGAGCGCAGGAAAGGCTGGGTCTTGTCGCTGGGCACGCGCACGGTCAACTCGCCGCGCACGGTGTATTCGGCCAGCTCCACCAGCTTGCCTCCGCCGATGGACTGGCGGGTCACGTCCTGCACATCGGCGGTGATTTCGTTGCCGGTCACGAAACCACCCTGCGCCGCCACTGCATCTTCGATGGCCAACGCGGCTTCGTAGACGTCCTTGACCCGGAAATTGGCCTGGGCGGTGCGGATGAACTTGCGTTGCGCGTCGGTGTAGGTGGCCGCGCTGGAGGTGAGCTGGGTTTCGCTGGAAACTTCGCTCGTCGAGCTGGGCTGCGCCCCGGCGGCCGAGTCGGCTGCAACGGCGGCAGCTGCGGCTGGCGCACTGGCCGCTTCCATCGAGGCTGCGCTGTCGGATTCGCGTTTGGCGCAGGCCAGCAAAGTGGCGCCCAGGGCGACAACGAACGCGAGTCGGAACGAGGTGCTGGATTTCATGTGGCTTCCCTGGCAAGTGGACCCAAGCGGGTCGGGCGCGGCTTTCGCTGCCGCGAATCTTGCAAGGTTACAACGGCGCCATCCGGCGAACGGGGTTAAGCCGCCCGTGCCGGAAAATGTTCCAGGCCTAACGTTCGACGATGGCCACCACGCCCATGCCGCCGGCGGTGCAGATGGACACCAGTGCGCGGCCGCCGCCGCGCTGTTTCAATTCCTTGGCCACGGTGGCGATGATGCGGGCGCCGGTGGCGGCGAAGGGATGGCCGGTGGCCAGCGAGGAGCCGTTGGGATTCATCTTGGCCGGATCTATCCGGCCCATCGGCGCGTCCAGGCCCAGACGGTTCTTGCAGTATTCCTCGCTCTCCCAGGCGCGCAGCGTGCACAGCACCTGGGCGGCGAAGGCTTCGTGGATCTCGTAGATGTCGAAATCCTGCAGGGTCAGGCCGTGGCGCCTGAGCATTTCGGGCACCGCGACGGTCGGCGCCATCAGCAGGCCCTCGCCGTGCACGAAATCGACCGCGGCCACCTGCGCATCGCGCAGGTAGGCCAGCGGCTCATGGCCGTGCGCGCGGGCCCATTCTTCGCTGGCCAGCAGCACCGCGGCGGCGCCGTCGGTCAACGGGGTGGAGTTGGCGGCGGTCAGGGTGCCGCGGCCGGAAGTCTTGTCGAACGCCGGCTTGAGCGTGGCGAGTTTTTCCAGCGAGGTGTCGGCGCGCAGGATGTTGTCGCGCTGCAGGCCGCGGAACGGGGCGATGAGATCTTCGAAGAAACCGCGCTCGTACGCGGCGGCCAGCTTCTTGTGCGAAGCCACCGCCAGTTCGTCCTGCGAATCGCGCGAGATGTTCCATTCCTTGGCCATGTCTTCGCAGTGGTCGCCCATGCTCTTGCCGGTGCGGGGCTCGGCCACGCCGGGGAACTCGGGCTTGAGTTCGGCGAACTTGAAGCCTTTGACCAGCGTCTTGATTTTGTCGCCGGTGGTCTTGGCGCGGTTGGCGGCCAGCAGGCGTGCGCGCAGCTTCTTGCCGTAGACGATGGGCACTTCGGAAGTGGTGTCGGAGCCGCCGCCGATACCCGACTCGATCTGACCCAGGGCGATCTTGTTGCCGATGGTGATGATCGAATCCAGGCTGGTGCCGCAGGCGCGCTGCAAGGTGATGCCGGGCGTCAGCGGCGACAGGCCGGAGGAGAGTGCGGCTTCGCGGCCCAGGTTCCAGTCGCTGGAATGCTTGATCACCGCGCCCATCGCCACTTCGCCCAGCTGCTGGCCGTGCAGGCCGAAGCGTTCGACCAATGCCCCCAGCGTACGCACCGACATACCCAGATTGCCGACGTCCGAATAAGCCGTGTTCTGCCTGCAGAATGGAATACGGACGCCGCCCAGGATGGCGACGGGACGGGCTGCTGGCATGGGGAACCTCGCGAAAATAAGCGGTATGACCGGCCCGTAACGCACGCCGGGCATAATGCGAAAGTGTAATGCCGACCAGCCGCGGGGCCAACCTGACAATGACGCAAGCAGACTCCGGTGTTCATGTGATGGGCGCATCTGTGACGGATTCCTCCGTGATGGGCGTGCTTGCGCTGGAACTGGCCGCCGGCAGCGTGCCGACGATGGCGGCGCTACCGCAGGCGCAAGCCTCCCATCTGCTGGAACTGCTCGCCCGCGACCTGGGCAAGCTGGTGCCGGGCGCGACCGCGCTGGAGTTGAGTCTGGGCGCGGCGCATTTCGATCCGGCCGAGGTTCTGCGCCCCGGCTGGCCCCTGCATCGCCGCCTGGACGAGTTGCGCCAGCGCGCTCCGGGGCGGGAACAAGGCCCTCGCGTCATCGCCTTCAGCGCCGACGGTCAGGGCAACATCCCGCTGCCATTGGTGGCCGACGCGGGACTGGCAGGCGGACAGATGCGGGTTTTGCCGATTCTGCTCAGCGGCCCGGCCAGCATCGTCGATCCGTTGCGCGACAGCTTCGAGGAAATATTGCTCGACCGAGGCATGGCCGGCGCCGACACCGCGCTGCTGGCGCAGGAAGCGTTCGGTGCGCGCATCGAGCATGCGCGGTACCTGACCGTGCACGACCTGACCGCGATCATGGCCATGCAGTACCAGAACCAGGGCCTGCAGAAGCTATGGCCGGTGATCGAAACCGCGTTGCTGGCGCCAGGCGAGGAAGAATGGCTGGACCAGCCGCCGGAACCTTTGTTGCGTTACGCCGAAGGCGGCGTGCAGATCGCGTTGCTGGATCCGGCGGCGTGGCAGCAACGCCATGCCGGCGAACTGCCGGGCGATATGGATCAGCTGCAGCGCGGCTACGAATATTTCCAGGCCCGGCAGCGGCAGATCGCCGCGGTGCTGGAAGCGCACGGGATTCCGGTGACGTTCGCCTATTGCGACAACCAGGCCGACGTGCGCGAATCGTTGAAGGCGTGATTTCCCTTCTCCCATTGGAAGAAGGTGCCCGTAGGGCCTGCCCCGTACTTGATACAGGGGCGGATGAGGGAATGGAGTTTCAGATGCAAGCGCAGCTTCCGTGAGTCGGAATTCTCCCTCCCTCATCCGGCGCTACGCGCCAGCTTCTCCCGGAGGGAGAAGGGAAGCTAGACCTACTGCGTCACCTTGATCACGCCGCAGGCCACGCGCGCGCCGGCATTGCCTGCGGGCTGACTGGTGTAGTCGTCCGGGGCCGCGTGCACCACCAGGGCGCGACCGGCGATGTCGTTGACCGCACCGCCACCCAGGGTGACGCCACGTACATGCACGTCGACCTTGACGACGCCTTCACCGTTGGCCTGGACGTTGTCCATGTCGCCGGCGTGGTGCGCGCCGGATTCGGCCTTGCCATGGGCCGTGGCGAAGGGATTGAAATGCGGACCGGCGCTGCTGGCGTCGGCAGCGCTGCAATCGCCTTTTTCGTGCACGTGGAAACCGTGCGAGCTATGCGGCGGCAAGCCCCCGACCGTGCCGGTGAGGTGCACGCCACCGGCCATCGGCACTGCGACGACCTTGCCGCTGACCAGGCTGCCCGAGGCGGACGCCAGATTGACTACAGCTTGCTTGGCGGTGCTGGTGGTCGGCACAGCCGGCGCCGCCGGCTTGGTCGGCGTGGTGGAACCGCAGGCGGTCAGGAACACGGCAGTGGCTGCGGCCATCAGGGCGATACGCATGGGAACACTCCTTGGACGGATTCGATCACGGTAAGAGGTTAGGCGTTTACCGTCGATGAAACAGGCTTCTCCGAAAGGCCGCGAGTGGATATCGAAGGTCGTGGGAGCGGCGAGACGCCGCTCCCACGCGCTGCACGCACGGCAGGTCTATCGCACAGGCAGCGCATCAGGCTTGCGCTTACCGCCGCTTGCGTCCCGGCCCCAGCTTGCGGGTCACCGTGTTGCGGCCAACGCCCAGGCGCGTGGCCGCTTCGGCGCGGCGGCCATGGGTGAATCGCAACGCCACTTCCAGCAGCGTTCGATCGAAAAGTTCGCGGGCCTGTGCATGCAAACCCTCGGCGCCCTCGTCCAGGCGCGCGTGCGCCCATGCGGCCAGCACTTGATCCCATTGCATCGCCTGCGGCGCGGAAACGGCGACATCGGCCGACAGCGCGCCCTGCAGATCGAAAGCAGTGATGGTTTCGCCCGGCGCCATCGCCGCAAGGCGCCAGCACACGTTTTCCAGTTCCCGCACATTGCCCGGCCAGTCGTGGGCGCGTAGCGCCGCCAACGCAGGGGCGGCGAAACGCTTGGCCGGCGCGCCGAATTTGCGCGAGGCGATGGCCAGGAAATTCTCCGCCAGCTGGGCCACATCGTCGCGGCGCTCGCGCAGCGGCGGAAGTTGCAGGCGCACCACGTCCAGCCGGTGCAGCAGGTCGGCGCGGAAGCGGCCGTCGGCCACCAGCGCCTCCAGGTTCTGGTGGGTGGCGGCGATCACGCGCACATCCACCCGGATCAGTTCGCGCCCGCCGACGCGGAAGAACTCGCCTTCGGCCAGCACCCGCAGCAAGCGGGTCTGCAAAGGCAGCGGCATGTCGCCGATTTCGTCCAGGAACAAGGTGCCGCCGTCGGCCTGTTCGAAGCGCCCGATGTGGCGACGCTGCGCGCCGGTGAAGGCGCCGGCTTCGTGGCCGAACAATTCGCTTTCCAGCAGCTCCGATGGAATGGCCGCGGTGTTGAGCGCGATGAAAGGTTTGCGCGCGCGCGGCGATTCGCGGTGCAGCGCATTGGCCACCAGTTCCTTGCCGGTGCCGGTTTCGCCGGTGATCAGCACCGACAGCGGCGCCTGCGCCAGCCTGCCGATGGCGCGGAACAGCGCGCGCATGGCCGGCGTATCGCCGATCAGTTCGGTGCTGCCAGGATCGGAAGCGACGGAATCGGCGGGCGTTTCGGCATCGCGATGGGTCGCATCCGGCAAGGTGCGCGCGGCCAGCGCCACTGCATCGTCCAGATCGAAGGGCTTGGAAAGGAATTCGTGCGCGCCGCCGCGGAAGGCGCCGGCGGTGCTGGCGATGTCGGTGTAGGCGGACATCACGATCACCGGCAACTGCGGATGGGCCGATTTCAACTTGTCCAACAGCACCAGCCCATCGTCTCCGGGCATGCGCACGTCGGTGAACAGCAGATCCGGCGCGCCGCGCGTGCCCAGCGCCTGCATCGCAGCGGCGGCGCTGTCGAAACCATCGACCGCGTAGCCGGCGTCACGCAATGCCGTGGACAGCACGAAGCGCACCGAGCGGTCGTCGTCGACGACCCAGATCCGCTGCGCGTTGGCCGGCGCCGGAGCGAAAGTGGCCGGATCAATGGACATGGGGTTGCTCCTCCAGTCGCTGGTTTTCCGCACGCGGGTCTTCCGGTTGCGGCAGCAACAGCGTGAATACCGTGTGCCCCGGCCGCGATCGATAGGTCAGCGAACCGCGATGTTCGCGTGCCACCTGTTGCGCCAGCGCCAGCCCCAGTCCGCTGCCATCGGCACGGCCGCTGACCAGCGGCAGGAACAGGTGTTCTGCCAGTTCTTCGGGCACGCCGCGGCCGTCGTCGATGATTTCCACCCGCAAGGCCATTGCGTGAGGATGGTCGTGGATGCGTACGCCATGCTCGACCCGGGTACGCAGGGTGACGCTGGCGGCGCCGGCCTGGATGGCATTGCGCACCAGGTTCCACACCGCCTGGGTCATGCGGTCGGCGTCGCCGGGGAATTCGGGAATGCTGGGGTCGTAATCGCGTTGCACCCGCACCGACCAGCCGCCCTCGGTTTCGGCCAGGCGCAGCACGCGCTCCAGCACTACGTGGATATTCAACGCGGTGTGCGGTCGTTGCGGCGCCGGCGAAAGCAGTTGCTCGAGCAGGCCGTTGAGGCGCTCGGTCTCGGCTTCGATCAGGGCGATCAGTTCGCGTTCGTCTTCGTTGTCGTCGCGGTGAAGCGCGCGCCGCGCCAGCAACTGCGCCGCGCCTTTCAAGCCGGCCAGCGGATTGCGCAGTTCGTGGGCCAGGCCCTTCAGCGCCGCGCCCAGCGCGCTGGGCAGTACCTGCGCCGGGTCCAGCGCAGGGAATTCGTCGAGCGGATGGGCTTCCAGCAGCCAGCCGCCCTCATCCAGCCGCGACAGCCAGCCTTCGGCGAAGCGCTGAGGCTCCCCGGGCAGGCCCAGGGCCATGCGCTGCAGCCGCAGTACGTCGCGGTCGGTGTTTTCCAGGAAACGCGCCATGGCATCGCCATCCATTTCCAATGCCGCCAGGGGTTGGCCGAGCAGGCGTCGTGCGCTGACGCCCATCCAGCGCGCAAAAGCCGAGTTGACGCCGAGGATGCTGCCCGCGGCGTCCGCCCAGGCCACCGCCGTGCTGAGCACGTCGGCGGCGGGTCCGTCTTTCATGGGGTTGTTGGCGGCCGGAGACGACATTGCACCAGTTTAGTGCAATGCCGCTCCCAGTCCATCAGGCCTCGTACGCCGCTTCGCCATGCGAGGAAATATCCAGGCCCTCGCGCTCGGCTTCTTCGCTGACCCGCAGGCCTACCGTGTATTTCACGATCAGGAAGGCGACCAGCGCCACCACGCCCGACAGCACGATGGTGGTCAGCACGCCCTGGGCCTGGATCCAGACCTGGCCGGCGATGTCGTACTCGGGCAATGCGGTTTCGGTCACGTAGTCCCAGATTCCTGCGCCACCCAACGAGGGGGCCGCGAATACACCGGTCAGCAACGCGCCGGTGATGCCGCCCACGCCGTGCACACCGAACACATCCAGGCTGTCGTCGGCACCCAGCAGGCGCTTCAGGCCGGTCACGCCCCACAGACACAGCACACCGGCGATGGCGCCGATGGCCAAGGCGCCGTTCAAGCCGACGAAACCTGCGGCCGGAGTGATCGCCACCAGACCCGCCACTGCGCCCGAGGCGGCGCCCAGCAACGAAGGCTTGCCCTTGCCAATCCATTCCACCAGCGACCACGCCACCACTGCCGCGGCCGTGGCCAGGAAGGTGTTGACGAAGGCGATGGCGGCCACGCCGCCGGCTTCCAGCGCCGAGCCTGCGTTGAAGCCGAACCAGCCGAACCACAGGATCGAAGCACCGACCATGGTCAGGGTCAGGTTGTGCGGCTTGATCGCTTCGCGCCCGTAGCCGGTGCGCTTGCCGATCACATAGGCGCCGACCAGGCCGGCCACGGCCGCATTGATGTGCACCACGGTGCCGCCGGCGAAATCCAGCGCGCCCTTGGCGAACAGGAAGCCGGATTTGGCCAGGATGCCGTCGACCACATCGGTGCCCGTGAATGCATCGGGGCCGGGGAAGAACCAGACCATGTGCGCCATCGGTAGGTAGGCGAAGGTGAACCACAACACGGTGAACAGCATCACGCCGGCGAACTTCACCCGCTCGGCGAACGCGCCGACGATCAGCGCGCAGGTGATGCAGGCGAACGCGCCCTGGAACACGAAGAACGCCAGCTCCGGGATGTACACGCCCTTGGTGAAGGTCGCGCCGATGGACGTCGCGTCCAGGCCCTTGGCGAACAACCGGTCCCAGCCGCCGATGAACTGCGTGCCTTCGGTGAACGCCAGGCTGTAGCCGTACACCGCCCACAACACCGCGATCAACGAGAACACGGCCAGGTTCTGCACCAGGATCGAAAGCACGTTCTTCGAACGCACCAGGCCGCCATAGAACAGGGCCAGACCGGGCAGGGTCATGAAGATCACCAGCGCTGCGGACATCAACACCCACACGGTGTCGGGTTTGCTGATGGAAGGTGCGGGCGCGGCGTCGGCAGTTGCGGCTTCGGCCGGTTCGGTGGCGGCCGCCACGGGTTCGGCAGGCGCCGGGGCGATTGCGGGAGCGGTTTCAACAGGTGCGGTGGCCGGATCGGCTGGCGCAGCCGCGGTTTCGGTTGTAGGCGCCGCAGTGTCCTGCGCCATGGCGCCGAAGCCGGTGCCCAGCGCGAGGCAGCACAGCGCGGCCAGGCTGATTACTTGCAGACGGGTTTTCCACCCGGAGGAACGAGTCTTCATATGGGGGCTCCGAGTAGGGTTAGAGTGCGTCCGCGCCGACTTCGCCGGTGCGGATGCGGATGACCTGATCCACAGCGGTGACGAAGATCTTGCCGTCGCCGATCTTGCCGGTGCCGGCGGCCTGCTGGATGGCCTCGATCACGGCCTCCAGACGCTCGTCGGTGACCACGGTTTCGATCTTGATCTTGGGCAGGAAATCGACGACGTACTCGGCGCCGCGATACAACTCGGTATGGCCCTTCTGCCGGCCGAAGCCTTTGACTTCGGTGACGGTGATGCCGGACACGCCCGCTTGCGACAAGGATTCTCGGACCTCGTCTAGCTTGAACGGCCGGATGATGGCGGTGATCAGTTTCATGCGCATTTCCCCGTGGGTGGAAAGAAACCGGCCTCATGCAGCGGCCGGGGGTTTCGACACAAAACAGAAACCGCGTTTCGACGTGGGAGAGGGAGCTGCGGTTTGCTGTTCTTTTCTTCTTCTGCTGCTGTGGTGGTTTACGAAAGGATAAAAACGCGGCGATAGCGACGGGTGGGAGGGGTATTCCGTCGCTATCGCCGCTACAAACTCAGTTGCCGTAGTACAGCTGGTATTCGAGCGGATGCGTGGCCGCGCGGAACTTGGTCACTTCCTGCATCTTCAGCGCGATGTAGCCGTCGATGAAGTCGTCGCTCATCACGCCGCCGGCCTTGAGGAACTCGCGGTCGGCGTCCAGCGCTTCCAAAGCCTGGTCCAGGCTGGAGCAGACCTGCGGGATGTTCTTCTCTTCTTCCGGCGGCAGGTCGTACAGATCCTTGTCCGACGGCTCGCCCGGATCGATCTGGTTCTTGATGCCGTCCAGGCCGGCCATCATCAGCGCGGTGAAGGTCAGGTAGCCGGTCTGCAACGGATCGGGGAAGCGCATTTCGATGCGGCGCGCCTTCGGGTTGGACACCCACGGAATGCGGCACGAGGCCGAACGGTTGCGCGCCGAATAGGCCAGCATCACCGGCGCTTCGAAACCCGGCACCAGACGCTTGTAGCTGTTGGTGCCCGAGTTGGCGAACGCGTTGATGGCCTTGGCGTGCTTGAAGATGCCGCCGATGTACCACAGCGCCAACTGCGACAGGCCGCCGTAGCCGTCGCCGGTGAACAGGTTGATGCCGCCCTTGGCCAGCGACTGGTGCACGTGCATGCCGCTGCCGTTGTCGCCGACCAGCGGCTTGGGCATGAAGGTGGCGGTCTTGCCGTTGCGGAAGGCGACGTTCTTGACGATGTACTTCATGGTCAGCAGTTCGTCGGCTTTCTTCACCAGCGAATTGAACTTGGTGCCGATCTCGCACTGCCCGGCGGTGGCCACTTCGTGGTGGTGCACTTCCACTTCGATGCCGACCTGCTCAAGCGTCTTGCACATCTCGGCGCGGATGTCGTGCAGGGTGTCGGCCGGGGCGACGGGGAAATAGCCGCCCTTCACGCCGGGACGGTAGCCGCTGTTGCCGCCTTCGTACTTGGTGCCGGTGTTCCAGGCCGCTTCTTCCGAATCGATCTTGAAGAAGGTGTGGCCCATGTCGTTGGCGTAGCGCACCGAATCGAAGATGAAGAATTCGGGTTCCGGGCCGAAGAAGGCCTGCTCGGCGATGCCGCTGGACTTGAGGAAGGCTTCGGCGCGCTTGGCGATGCCGCGCGGGCAGCGCGAATAACCCTGCATGGTGGCCGGGTCCAGCACGTCGCAAGTCAGCACCACGGTCGGGTCGGCGGTGAACGGGTCGAGGTAGGCGGTGCTGGCGTCGGGCAGCAGGACCATGTCCGATTCGTTGATGCCTTTCCAGCCGGCGATGGAGCTGCCGTCGAACATGCGGCCGTCTTCGAACAGCGACTCGTCGACGATGTTGGCCGGGAAGGTCACGTGGTGCTGGATGCCGCGCACATCGGCGAAGCGCAGGTCGACGAACTCGACCTTGTTGTCCTTGATCAGCTTTTCGACTTTGTCCGCAGACATCTTGGAACCTCGAGTTTGATAGTGAGTGGGCTAGGTATTGCAAGGCGCATGCCAAGGTTGGAAGGCACGTAAGTGGCTGATTTGTATGGTGCGGCGCGTCAGGGAAAAGGCGCTTACGCACACTTATGGGGATACGAGAGGTCGAAATGCACCAAATCGGTGCTTGACGGAAATCCACTATCCTTTGCCTCTCCGACGCGTGGGTGCGTGCAAACAACCGTCGTCCTCCCAGCGAAAGCTGGGATCCATCTTGATCTTGGCGCGGGCCCGTCTCGCGCAAGCCAAAGTCAAAATGGATCCCAGCTTTCGCTGGGATGACGATTCCTTAGAGCGGCTGCGGAGCCCTTCCAGGCACTTCAACCTCCCAACAGACCCCAATCAATGATCGACCTGCTCAAAGCCCTCCTCCTCGGCGTCATCGAAGGCATCACCGAATTCCTGCCCATTTCCAGCACCGGTCATCTGCTGATCGCCGAACGCTGGCTGGGCCATCGCAGCGACCTTTTCAACATCGGCATCCAGGCCGGCGCGATCCTGGCGGTGGTGCTGATCTACCGTCAGCGGTTGTGGGAACTGGCGGTGGGCTTCCGCACGGCCGCCAACCGCGACTACGCGCTCAAGTTGGGGCTGGCCTTCGCGGTGACCGCGGTGCTGGGCGTGCTGGTCAAGAAGCTGGGCTTCGAATTGCCCGACCAGATCACTCCTATCGCCTGGGCCCTGATCCTGGGCGGCGTGTGGATGGTGGCGGCCGAATATTTCGCCGCTCGCCGCGCGCAGGCATTAGGCGAGCGCAGCGAGATCAGCTGGACGGTGGCGCTGCTGGTAGGCGTGGCGCAGGTGGTGGCGGGCGTGTTTCCCGGCACCTCGCGTTCGGCCGCGACGATCTTCGTGGCGCTGCTGGCCGGCACCACCAATCGCGCGGCAGCCACCGAGTTCGCTTTCCTGGTCGGCATTCCCACCATGTTCGCCGCCACCGGCTACGAATTGATCGACGTGGTCCGCTCCGGCCAGGCAGCCAACGAGGATTGGGCCGCGTTCTCGGTGGCGTTCGTCGCTTCGGCCATCACCGCCTTCATCGCGGTGAAATGGCTGTTGACCTATATCCAGAGCCACCGCTTCACCGCTTTCGCCGTGTACCGCGTGGTCCTGGGCGTAGCCTTGTTGCTGTTGGTGCCCGCAGGAACGTAACAAGGCCCGTAGGAGCGTGGTAGGAGCGACGTGAGTCGCGATGCGGCTTTCCGCGCAAGCCTTCGCGACTTACGTCGCTCCTACGGCCAAGCAACCCCGTTGTCCGATGCCAAACGTTTGACCTGGCCTGTCACAAGGAGACTGCAATGAAACGTCATCTGATCCTGTTGATGCCCCTGGCCCTGGCCGCCTGCGCCAAACCGCCGCAAGGCGAACCGGTCACGCCGCCCGCCGCCGAAACTCCTGCCGCAGCCGTTACCGCTACTTCAGCGGATGCACCCGCGCTGTCGGCCAATCACTGGCGCCTGACCGACGCCAGGAACACGCAGGGTCAGCGCATCGATGCGCTGTTCGCCAACGCCGACAAACCGGTGCAGCTGGATTTCGCCGAGGGCCGCGTGGGCGTGAGCAACACCTGCAACCGCATGGGCGGCGCGTACACGGTGTCGGGCGATGCGTTGAAATTCGAACGCATGATCTCGACCATGATGGCCTGCACCGACGCCAAGGTGATGGCGCTAGACCAGGAAGTGGGCAAGCGCCTGGAAGGCAGCGTCAAGTTCGCCCACGCCGGCGACACACTGACTTTGACCACCGCCGCTGGCGACGTGCTGACGTTCACCGGCGAACCCACTGCCGAAACCCGTTACGGCGGCCCCGGCGAAACCGTGTTCCTGGAGGTGGCCGCGCAGACCAAGCCCTGCAGCCACCCGCTGATACCGGACATGAAATGCCTGCAGGTGCGCGAGTTGAAGTACGACGACAAGGGCATCAAGACCGGCACCGACGGCGCGTTCGAGAACTTCTACGGCAATATCGAGGGCTATAAGCACGAACCGGGGATTCGCAACGTGCTAAGGGTGAAGCGCTACACGATCAAGAACCCGCCGGCCGATGGCAGTTCGCTGGCTTATGAGCTGGACATGGTGGTGGAGTCGGAGACGGTGAAGCAGTGAAGCCGGTAGCCGGTAGCCGGTAGCCGGTAGCCGAAAAAATATTCGCGTCCTTCTCCCCTTGTGGGAGAAGGTCGAAGCTGCCGTCAGGCAGCTGAGGGGAGGGCGGATGAGGGGAGCGAGCGAAGCGAGTGCTCTGAAGCGAGGCGCCAAGATCAAAATGGATCCCAGCTTGCGCTGGAATGACGGCAAAAGCGGCGCTGTGATCTACGCCTTCGCGTACAGCGAATACGTCCCGTGCACCAACGCCTCGCCCAACACGTGCGCGTGCATCGCGCGCAGCACGTCGGCGGCAGTAAAGCGCTCTGGAACCGCCAGCCTGTCCACGTCCAACGCGAACAACCGGAAAAAATACCGGTGCGTGCGCAGATCGTTGAACGGCGGATACGGCCCGTCGTAGCCGTAATAGTCGCCGCCCATCTGCGCATCGCCGGCGAACCAGCCGGTGTAGTCGTTCAAACCCTGGCGTGCGCCCGGCGGACCGGGCGGGTTGCGCTTGCCCTTGGCGGTGATGCCGTCGCTGCAACTGCCGGCCGGGATCTGGCGTATGTCGGCGGCAATGTCGACCATGGCCCAGTGGACGAACTCGGCGCGCGGTTGTTCGACAGGGATCTGCAGATCGTCGCGGCCGACGGTTTCAGGCACCGTGGGCGCATCGGCGTCGATGCACAGCAGCGCGAACGAACGCGTGCCGGCGGGCACGCCGTCCCAGGCCAGATGCGGATTGCGGTTGCCGCCGAATCCCTCGGGCTGGCCCATGGCGAACTGCGAGGGAATGGTCTGGCCGTTCTCGAAATCGTCGCTGCGGATGCGCATGTGCAAACCTCCTCCTGCTCAGTTTTCCGGATACCCGAACCGCCTGGCGACCGGGGCCAGCACCGCGAACGCGCTCTCCAGCGCCTGCGCGTAGTGGCGCCAATGCCCGGCCGGGAAATGCCGCGGCCCGATCGACGGCGGCGCCGGCAGCGAAACTCCCAGCGCTTCGCTCATCATCGCGGCGGCGATTTTCGGATCGTTGTCGATGGCGTCGGTGTGCACCAGCCGGTTGGGAAACCACTGCGACTCCACCAGCATCGCGATCTGGTTCAACGCATTGGCCAGCCACTCGGCCGCCGCTTCGGGCGATGAGAACTCGAACGGCGCCGGCGAACCGAAGGCGAGCCATTCCAGCAACATGTCACGCGGGTCGCGGACCGCGAAAATCACCATGGCTTCGCGCAGATGCGGGCGCAGCGCGATCAGCAAGGCGTTGTCCCACCATGGCAACCAATCGAATACATCCTGCGATGGCAACCGCCGCGAGGGCAGCGCTGCGCGCCAGCGTGCAGCCACTTCCTGCCCCGACAACCGGCCCGACATCAGTCCGTCGATTATCGAGTAGGTCTGAAAACCGTCCTGCGGTGGCGAGGCCCCGAACCGGTCCGCACGGAACGGCTCGCCCACCGCCTGCAGCACCGCTGACAGCCGTTCCACGCCTGAGCCGGGCGCGCCATGCAGGAACGCCACCATCGGCGGGTTCTGCGGGCGTTCTGCCAGTTCGGGCCACTCCATGCGCGGCGCGCTGAGCGGCGGCAGCGGCACGCGCAAAGGCACCAGTTCGCGCTGCATGGTCGACCACGCTTCTACGGCCTTGTCCGACCGGCCCCACTGATCGTGACTTAGCCCAAGCATGCCGTGCAGGAAGCGGCGTTCCGCAGGCTCCTTGGCGGTCAGCAGCCAGGTCTCCAACTGGGCCACGGCACTGGCCGGATCCTCGGCCCGCAGACTGTCCAGTACCTGCAGGCGTGCCTCCGGATGCGCGGGCTGCATCTGCAACAGCTTGGCGGCGGTGGCGTCGGCTCCGGCCCGATCGCCCGCACCGCTCTGCAGCGCCAGCAACGCTTCCCAAGCCAGCGTGGACTGCGGCATCGCCGCCGCCCAGCGCTGGATGATTGCGCGCGCGGCATCGGCATCGGGCGCGAAGACAAGACGCGCGCGCCACAAATCCGACGCATCGACGGTGGTGGCCAGCGCGGCGTCGAGCGATCCGCGCGCTTCGTCTTCCAATCCCAACTCGCGCCACACCGCCACCAGCGCCTGCAACGTGGGCAGGTCGTTGGGCATCGCCGCCAGCGCGCCGCGCAGCAGCGGCAACGCCTGTTCCGGCTGGTTGGCGGCGATGCGCAGGAATCCCGCGGTGCGCTTCACCGCGGGCGTCGCGGTCTGCGGCTCGGCCAGCAGCGGAGCGAGTTCGTCGGCCGCTTCGGCCGGACGGCCCTGACGATTGACCAGTTCGGAAATCAGCACCCGCAGGTCGGCGGCGTTCGGCATCTTGTCGACCACGCTGCGGAAGGCTTGTTCGGCGAAGGCCCAATGCTGTTTGCGCATGTGGCTGAAACCCAGCACGTAGCGCAATTGCACGTCATCGGGCGCGCGCTGCATGGCCGCCGATACCTGCTTGAGCGCCGAATCGGCATCGCCGCGTTGCAGCGCCAGCATGCCGCCCACCACCGCCAGCAGCGGATGGTCGGGGGCAACCCGCGCGGCCAGGCGATTGAGACGCTCGGCTTCGGCCGAGTCGCCACGGCCCAACGCAAGCTGGGCCTGCATCAGGTAGGCGTTCAACTGGTTGGGGTTGAGGCCGCTGGCCAGATCCAGCGCGGCGCCGGCCTCTTCCAATTGCCGGCTGGCGATCAGCAGGCTGGCGCGAACCAATTGCAGGCTGTCGTCCTGCGGCGCCAACTCGATGGCCCGCTCGATGCTGCGCATGGCGTCGGCCTGATCCCCGCGCTGTTGCGAGGCCACCGCCAGCCAGCGGTGGGCCTGGGCGTTGTCGGGCTGCAGGTGGGCCCACTCGCGGGCCTGGAGGACCGCCTCTTCGACCGCGTTGCGGCCCAGGGCGTCGATGATCTTGTCTTGCATGGAATCCGGCGGTTTCGACTGGACCCCTATTCTAACTGGCCGGGGCGGTCAGGCCGGTTCATCGTCCTGCAGCAGGTGCGCGGTGACCCAGCGCTCGCCGAAGCCGTCGCAGGCCGCGTTTTCGATGAACCCGCAATGCCCGCCCCAGCGCGCGGTCTCCAGGCGTGCCAGTGCCGGCAACTGCCAGGCCTGGAAATGGGCGAAGGGAATCACCGGGTCGTCCTCGGCCATCAGGATGTCCGCCGGCACGATGAGGCCGCGCAGGCGTTCTCCGGCGATGGAATAGCCTTCGAAGTAGTCGTCGATGGTGCCGAAATCGGTATGCCGTTCGACCATCCACTGGGTCAGGTCGCGCACGCTCTTGGCCAGGGTTTCATCGTCGTAGTTGTGGCGCTCGGGGAACAGTTCGCGCTTGCGCTCCAGCGAGTGCCGCCATTTGCGCTGGAAATACCAGTGGTACAGCGGCAAGCCCTCCTCCATGCCCATCAGCGAAGCCGAAGGATCCAGCACCGGACACACCGCCGCCACCCGCGCCAGCGGCAATCCCGCCAGCGGCGCGCGCAAGGCCAGGCGCAGCACGAAATTCCCGCCCAGCGAATATCCGGCCGCCACGAACCTGCGGTGCGGAAACCGCCGGGACACGTCGACGGCCGCGTTGACCACTTCGTCCAGCCGGTTGGAATGGAAGATCTCTTCGTTGAGATGATGGGTGCCGCCGTGGTCGCGGAAGTTCAGGCGCACTACTTCGAAACCTGCTTCGAGCAGGCGCGCGGCGGTCATGCGCATGTAGCTGGATTCGGTGCTGCCTTCCCAACCGTGCAGCAGCAGCGCCAAGCCGCTGCCGGTGTTTCCCGGCACGGCGCTGTGCCAGCCCTGCAGGCGCACGCCGTCGCCGCCGTCGAAGATGTGTTCGGTGGTCACCGCGCCGGTGGCGTTGAGCGCACGCAAGCCACGGCGGCGGCGCAGGCCGCTGGAACTCAGCACCGATTGCAGGTGGGGGTTATGCAGCCACTTGGGCGGATGGTAGTCGTCGGCGGTCAGCATGGGCTTGGAGCTTGCGCGCGCGGATTGGAGCATTGTCTCCAATGCTCAGCCCTCGGCCATGGCCGCGACGATGCGTTCGCGGGCCAGGTCGGCGATCTTGCTGCGGCCTTCCAGTTCGCCGGCCGCGATCGGCGTGAGGAAGCAGATGTCGGCGCTGCGGGGCGCCTCGCCCAGCAGGCGCACGAAATTGGCGAAGAAGCTTTCCTTGGGACCGAACGCGACCAGCTGCTGCGCGCTGCCACGGCTTCCGTAACGCAGCGCGACCGGTTGCACCGGCACGCCGGCTTCCACGGCCGGTTGGAAGATGCGCGCATGGAACGGGCCGACCTCGGCGCCGTCGCGCGTGCGCCCTTCCGGAAACACGCCGACCGGACGGCCGGCCTGCAGCCGCGCGAGCATGGCGTGCATCACGCCGCCCATCGATTCCTGGCTGCCGCGCTGGTGGAAGATGGTTTCCCCGCGTGCGGTCAACCAGCCCACCACCGGCCAGCTGCGGATTTCCTGCTTGGCCACGAAACCCATCATGCGCTGGCTGTGCAGCATCTCGATGTCCACCCAGCTGACATGGTTGGCCACGAACATCGCCGGATCGGGCAACGGAGTTCCTATGCGGCGCAGGCGGAAACCGAAGATGCGCATCAACCCGGCCGACCACAGCTTGATCGCCAGGTGCTCCACCCGCAGCCCGCCCACGCGCACGCCCGACCACAGCGGCACCATGCTCAGCAGCACCAGCGGCAACAGCACCAGGATGTGGATCAGCAGCAGGGGAACGCGGTATAGGTAGCGCAACGCGCGCCCCAGTCCGCCGCCGGAAGTGGCGTGGGGTTGGGGGGAAATCATCCCGTCACAATACCGGATGGGTCTGGAGTTCGGCTACTAAGCGCTGGCGCGATCTTGTAGGTCGGGGCTACGCCCCCGACGTGCGCTGTATCGAGAACGCTCGCTGGCAAGGCACCGCGTGCGTCGGGGACGTAGCCCCGACCTACGTGGCGGGAATCACCGCAAGGGTGATGCGGGAAATACACACCGGCTTGCCGGCTTCGTTCTCGATGCGGATCTCCCACACGTGCGTGCTGCGTCCGACATGCAGGGCGCGGGCGGTGCCGGTGACCGTGCCTTCGCGCACCGCACGCAGATGATTGGCGTTGATTTCCAGGCCCACCACCGCTTCGCGTTCCGGGTCCACGCACAGGCCGCCGGCCATGCTGCCCAGGGTTTCGGCCAGGGCCACCGATGCGCCGCCATGCAGCAGTCCATAGGGCTGCCTGGTGCGCGCATCGACCGGCATGGTGCCGCGTAGCCAGTCGTCGCCGATTTCGGTGACCACGATGCCCAGGTGCTCGACCATGCAACCCTGCGCGCGCGCATTGAGGGCAACCAGATCGACGGGTTTACGGAAGGCCATGACGGCTCCTGATTCAGAGAATGGGGACCAGACCGGCGCCGAATGCGGTCAGCAGGCGCGTGTACAACCATTTTGGCCCAACGTTGACCTCGGGGAAATCGCCGACGGCCTGATAGCACCGATGGAACGCCGGATCGTTGGCCGGCAGCGGCACCGGGCAGTCCGGGCCGGGCTTGAATTCGTAACTGGTGGCGTAACGCCACGGCCAAAGGTCGAACAGGGGCAGGGCCTCGGACACCTTGCCCAGGCTGTAGTCCAGCCCGGACAGCACCGGCGGCTTGGCCCGCGGCGCGATAACCCAGGAATTCTGCGGCGAGGTGTCGCGGCGGATGCTGGCGGCCAGCGCCTGCGCGAAAGCGACATCGTCGATGACCACCGCGCTCTCGGTGTTGTAGTTCTCCGAACGCGGGTCGAAGTTGTGGGTGCCGATCACGCCGATACGGTTGTCGATCACCATCGATTTGGCGTGCAGGCCGATGCGCACGCCTGCGCGCTTCAACGGCAGCGGCTCGGTGGCCGCGCCGCTGCTGAGGAAGGAAGGACGCGATTCGGTGCGCTGCAGCTTGCGGGTCGTTTCGCCGCCGCGGCCCGAGCCCTGGGAAGGACCGATGGATCCGGACGGTCCCACCGGGCGCGTATCCGATTCCAGCGCCAGCGGCGGCCCATCGGCCATCAATGCGGCGTAGTCCACCGGGGCGTCTTCGGGAAAGGGTTTGTACTCGTAGATGTGGAAGCCGAATTCGCGCAGATAGCGGCGCTTGTACTTGAACGACATCGAATAGACCACCGCGTTGTCGGTAGCGGCCAGGCTGTTGGTGGACACGATCACCTGCGGCGGCGGCTTGCGCTGGCGCAGTTCGCGGAACAGGTCCTGGGCCGCGTCGGACATCACCAGGTAAGGCGTCTGTATCAGCACTTCCGATTGCGCGCCGGAGATCAGCGTTTTCAGTTCCGGCACCGCCGGCGCCGCGTTCGCGGGACGCTCGCGGCGGTGCTTCTGCGGCAGGTCGGCGACGTATTTCACCGCGCCCACCGGCATCGCCGCCTGCGCCAGGCGATCGCGAATCTGCGCCTGGTCGCTGGCTTCGGCCGACAGCTCGGCCACCCGCTCGGGGCGCAGGAACGCGTCCGGCGGCATCGCCGGCACGCCCTCCTTCAGCAGCTTGCGGCCGACGTCGTTCAGGCGCTCCACCGGAATGCTGCGGCGCGCGTTCCAGAACGCGTCGAAGTTGGCCGCCATCTCGCGCGAGGCCGGGCCCGCCACCAGCACGTCGCGGTCACGGAAGTTGTATTCGGCGTCCCAGTCGAAATAGTCGTCCTGGTAATTGCGTCCGCCGGTGATGCCCACCGCGTCGTCCACCAGTATCAGTTTGGTGTGCATGCGCTGGTTGAAACGGCGGAAACAGCACAGCACGCTGCCGGCGTAGTCGAAATAGTTGAGCTTGGCCTTGCGGAAACTGGGGTTGTAGATGCGGATCTCGAAGTTCATGTGCGAGCCCGACAGGGCCGCCAGGATGCCCAGGTCGGGGATGGCCGAAAGCTGGTCGATCAGCAGCCGCACCTTCACCCCGCGGCGCGAGGCGGCCAGCAGTTCGTCCAGCACCAGCCGCGCGCTGTCGTCCTTGTCGAAGATGTAGGTCTGCACGTCGACGTGGTGGCGCGCGCCGCGGATCAGATTGATGCGCGCCAGCAGCGCGTCGCGGCCGTGGTCCAGGATCAGCGCGTAGTGGCGCGGCGATTGCGCCGTGGATTCGCGGTAGGCACGGTCGCTCAGCTGATGCAGCGCCGAAGGCTGCGCGCAGGCATCGGCGGCGCTGCAGTCGATGACATGCGAACGTGCGGCGATGGCGATGGAGGCGGCGCGGTTGCGCTGGGTTTCGGACAGGCTGACGCAGGCCGTGGCCGACAGCGCCAGCCAGACCGCCAACCCTCGCAGCAGGAGATTCATGAGCCGGCTTCCCCTTTGAGGCGCGCGCGCAGCACGAACACCACCCGGTCGCTGACCGCCATCATCCAGTCGTCCATGTCGTAATCGCTGCGCCGCACCGCGCCAGTAGCCACCACGTCGCAATCGCGCGCCGGGCGCGAGCAGGTCGAGGGCGCCACGGTCAGCGTTTTTGGGCGGGTGATGCCGCGGATGCTCAGGTCCCCGGCCAGATCGCCGCCGGATTTCAGCAACTGCTCGTCATAGGGTTTGGAAACGAACACCACCACCGGGTAGCGGTCGGCTTCGAAGAACTGGCGGCCACGGGTCCATTCGGAATAGCGCGGATGGCCGATGATCTCGACCGAGTCGGTGAACATGCGCAGCACCACCTGGTGGCGGCCGTCGTGCAGGTGCTTCACTTCGCCCTCGTAACGCTTGAACTCGCCCTCCAGCTTCATGCCCCAACGCGTGCGCAATTCGAACCCGAAACGCGAGGCGACCGGGTCGAAGGTTTCGGCCATGGCCGCGAGCGGGGCCAGGCACAACAGCGCCAGACCGCACCACCGCCAACGTTTGCGGCCGAACATTGGAGCCGTCACGGCCACCAGAAGGCGGAGAGCGTCGCGATTCCAGGTTCGATGCTGGCGTCGGCCGGCAGTTTCAGCACCACCACCGAGGCCACCGGCATGCCGCGGTAGTCGCCCGACTGGCCGCTGTGCATCAGCGCCGCCAAACGTTCCAGGCCCGGATTGTGGCCCACCAGCAGCAGGCGTTCGGCTTCGCGGTGGGCATCGGCCAATTCGGCCAGGGTGCCGGCGGTGGCTTCGTAGATGCGCTCGTCCAGGCGCTGCTCCACATAGCCGGTGGCTTCCAGCACCGCCTCCAGGGTTTCGCGCGCGCGCCGGGCCGGCGAACAAAGCACCCGATCCGGCACCAGGCCCTGTTCGGCGATCCAACGACCGGCGGCGGCGGCTTCGGCCAGCCCATCGGGAGACAGCGGCCGATCGAGGTCGGACTGCCCGGGGGCGGCGGGTTCGGCATGCGCATGGCGCAGGAGTATCAGTTCACGCATGGCATCCCTTTGGTTGGAGCGAGCTCGATGGAATCTGTTGCTGGAACCCGTCTCAGGCCTTCTTGACCCATTTCAGCAAAGGGTCCCAATCGGCCTGATGGTCGCGCACCTGCGCTGACCGGTAATCGAACAGGCTGCGGCCCAGCCCCGCCAGCACCACATAGGCCTGGGTATCGCGCAACTGCGCGACCACCGGGTAAGGCCAGGTCTTGAGCATCTCCACCGCCTGCTGGGAGGTGTTGGTCCACGGCTTGCTGCGGTTGACCACCAGTCCTACCGGCAGCTTGCGCTTGTGCACGCGCGGCACCTTGGACAGCGAATTCAGGAAGCCCACGGTGGCCTCAATGTCCAGCGCCGAGGGCAGAACCGGCACCACGATCGCATCCACGTGTTCCAGGAACTGTTCCAGGTCCGCGGCCATGGAGCCGGCCGGGGCGTCGATGACCACCCGTTCGGCGTCCTCGGGCAGGCCGGCGCGCCAGTTGCGTTTGCCGCTGGCGTCCAGCGGAAGTACGGCGGTTTCCAGCTCGGCGCGCCGTTCGGCCCAGCGGGTGGAGGAGTGCTGGGGGTCGGCATCCACCAGTACGGTGCGTTTGCCGTCCAGCGCGAAATGCGCGGCCAGGTTGGTGGCCAATGTGGTCTTGCCCGCGCCACCCTTGGAGCTGGCGACCAGAATCGTCTTCATGCGCACGCCTCGTTACCGGGAAGCCGCAGGGTACACCGGCCACGGTAAACGGGGAAACGGCCGCCCGCCTCCCCGTTGGAAAAGGGGGTCCGAGGGGGATTTGCTCTTGATTCTCCACCGTCACACACAAGAGCAAGAGCAGATCCCCCGTAGCCCCTTTTTCCGAAGGGGGCAAAGCAATGAAGCATTGAAGCGCCATCGCTTCGTTATCCCGTTTTCCGCTTTGCTATCGTGCGCGCTGCCAAGGACCCGGACCGAACGTGAGCGAACTGCAGGACCTGACCGCGCTGATCCGCGCCAATACCCCCTTGATCGTCATCGAGACCGCCGACGAGGGCCGCGTGGTGGAACTGTTCCGCCAGGCCCTGTCGCAGGTCTGGCGCGCCCTGTACCGCTGGTCGATCACCGAGGGCCTGCGCCGCATCGACATGGACCGCGAGGACGAGGCCGAAGGCCCGCCCGACGCCAGCGCCGCCCTGCAGGCGATGAAGCTGGCCGAGCAGCGCGGCATCTACCTGCTGCTCGATTTCCACCCCTACCTGGGTTACGCCAGCAGCCAGCGCCAGCTGCGCGACCTGGTCCAGCGCCGCAACTGCCAGCCGCACGTGGTGGTGCTGATCGGCGGCAAGGTCGAGCTGCCGCCGGAGCTGGAAGCGGTGGCCGTGCGCTTCAACCCTCGCCTGCCCGACGCCAACGCGCTGCTGAAGATGGTGCGCGAGGAAGCCACCGACTACGCCCGCGAGAACGGCGGCCGCCGGGTCGAGGCCGATGGCGAGGCGGTGCAGCAGATCGTGCGCAACCTGCAGGGCCTGAGCCTGCCCGACGCGCGCCGCATCGCCCGCCAGCTGATCTACGACGACGGCGCGTTAAGCGTGGCCGACCTGCCGCAGTTGTCCAAGCTGAAGTTCGAATTGCTCAATCGCAGCGGCCACTTGCACTACGAATACGACACTGCGCGATTCAACGACGTGGCCGGGGCCAAGCGGCTGAAGCGCTGGATAGAACAGCGCCGGGCGATCTTCGTATCGGGCAATGCGCCAGCAGGCCTGGACCCGCCCAAGGGCGTGTTGTTGCTGGGCGTGCAGGGCTGCGGCAAGTCGATGCTGGCCAAGGCGACCGCCGGCGGTTTCGGCGTGCCATTGCTGCGGCTGGACTTCGGCACGCTGTACGACAAGTTCCATGGCGAGACCGAGAAGAACCTGCGTAGCGCGCTGGCCTCGGCCGAGCAGCTGGCGCCGTGCGTGTTGTGGATAGACGAGATAGAAAAAGGGCTGGCCGGCGGAACCGGCGGCGGCGAAGGCGACGGTGGCGTATCGCGGCGTGTGCTGGGTTATCTGCTGACCTGGATGGCAGAGCGCAAAAGCGTGGCCGGCGCCGGCGTGTTCATCGTGGCCACCGCCAACCAGGTCAGCGAACTGCCGCCGGAGTTGCTGCGCAAGGGCCGCTTCGACGAGATCTTCTTCGTCGACCTGCCCGATGCGGACACGCGGGTGGAAGTCCTGCGCCTGCACCTGTCGCGCCGCCAACTGCAGGCCGACGATTTCGCCCTGCCTGCGCTGGCCGCGGCCAGCAACGGTTTCTCCGGCGCCGAGATCGAACAAGCCGTGGTCGCCGCGCTGTACACCGCGCATGCCGAATCGCGCGCGCTGGATACCGAGCTGGTAATGCAGGAAATCCGCAACACGCGGCCGCTGTCGGTGATCATGGCCGAGCAGGTGTCGGCCTTGCGCGAATGGGCCAGCGAGCGCACGGTACCTGCCGATTGAGCGATGCGAGTCGCCGAGGGCTTGTAGGAGCGAGGTGAGACGCGGATTGGCGATCTTCCGGATGGATTGTTTCGCGACTTACGTCGCTCCTATCTCGCGCCTACGCGGCGATGTGCTGCAACACCCACACCCACGCCGGCAACGTGATCAGCGACAGCAAGATGCCGTAGCCCACCAGCGCCGCGGCCAGCCGCGGCGCCAGGTTGTGGGCGATGGCCAGCGCGCCGGCGGTGATCATGGTGGGCATGGCCGATTCCAGCACGTTGACCCGCAGCATTGCCCCCTGCATGCCGAACAACAGCGCTAGCGGCAACGCCAACGCCGGCATCACCACCAGTTTCAACAGCAGGCCGGTGGCGAGCGGCTTCACTTCGTCGCGCGGCAGCTTCAGCTGGATCGACAGACCCACCGCCAGCATCACCAGCGGCAGCAAGGCATCGGCCAGTTTCTGCAAGGCGGCGGCGATCCAAGCCGGCGGTTGTTCGGGCATCAGCGTCAGTCCTAACAGCAGCGCCCATACCGGTGGGAATTTGGCGATGCGCAGCACAATCTGCCTGGCGGTAGGCGGCGCATCGCCGCCGTAGCGTGCCAGCACGTACAAACCGAAAGTGGACAACAACACGAAGGTGCCGAACTGGTCGTACACCACCGCATACGGCAACGCTTGCTCGCCCAGCAGCGCTCGCACCATCGGATAGCCGATGAAACTCGTGTTTCCCAATGCCACGCACAACAGCAGCACTGCGGTTTCGTCGCGACGGAAGGCGAACAGCCGCGTTGCCAGCGCCACCAGCAACACCGTGGCCACCGCGAGCAGCCACGGCGTGACGATGACGCCCGCCAACGTTACGTCGACATGCAAGCGCGGCACGTAGATCAGCACCGCCGCCGGCAGGCACACGTACAACACCACCAGATTCAGGGTTTCGGCCGCGTTGGCGGGCAAGACCTTCAGGCGCGCGAACAGCATGCCCAAGGCCAGCATGGTCAGGATCAGCGCAAACGCATCGAAAGCCATCAACCAAAATCCGGTAGGAGCGGCCCATGGCCGCGAGCTTCCTGGATGGTCGCAGAAAGCTCGCGGCCATGGGCCGCTCCTACCGACTAATAACCAGCCGCCTGTCCGTCCTTGCGGCTTTCCGATGCGCCGAAGTACACGCCGGTCTGGGGATCACGACGGATCGCCTGGTAACCGCCGTACGGCCCCAACGCCCATTCCAGGTGATGGCCCTTGTCCATCAGCGCGCGGATGGTTTCGTAGGGAAAGCCTTTTTCCAGTTGCACCACGCCGCCGTCGCTCATCGCCGTGTTCTGCCCAGTGGGCTCTGTGTCGTTTTCGTGCTGGATGCGCGGCGCGTCGCCGGCTTCCTGCAGGTTCATGCCGAAATCGACCAGATTCATCACGATCTGCACATGCCCCTGCGGCTGCATCGCACCGCCCATCAGGCCGAAGCTGACCATGGGCTTGCCGTCCTTGGTGATGAAGGCCGGGATGATGGTCTGGAACGGACGCTTGCCGGGTTCGTAGGTGTTGGGATGGCCGGGCTTGAGCACGAACATCTCGCCGCGGTCCTGCAGGATGAAGCCCAGCCCCGGCGGCGCCATGCCGCTGCCCATGCCGCGGTAGTTGGACTGGATCAGCGACACCATCATCCCGTCGGCGTCGGCGGTGGTCAGATAGATGGTGTCGCCTTCGTCCAGCTCGGCCGGCGTGCCGGGTTGCACTTCCTTCAACACCTTGTCGGCCGAAATCAGCTTGCGGCGCTGCGCGGCATAGGGCTTGGAGATCAGCTTGGCCACCGGCGCCGGCTGGAACGCGGGATCGGCGTACCAGCGCGCGCGGTCGGCGAACGCCAGCTTCTTGGCTTCCACGAACAGGTGCACGTGTTCGGCGCTGCCGTAGGCAATCTTGGAGAAGTCGTAGCCTTCCAACACATTGAGCATCTGCAACGCGGCGATGCCCTGGCCGTTGGGCGGCAGTTCCCAGACGTCGTAGCCGCGGTAGTTGGTGCTGACCGGTTCCACCCACTCGCCGTGATGGGCGGCCAGGTCTTCGTAGCTCAGGAAGCCGCCGTTGGCCTTGAAGTAGGCATCGATGGTGCGCGCGATGTCGCCCTTGTAGAAGGCATCGCGGCCGCCGTCGGAAATCTTCTGCAGGGTGTCGGCCAGGTTGGGGTTCTTCCACAACTCGCCGGTGCGCGGCGCGCGTCCGCCGAGGGTGAATTGCTCGTTGAAGCCCGGATACTTGGACAAACGCGGCACCGAACGGGCCCAGTAATAGGCGATGGTTTCGGCGACCGGATGGCCCTCGCGCGCGTAGCGGATCGCCGGCGCCAGGACGTCCTTCATCGGCGCCTTGCCAAAGCGATCGTGCAGCGCGAACCAGCCATCCACCGCGCCCGGCACGCTGACCGGCAACGGACCCAGCGGCGGGATGTCGGTCAGGCCCTGCTTCCGGAAATGATCGAGCGTGAGCGATCTGGGCGAACGGCCCGAACCGTTGTAGCCATGGAGCTTCCGGGTCTTGGGATCCCACACGATGGCGAACAGGTCGCCGCCCACGCCATTGCCGGTGGGTTCCATCAAGCCTAGCGCGGCGTTGGCGGCGATGGCCGCATCGACCGCACTGCCGCCCTGCTTCATCACCTCCAGCGCGATCTGCGTGGCCAGCGGGTGCGAAGTAGCCGCCATCGCATGCGGGGCGATGACTTCCGAGCGGGTGGCGAAATCGCGCCCGGTAATGCGGTCGGCGGCCGAAGCCAAGGGCGCGCAGGCCAGCGCAAGCAGGATCAGGAATCGCATTGACCACTCACACGGCGGAACGGAGGCCCGCCTGGGACGCCGATCTTACGGCCAGCTCGGCGGGTTCGCTGCCCAGGCGTTGTAGACCTCGATCAGACGCTGACGATCCTGATCGCGCCAATCGGGCAGCAGGGTCGCGTAGTTGGCTGGATTACCCCACAAGCCCGGCTCGGTACGCACTGCGGCGGCGTACCACTGCACGGCCTCGGCTTTGCGATCCAGGCTCCACAAGGACAAGGCCATCGTAGGCGGCAGCCACGTGGGGCCGCCGAAACCGGACGCCAGTTCGTTCCACAACCCATAGGCCTGGGCGAAATCGTCGTTGCGATACAGGTCCCAGGCATAGTTCCAGCGCACCGAACGGCCGATGCCGCTGGTCAACGAAGTGCCCTCGACCGCCTGCTCGTAAAGCGATTTGCCCAGCTCGATCCGCTTGTCGGACATGGCCACGTGCGCCAGGTGCGCCGTCGCCTCGATGGTCTTGCGGCCTTTCTCGCGCATGCGCACCAGTTCGGCGGCCAACACGTCGCCTTCGCCCTGCGCCGCCACGATCCGGCGGGCCGTCAATGCGTCGGCGTCGAAATAGAATTCCTTCGGCTTGGAAACCGCCTGCGCCTGTGCGGCGCATGCGGCCAAGGCCAAAGCGCCGGCCAGAAAAATTCGAATGAAAGTCATGTTGTTCCCCCAACTACAGACTGCCTCCCCAAGCCCATCCTAACCGCTGCAGCGCACAAACGGGGAGTGGAGCGGGTCACGTTTTTCCCCGCTGATACAATTTGCCACCCTGCGCCGGACTTTGCCACCGGCACCGCCAGCCGCCTCCCATTCCCCGGGCCAGCCATGACCAGCACCGCCGAACTCACCTCGCCGTCTTCCGCCAACACCCCGGCGATAGACACGCTGGACAACGACTACACCCTGGAACACAAGTACACCCGCACCGATGGCCGCATCTATCTGAGCGGCGTGCAGGCGCTGGTGCGCCTGCCGTTGATGCAGCGCCTGCGCGACCAGGCCGCCGGCCTGAACACGGCCGGTTTCATCAGCGGCTATCGCGGCTCGCCGCTGGGCGGGTTCGACCTGGAATTGTGGCGGGCAAAGAAGCACCTGGCCGAAGCGCAGGTGAAATTCATTCCGGGCCTGAACGAGGATCTGGGCGCGACCATGGTCTGGGGCACGCAGCAGACCAATCTTTTCCCCGGCGCCAAGGTCGAGGGCGTGTATTCGATGTGGTACGGCAAGGGTCCGGGCGTGGACCGTTGCGGCGACGTGTTCAAGCATGGCAACGCGGCCGGCACCTCCAGGCACGGCGGCGTGCTGGCGATGGCCGCCGACGACCACAACTGCCGCAGCTCCACCCTGCCGCATGGTTCGGAAGACGAATTCGTCAGCGCGATGATGCCGGTGCTCAACCCGGCCGGCGTGCAGGACATCCTTGACCTGGGCCTGGTCGGCTGGGCCATGAGCCGCTACACCGGTCGCTGGATCGGCTTCAAGACCATCGCCGAAACGGTGGAATCGTCGGCGTCGGTGGAAGTGGATCCGTTCGCGCGCCGCATCGTGCTGCCGGAGGATTTCGAAATGCCGCACGGCGGCTTGAACATCCGCTGGCCCGATCCGCCGCTGGACCAGGAAATGCGCCTGCACCGTTATGCGGTGAAGGCCGCGCAGGCCTTCGCCCGCGCCAACGGCGTGGACCGCATCGTGCTGGATTCGCCGCGCGCGCGGCTGGGCATCGTCACCACCGGCAAGAGCTACCTGGACGTGCTGCAGGCGCTGGAATACCTGGGCCTGGATGAAGCCGCCTGCGCCGATATCGGCATCCGCGTGTACAAGGTCGGCATGACCTGGCCGTTGGAACCGGTGGGCATCGCCCAGTTCGCCCACGGCCTCGAAGACATCGTGGTGGTGGAAGAAAAGCGCGCCTTCATCGAGCGGCAGATGAAGGAGCAGTTCTACAACTGGCCTTCGAGCGCCGGCCCGCGTCCTTCGATCGTCGGCAAGTACGACGAAGCGGGCGAATGGATACTGCCGTCCACCGGCGAACTCACTCCGGCGACGATCGCCGGCGTGATCGGCCGTCGCATCCAGCGCTTCTTCACTACCGAATCCATCGAACAGCGCCTGCGCTGGATGGAAGAGAAAGAGGCCGAGATGGCCTTGCCGCGGGCCAACTTCCCGCGCGTGCCGCATTACTGCAGCGGCTGCCCGCACAACACCTCCACCGTGGTGCCGGAAGGTTCGCGCGCGCTGGGCGGCATCGGTTGCCACTACATGGTGACCTGGATGGACCGCGACACCGACACCTTCACCCACATGGGCGGCGAAGGCGTGACCTGGTCGGGGCAGGCGCCGTTCACCGAAACCGAGCACGTGTTCCAGAACCTGGGCGATGGCACCTTCTTCCATTCCGGTTCGCTGGCGGTGCGCCAGTCGGTGGCCACCGGCGTCAACATCACTTACAAGATCCTCTACAACGATGCGGTGGCCATGACCGGGGGCCAGCCGGTGGACGGCACCCTGAGCGTGCCGCAGATCGCGCACATGATGCGCGCCGAAGGCGTGCAGACGATCGTCGTGGCCAGCGACGAGATCGAAAAGTGGTCCAAGCCCGAGATCTTCCCGTCGGGTGTGGAATTCTTCGACCGCAAGCGCCTGGACGAGGTGCAGAAGCAGTTGCGCGAAGTGAAGGGTGTTTCCATCCTGATCTACGACCAGACCTGCGCCACCGAGAAGCGCCGCCGCCGCAAGCGCGGCAAGCTGGCCGATCCGCAGAAGCGGGTGATGGTCAACACGCTGGTCTGCGAAGGCTGCGGCGACTGCGGAGTGAAGAGCTTCTGCGTGTCGGTGCTGCCCAAGGAAACCGAATTCGGACGCAAGCGCGAGATCGACCAGTCCAACTGCAACAAGGACTATTCCTGCGTGAATGGTTTTTGCCCCAGCTTCGTCACCGTGCACGGCGGCGCGCCGCGCAAGGGCAAGAAGAAGGACCCGGCCGAACTGCTGGCCAACCTGCCCGCACCGGTGTTCAAGGCCGATTTCCAGCAGCCCTGGAACATCCTCATCACCGGCGTCGGCGGCACCGGCGTGGTCACCATCGGCGCGCTGCTGGGCATGGCCGGGCATCTGGAAGGCAAGGGCGCCAGCGTGCTGGACCAGACCGGCCTGGCGCAGAAGGGCGGCGCGGTCACCACCCATATCCGCATCGCACGCACTCCCGAACACATCCACGCCGTGCGCATCGCCGCCGGCGAAGCCGACGTGGTGCTGGGCTGCGACATGGTGGTGGTCAACGACTACTGGGTGCTGTCGAAGGTGCGCGGCGAACGCTCGCAGGTGGTGCTGAATACCTATCAGGCGATGCCCGGCACTTTCACCACGCGCCCGGACATGGAATTTCCCGCTGCCGGCATCGTGTCCGCGGTGACCCAGGCGTTGGGCGGACGCGCGCCCTTGCAGGTGGACGCCACCGTGCTGGCCACCGCGCTGATGGGCGATGCGATCGCCGCCAACCTGTTCATGCTGGGCTACGCCTGGCAGCAGGGCCTGGTGCCGATTTCCTTCGAAGCGATCATGCGCGCGGTGGAGTTGAACGGCGCGGCCATCGAGATGAACCGCCAGGCGTTCGCCTGGGGCCGTCTGGCGGTGGTCAATCCAGCGGCCGTGGCGGAAGCGGCCGGCGTGATCCACAACGCGCAGACCGAATCCGAACGCACGCCGCACAACCTGCAGATCCTGCCGCCGGGCGAGTGGGAGACCAGCGACATGGCCGGCCCCAGCGCGCCGCGCACGCCCGACAACAGCCATGAGGTGCGCGGCCTGCAGGATGCCGGCAGCCACGACGGCAATGTCGCCTTCCTGCCGCTGGACGACCTGCGCCTGTCGCGTTCGCTGGACGAACTGATCCAGCGCCGCGTCGCTTTCCTTACCGAATACCAGAACGCGGCCTATGCCAGGCGCTACAGCGCGCTGGTGGACAAGGTGCGCGATGCCGAACACGTGCGCGCACCGGGTTCGACCGCACTCAGCGAAGCGGTAGCGCGCTACTTCTTCAAGCTGATGGCCTACAAGGACGAATACGAGGTCGCGCGGCTGTACACCAGCGGCGATTTCAAGCGCAAGCTGGAACAGCAGTTCGACGGCGACTACAAGCTGCACTTCCATCTGGCGCCGCCGTTGCTGGCCAAGAAGGACGCGCAGGGCCGGTTGATCAAACAGGAATTCGGGCCATGGGTATTCAGCGCGTTCAAGCTGATGGCCAAGTTCAAGTTCCTGCGCGGCGGCATGCTGGACATCTTCGGCTACACCGAAGAGCGCAAGGGCGAGCGCAAGTTGATCGGCGATTACGAAACCACCATCGCCAGCCTGTTGGGCACGCTCAACGCGGGCAACCTGCCGCTGGCGGCGGAGATCGCCAGCATTCCCGAACACATCCGCGGCTACGGCCACGTCAAGGAAGCGCACTTGCACAAGGCCAAGGCGCGCGAAGCGGCGCTGCTGGACAAGTGGAACAACCCGCGGGAAATCCCGCTGGTGCAGGCGGCTTGATCGCCTGCGGGATTCAAGGTGGGAGCGGCGTCCCGCCGCGAGCTCTTCGCGTTGAAGCAGTACCGCCAAGAGCTCGCGGCGGGACGCCGCTCCCACGGTTTTTAGCGACGCGAGTCTTGGTCGGATTTTTCAGGTAACGACAACGGGGGTGGCGGCGCCTCGGCACGCAACGCATCCAGGATCTTCTTCCCCGCGCGCCCATCCTGCGGCTGCAATCCCAGTCGTTGCTGCTCCAGAACGATCGCGCGGCGGGTCAGCGTGCCGATCATGCCATCCGCTTCGCCAATGGCATGCCCGCGCGCCAGCAGCAGTTGTTGCAGCTGCTTGCGTTCGCCGCGGCCCAGTCCGGGATCGTCGGTGGGCCAGGGCGTGACCAGCGGGCCGCCGCCGCGCAGTCGGTCGGACAAGGTGGCGATGGCCAGCGCGTAGCTTTCAGCGGCGTTGTAGGAATAGATCGCGTCGAAGTTGCGGAACACCAGAAAGGCAGGGCCATTGGCGCCGGCCGGCAGCAACAGCGCCGCTTGCGCCTCTGCAGGCAGCACCGGGGTGCCATCGACGCGAGTGATGCCGCGCGCGATCCAGTCCGACAACGGTCGTTTGTTCTTGCGGCCGGCTATCGATGCATCGAAGCCCGCCGGCAACTTCACTTCGTAACCCCAGGGTTGGCCGGTGCGCCAACCGGCCTGCTTCAGATAGTTGGCGGTGGACGCCAGCGCGTCCGGAATGCTGGCGACCAGATCGCGCCGTCCGTCGCCGTCGCCATCGACCGCGATGCGCTGGTACGTGGTGGGCATGAACTGGGTGTGGCCGAAGGCGCCGGCCCAGGAGCCGGTCAGACCTTCGGGTTTCAGGTCGCCGGACTGCAGCAGCTTCAGCGTGGCGAAGAATTCGCCGCGGAAGAATTCCTGGCGGCGCCCGAAGCAGGACAAGGTGGCCAGCGAAACCAGCAAAGGCCGCTTGCCGAAGGTCTTGCCGTAGTCGCTTTCCACGCCCCACACCGCCACCACCGTTTGCGGATCGACGCCGTACTGCTGCGATACCTGTGCCAGCGTGGCGGCGTTGGCCTGCAGCATGGCCTGCCCGTCGCTGATGCGCTGGTCGTCGACCAGTGCGGCCAGGTAGTCCCAGATCGGGGTAGTGAATTCGGGCTGGGCATCGAGCAGTTCCAGCACGCTGTAATCCGCGCTCAAGGCCTGCGTGGATTGGTCGAAGGACGCGTTGCTTATGCCGGCGCGCGCGGCTTGGACGCGCAAAGCGGACAGGCAATCGTTGAAGACCATGTCCTGGGCCTGGGTGGTGCCGGCAAGGCTGCACAGCGCCAGGGGCAACGCCAATCGTTTGAGCTTGATCATTTGCAGTCTTCCGACAGCCCGGGGGAGAGCCGTCGCGCTTGCAGAGTATTGCCCAAGCCGGCGTGATGGTGACTGACTGATAAAAATCAGTGGATGAGTCCCTCTCCCGCTTGCGGGAGAGGGTGCCGAAGGCGGGTGAGGGCGAACGGAGTCTGCTTCCATCACCGCACCGCGTTTCCCCACGTTCGAATCGACCCAAGCGGATCATCGCAACGTGCTCCGGCAGGCCCTCACCCGGCCTGTCGGCCACCCTCTCCCGCAAGCGGGAGAGGGACGCACTCTTTATTAAAGGTCGCGAAGTGAGGCTTACTTGCTCGGCGTGAGCAGCGGGGTGAGGCGGTCCGGCGTGCCGGGAATGCGTTGCAGGTGCGGCTGGCGCAGGCCGTCGCGGTAGTCGATCCGCAGCGTGCGGTAGGCCTCGCCCTGTTTCACCAGCAACTCTATCGGACGCGCATCGGCGCGCGCCGAGACGATGGCGCGCTTCAGCCGCTCGGCGTTGTAGGCCATGCCCGCCACCGCCACCACCTGCAAATCCTTCGCCAGCCCCGCTGTGTAGCCGGGGCTGCCCCACAGCACCTGCTCGATCTTTCCGCCGTCGCGGGCGATCTTCAAACCCAGCGAGAAACTGAAATCGTCCAGCTCCTGGTCGCCTTCGACATCGGCAATGGCGGCGTTGGGCGCTTGGCTGTAAACCAGCTTCCAGCCGGCACGGGCCAGGCCATCGAGCGGCGCGCCCGGGCCGTGGCTGTCGATACGCCCGCGCAGCAGCGTCGCCCAATCGTGGGCTTGCACGCTTTGCAGGCCGGCGACCACGTCTTCGAAGGCATAGGTCCTGGTTTCCGACTTGCCTGCGCTGCCGCCGAAGAAACCACGGGCGAAATCGTCCAGCGAGCGCTTGCTTCCGGAGAGCTCACGCAGTTGGCTGTCCACATCCAGCCACACCAGGATGCCTTCGTCGTAGAAATCGTAGCCGCGCTGCCAGTTCTCCCAGGCGGCGGGCGCATCGTTGAAATCGACGATGCCCTGGTACACGGTGTCCTGCAGGTTGCGCCATTGGCGACCGGCGCGGTGGTCGTAGGTGGCCGCCGTGGCCGCCAGCACTTCGCGCGCCTGTTCGGGCGAGTACAAACCGGCGCGCGCGGCCAGCACCCAGGCCCAGAATTCGGTCTGGCCTTCGTAGACCCAGAGCAGGTCGTTCTGCATGGGCGTGTTGTAGTGCGGCGTCCACAACTTGGCCGGACGCATGAACTTGCCGTTCCAGCTATGCGCGTACTCGTGCGGCAGCAGGTAGTTGTCGGTGAAAGGCGCATCGCCCGTCAGATAGCCGGGAAAGGTGCCGTTCTCGCTCGACTGGCCGTGCTCCAGGCCGATGCCGCTGAACTGGTCCGACAACGCCAGCAGGAAATCGTAGTGCGCGAACGGGCGCGCGCCGAATACATGGTCGGCTTGCTTCACCAGCGCGCGGTGCGCGGCGAGTATTTCGGGCTTGGCCTCGAGCAGTTCCGGCGCATCGGCGACCACGTTGAGGCGCACCGGTGTTTTCGCGCCCGGATCCAGATCGAACCGTTTGAAGTAGCGGCCCGCGTAGACGGGGGAATCGACCAGGTCCACCAGCGCCAACGGTTGAAAGCGATTCAATCCGTCCTCGGTTCCCGCCGTCTCCAGCGCGCTGGCGTACTGCCAGTCCGCAGGCAGCCGCAGGCTCGGTTCGAAACGGATGCGGCGCGCGTCGTAGCCGGCTGGATACAGCAGCAGGCGCGACCACTGCACCGACATCAGCTCGGTGGTCATCGCCACCCGCCCTTGATCGTCGGCGGTGGGCGAAAGCGATTGGAACTGGATATCCAGCGCGGTCACGCCGTCCGGCACCTGCACGCGGAACGCATACATGTCCAGCGGATCGCGCCGCCATTCGATGCGCTGCCCGTTGCCGGTGATCACCAGACCCGCGAATTGGTTGATCGGACCGGTAGGGGCGTGGTTGCCGGGTATCCATTGCGGATACCAGAGCTTCAGCGGCCCTGGCTGCACCGGGATGCGTTCGCGCACCTGGTAGAGGCGGCGCGCTACGTCGGTGGCGTCTACGGAGAGTTGGATGGTGCCGGGATAGTCGCGTTCCGATATCTCGGTGCTGTCCTGCACAGCCTGAGCACGCGCCGGTAACGCCGACGTTGCGGAGCACAGCGACAACAGGACAAGCAGTGGAAGGCGGGGCATGGTGCATCCATTGGCTGCAGGCAGTTCGGCATTTTGGTTGGTGATTGAATGGAGGACAAGCGACCGCGCCTTAGCGCGATAGTGCCGAAGTCAAGATCCGCCCCCTCCCTTTCGCGCAGCGAAGGGGAGGGGGCAGACGAAGGCCTCTCGATTCTTCCGTGCCTCCGCTCTTGCTCTTGCCGCACCCTGTTGGCCGCTACTCCCACCCGCCCGCGTTGCTTTCCCTATCGGGTGCCGCGCATCCGGTGAGGCTGCCGCCGCATGGTCTTCAACTCCCTGACGTTCGTGGTGTTCTTCGCACTGGTGCTGGCGCTGCATGCCATGCCGTTCCGCTGGACCACCAAGAAGACCAACCTTCTGGTCGCCAGCTATCTTTTTTACGCGGCCTGGAACCCGCCGTTCGTAATCCTGCTGTGGGTATCGACGCTGGTCGACTGGTGGGCGGCCAAGAAGCTGGTCGATGCGCAGAATCCGCACGCGCGGCGTGCGTGGATGTTGCTGTCGGTGGTGGTCAACCTGGGCATGCTGGCCTACTTCAAGTACGGCGGCTTCCTGATGGAGAACTTCCAGGTGTTGATGGCCACGCTGGGCGTGGCCTATCAGCCGCCGAAGTTGGACATCGTGCTGCCGGTAGGCATTTCCTTCTACACCTTCGCCACTTTGTCCTACACGCTGGACATCTATCTGCGCCGGGCCAAACCGGCGGACAACTTCCTGGACTACGCGCTGTTCGTCACCTTCTTCCCGCATCTGGTCGCCGGGCCGATCATGCGCCCGACCGAACTGGTGCCGCAGTTCGCGCACGAGCGCCGCGCCAGCGCCGACCAGCTGCGTTTCGGCCTGGCGTTGATGGTGCTGGGGATGTTCCAGAAAGTGGTGCTGGCCGATGGTTTCCTGGGACCGGCCGCCGAAGCGGTCTACGACGCGCCCGGACGCATACCCGGCACGCTGGATGCGTGGATGGGAACGCTGGCCTTCAGCGGGCAGATCTTCTGCGACTTCGCCGGTTACTCCACGACCGCAATTGGCGCGGCGATGTGCCTGGGCTTCGCCATGCCCGACAACTTCCGTTTTCCGTACGCGGCGATCGGTTTTTCGGATTTCTGGCGACGATGGCATATCACCTTGTCGGCGTGGTTGCGCGACTACCTCTACATTCCGCTGGGCGGAAATCGCCATGGCGAGGCGCGCACCTACTTCGCGTTGATGGCGACCATGCTGCTCGGCGGCCTGTGGCATGGCGCCAGCTGGACGTTCGTGGTCTGGGGTGGATTGCACGGCTTGTATCTGGCCGGCGAACGCGCCCTGCGATCGCGATTCAGCGGTTATCGGCCGGGACCGCTGGCGCTTTTCGCCCTGGGCGTGCTGACCTATGCGTTGATCAACATCACCTGGGTATTCTTCCGCGCCAAGGGTTTCGAACAGGCATGGACCATCCTGCGCGGCATGTTCGGCGGGAATCCGGACGCCAGGCCGATCCTGACCACGGCGCATCTGGCGCTGGTGGCGTTGATCGTGGGCGGCATCGTGCTGGCGCATTGGCTGATGCGCAGCCGCACCTTGGAAACGATGCTGGCGCGGCGGCACCCGCTGTCGTTGTCGGCGGCGTTGGGGGCGATGGCGTTCGCGGTGGTCGCTGCACAGGGAGCGGGCAATGCCTTCATCTATTTCCAGTTCTGAGCGCGCGGCGATGAGCGGGCCCGGCGACTCCACTGGCGGCGAGCGTTTCGAACGCCCCGGCTTCGTCCGCCTCACCGCTTCGGACCGGCCTGGCGTGGCGCAGCCGGTGCCCGAGCGCGACATTCCCGCGCAGCCATGGGGGAAGATCCTGCTGGGCGCGGTGGTGTTGTTCCTGGTGTTGACGACGCTTTGGGAATGGCACTGGCGCAATTTCGGGGCCACGCCCGGTTGGCGCAACAGCGACGGTGCGTGGGCCGACCAGCGGCGCCGCATCGATCACGGCGAAGGCGGCAAGACCGTGCTGATCGGCAGCTCGCGCCTTTTGTTCGATGTGCAGTTGCCGGAATGGGAACAGGTAACGGGCGAACGCCCTATCCAGCTTTCGCTGGAGGGCACTTCGCCGTTGCCGGTGCTGGAGGATCTGGCCGCCGATCCGGATTTCACCGGCCGTTTGCTGATCGACGCTACGCCCACCAGCCTTTTCCTGGGCCAGAGCGGACGGCGTGCGTCGGTGGTGCCGTATTACCACGAACAATCGCCTTCGCAGCGCAGCGGGCACTGGTTGTCGCAGCAATTCCTGGAACCGTGGTTCGCGTTCTACGACCCCGATTTCGCTCTGCCGGTGGTCGTGCGCAGGCAGGCCTGGCCGAACCGGCCGGGCCTGCCGCCGCGCATCCTGGTGCGCAAATTGTCGGTGCAGGAGCTCGACCGCAACTCCTACCTGTGGAGCAAGGTCGAGCAGGATCCGGAGTATCTCGCCCTGGCGCGGCGCATCTGGCGGATGCAGCTGGCCATGCCGCCGCCGCCCATGCTGGATTCGGACGGCAAGCGCGCCAAGGTGCGCGGAGAGATCATGGGGCGGGTAGAAGCGGCGGTGGCCAAGTTGCGCGCGCGCGGGGTGCGTGTGGTGTTCGTGCGCCCGCCCAGCAGTGGGCCGTGGCTGGCGCAGGAATTGCGCTTCACGCCGCGCAAGCAAACCTGGGATGCGTTGCTGCAACGTACCCAGTCGCCGGGCATCCACTTCGAGGACTACCCGCAACTTCAGGGCTATGTGTTGCCGGAGTGGTCGCACCTGGGCGCGGCCGAGGCACGCAGGTTTACTACCGCGCTG
>Ga0209257_1000337_pt1 | contig 97941 bp, 88 predicted proteins | sample AraplaCvi_mCL_r2_FD_184277 | JGI IMG/M metagenome (GOLD analysis project Ga0209257, IMG submission 184277) | Arabidopsis root microbial communities from North Carolina, USA - plate scrape MF_Cvi_mCL_r2 (SPAdes) (version 2) | ecosystem: Host-associated > Plants > Roots > Endosphere | place: USA...
GATCAGGCGATGCCGAAGTTTTGCTGGTGACTTCCAGGCGGCGGCGGCGCTGGGTTCTTCCGAAGGGGAATATAAAGAAGCGAGCGCTGCCGCACGTCTCTGCGGCTCGTGAGGCCTTTGAGGAGGCAGGCGTTTTAGGGACAATAGATCGCTTCCCATTTACGGAATATCGTCAGCGGAAGTCCGCTGGTGATCGGCAGTGCGACGAGATTGTCGTACAGGCCTTCCCCTTGTTGGTGGATTCGCAGCTGCGCGCATGGCCGAGATGGCCATCAGGCGACGCCAATGGATGAGTATCGAGGAAGCTCGGAACGCTGTGCGAGAAGACGTTCTACAAGAAGTGCTGCGTCTCTTCTTCACGGTGTATGGTAACGATCGTGGTCAACCCACTGTGGGCCGCTGTGAACAGCAGCATTCCCGCCGGTGAAAACCGGAGGATGTTTTCTAGTCTCCGAGGCAGTGAGCCTCCGGCTCATAGCTGAGTAAGGCTTCATTCTGCCCGCGCCTCTTACGCGTCGCAAGGATATGCATGGCGGGAACTGGTGAAAAAAACGCGCCCACTAGGATCGCTGCAATTGGGGCGCTACCTGTCGTTCGAGGATACCTCTCGCCAACGGGGCTATGGCGTGGAGGAAGCCCAAAACCGGACTTTCCGCAACCGGCCCAAAAGCGACCGCGAACCTCGTCCTGAGCAAGCGGCAGAAGTGCATCTCCTTTAGAGCCCTCTGGCCCGCGAATACCGCCCCGCTCTTTTAGGCACTTCCTTGGTCCGGCCCACGGCCTGACGCCATCAACCCGTAAAGGGTCCGCTATGCTGTGCATACGGCCGCTTCGCCTGCGGCTGCGCGGTGATTGCGGCCATGCGCCGGACACTTCGGGCGCCTGTCGAGCGGGGACGGTCTCCGCTCCGGACAGGAGCTACGGAGATGCCGCTCAACCTCGCCCAGAAGAACGCCTGGAACCTCGCGCGGACCCTCATGACGATCGTCATCGTGATCCGGATCGACATCCGGGAATATGGTGTCGTCGAAGCACAGGACTTCGATGGCGATCCCGACCTGATCGTTCGCGAATATGATCCCTTCGCGCGATGAAGGCGCGTGGGGATGCGCCCGGCGACGCCGGGCGCGGATTTGGGATGGCGGCGCCAGCGCCGTTGGGATGGGTGGAGCGGTCTCGATTTGGCTGGCGGATTTCATGTGCGGTCGGGGTGGCGCTTTCGGTATGGAAAGGCCCGCCATCTGGCCGGGCACCTTGTCTCTCGGTCGAGCAGCGAGACGGGCGCACGAGCGGGATTGTCTCAACGCCCAGTGATTCATCGGACCGAGTGACGGGAGTGCGCTCGGGTTCGGTTTGAAAAGCGGCGTGCCTGAAGCGGTGGGTGGATCCAGTGCGGGGTCGGCGGCGGTGTTGCGATGAGCGGGCAGGGCATGCGCATAGGGAGGCTACCGCGGCGAAAGGTGCCGAAGCCGGGCAGGCGAGGGTGTCCAGCCTGACCGTGCGAACCTTCTTTTGCGTATCGCCGGACCGTGCAATCCTTCCTGTCCGTGCCGCCCCTTGGCCTCGGTTGATGGCGGTCTGGCCGCATGACGGCTGCGCCTCGAATGCCTTGCCGCAACTGCGTCGCGGACTTTCTTCCCCTGGGCTGCGCCCATTCCTCGCGAGGCAAGAAAGCCCGCTTTGGCAGTCCTCCGCTTCGCTGCGGGCTGACGCTGCGGCGTCCTTCGCACCCGGCCCTGTGACGCCATCGAGGCCGCATCGGGCGGTCTCGGGAGCAGAAGGATTACTACCATGGCGAACATCGGCAGCTTCAAGAAGGTCGGCGACGAATATCAGGGCTCGATCGTCACCCTCAGCGTCCAGGCGAAGGGCGTCCGCATCGTCCCCGAGGAGAACCGCCCCAGCGACAATGCACCCACCCACCGGGTCTTCGTCGGTCGCGCCGAGATCGGTGCCGCCTGGGCCAAGACCTCCGCCGAGGACCGTCCCTACCTCTCGGTCAAGCTCGATGATCCGAGCTTCCTCCAGCCCATCTTCGCCAACCTCTTCGATGACGAGGGCGCGGATACCTTCAGCCTGATCTGGTCGCGCCCGCGCCGCGCCGGCAACGACTGAGCGACCAGGGCGCCCCGCCTGACGGCGGGGCGCTTTTCGCATGCTTGGGAAAGCGCGCGGTTCTGGTGCCGGTTATGCTGCCGGCGGGGGCAGCTTGTCCCGGCGCCGGGACTTCGAAGGGGTCGGTTTGGACGGGAGGCTCGGGGCGGGAATGGTCCCGTGCCGGAGCGCGCCGTCGCACCTTCTTCGCCTCCGCCGGCGTTCTACGCCGAACGGCTCGACAAGCATGATCGGGCCGATTTCGCGCAGGAATTCCTGCGGCGAAACCCGGCCTATCGGGGAGATTGGGCGGCGTGGTCTGCGGCGTCGGCCGGTACGGAGAAGGGCTGGGAAGGCGGGGCGAAGGCTGGGCGCTGGGGCCTGGTGCGGTTCTTCGATCCGGGCCGGCCGGTGCGCGCCGAGCCCGCGATCTGGCTGCCCGGCTGCGCCGCGCAGCTCGTCTCGCTGGTCGCGGCGCCGGGCGGCTTTGCGGGCGCGGCGGCGTTGCCGCCTGCGCCGCGCATGGTCGATTTCGTGTTGGGTGGCGAGCGCTGGATCATTGTCGATGGTGCCGGCGTGCGGCATCGGCTGCGCGTGATTGGGGATGAGGACGGGCCGCTCGCCATCCTCCTGCCGCCGCGCGGCGATGCGCTGCGCGCCGCTGCCTGCGACGCCGCGCGGCGGCTTTTCGCCGGCCTTGGCGGCGGCGGCGCTGCCGCCGCGCTCCGGCCCAGCGCCTTGCAGCGCCGGCGCCTAACGCTGCTGCTGCGTGTCCATGACGCCTGGGTGGCGGGTGCCAGCATTCGCGAGATCGGCCTTGCGGTCGTCTATCCTTGGCTGACTGCTGCCGAGGCGTCGGGCTGGAAGGCGAGCAGCGAGCGCCGCCGCGTCCAGCGCCTCGTCGCGGAGGCCCGCGACCTCGTCGCCTTCGACTATCGCGCGCTGCTTCGCGCCTAGGGGCGACATTGTGGCCATGGCGGCTTTGACCGCTCCCTGCGGTTCGCCGTCTGCCGCCATTGAAAGCCATTGATTGGAACGGGCCCGCTGCGCTTGCCGGGCCAAGCCTGGAGCGCTTCGATGTCGAGCGATACCCCGCAACCGTTGCTCAGAACGCCCGATGCCGCGTTGCTGCTCGGCCTCTCGGCGCGCACGCTGGAGAAGCATCGCTGCTTCGGCACCGGCCCCGTCTACCGCAAGCTGGGCGGCCGCATCGTCTATGCGGTCGAGGACCTGCTGGCCTGGGCGGAACAGGGCGCCCGCCGCTCGACCCATGATGCGCAGGCCGGCGTGGTGCATCCCGCCAGACGCATCGATCGCAGCGTGCTCGATCGCAAGGGTCCGGTGCGGCGATGAGCGCGGCATCGGTCTCGGGTACCGAGGATGGCGCTCTCCCCGTGCGGGGACAAGGCTGTCCCGCGGCGCGGATAACCACGGTCGAGCTGACCTGGATCGAGCAGTCCACCGAGCGCTGGATCCGCTTCGGGGCGCCCATTCTCGACAGGATCATCGACCGGCGCCGGCGGTTGTTGTCCTTCGCGGGGGGTAGTGTCTTCGCCTTCGTCCGCTGGGCCTCGAACGACTATGGAACCGTCCTGTCGCGCCTCGCCATTGTCCGCGCTGTGGCGGACGGCGAGGCCTATTCGACGCTGCCGGATGTCACGCCGGGCGGAGAGCTGCTGTTGCATCTCGCGGGCTGGCCTCGCGTCCGCCAGGCGCTGGCGGTGATCGATGCCATCGAGGATCTCGGCATCGATCCAGCACTGGTCGCACCCGATTACTGGCGGCACGCCCATAATCGCCTGCTCGTCGGGCATCGGCCGCGCGCATATACGCCGGCGCGGCATCGCGCCTGGCTTCTGCGCCGGGAGCTGGGCGCATGAAGCGGTTCTGGATCCTGCTCGGCGGCTACGCCGCCATCGCTGCGATCATCGTGCCGGCCTTCGTCCGGCCGGCGCCGCGGCTGATCTGGAATGCCAGTGCGAGTGTGCCGATCGGCCTCTATGCCGCGCGTCCGGTGAAGGGGCTCCGGCGCGGCGATCTCGTTGCCGCGCACGCGCCTCCGCCGATTGCCCGGCTCATGGCCGAGCGCAGCTATCTGCCCGTCCGCGTGCCGATGCTGAAGCAGGTGGCAGCGATCGCCGGGCAGCAAGTCTGCCGGTCCGGCACGCGCATTCTGATCGATCGCAAGCCGGTTGCCGAGGCGTGCGCGGTCGACCGTGCCGGCCGCGCGCTGCCCGTCTGGCAGGGCTGTCACCGGCTCGGTCAAGACGAGGTCTTCCTTCTCAATCCGGCCGTCCCGGACAGCTTTGACGGGCGCTATTTCGGCCCGCTGAAGACGCGCGCGATCGTGGCGATCCTGACCCCGGTCTGGACCTATGGCGCCGCGCCCAGACCGACAGCCTGGCGCCTCCAATCCCCTTCCGAAGCGAAGACCAAAGGAGTGTCGAAATGATCAGGATCGGTGAATTCCATGCGCGCGGCGAAGGCTATGCCGGCCGGCTCGTCGCGCTCGGTATCGACGCGGCGTTGACGATCGTACCCGCGGCGCACAGCGATACGAAGAACGCGCCAGACTACCGCGTCCATGCCGGCGAGGATGCCGACGGACCCGAGATCGGCGCCGGCTGGAAGCGCACCGGCGAGCGTGCGGGTCCCTATGTCGCCATCACGATCGATGATCCGTTCCTGCCCAAGGCGGTCCGCGCCCACCTGTTTCGCCCATCGGTGGAAGGGGAAGCGCATCTGCTCTTCTGGCAGCGTTCGCAGCGCCGCGGGCAGGCGGAGTAAGCGGGGTGCGGCGCGCCACCGGCTATCGCCTGGGCTGCCTATTGGCAGTGCTGGCATGGCCGCCGCCTGCCGTCCCGGCGGCGGCGCGCCCGCCCGAGGCACGCTGTGCCAGCGGCCTCTCAGTCGACGGTGCGATCTTGCGGGCCTCGGGCCGCTTCGCCTTGCCGGAGGCGCTGCTCCGCGCGGTAATCACCGTCGAAAGCAACTTCTCGGTCACCTCCCTTTCGCCCAAGGGCGCCATGGGGCTGATGCAGATCATGCCGGCGACCTGGGCGGATCTGCGCCCGCGCTACGCGCTTGGCGCCGATCCCTACGACCCTTGCGACAACGTCCAGGCCGGTGCCGCCTATCTCCGCGAGATGCTCGATCGCTATGGCGACCCCGGCTTTCTCGCGGCCTATAATGCCGGCCCCGGACGCTATGAGGCGTATCTGCGCGGGCGGCGCGAATTGCCTGCCGAGACCATCGCCTATGTCGCGCGCGTGTCCGCCCGGCTCGGCAGCAGCGTCGCTTCGCGCGCTGCGCCATTGCCCGATCGCGAGGCCTGGCGGGGTGGAAATCTGTTCGTGCGCGGTACCGATTTGACCGCCGGCACCGCGCCCGGCACGGCAGGCAAACTGCCGTCCGGCGCGTCTGCCGCCGAGGCAGAAAAACCATCCGAACAGGCGCTCGGGGCCTTGTTCGTGGCCCGCACGAGCGCCCCGAAATGATCGATCTGGCGGCCCGAATTTTTCCGACAACCTCAGCTTCGCGCCGAGCTGTCTCGTGCTTCGGGTTTGAATCCGATGGCCTCCGCCTTCGCAAGGACTGCGTTTGCACGCTTCACGGCCGCGGACAATTCGTCGCTCTGCCACGTGCTTGTGGAGTATCCGTCGTCTGCGGATCGATCATGGGCCTCGTCCGACAGGACCGCCAGTTCGCGCAACGCTGCCAAAGCCTCGAAAATCAAGCCAGTTTCGTCATTCTGCGGGCACGGCATCATCAACTCCGGAATTCAATTCTGTGCTTTGGGGTGCGCGGCGCATGCCGAAGTCGCGCTTTGCCGCCCTTTCGCAGGGTTGTTGTCTACTTGACCATCGGGCACCTTGTTCTGGCAGTCAGGGAGCGATGGCAAGATAAAAGCGCCGCCGTCTCCGTTGGCGCAAATGGTTGTGAAGATTGTAGAATTTGCGCCGTCACCGCAGCCGGGCTGCCGTCGGGTGCGGTGATTTTTCCAGCAATTTCAATGCCTCGCGCGCTGGCAGCCCTCTCGGATCGGCGCCCGTGACCGACGAGGACGACTTTCGCGTTCGCCCCGGAAAGGGGCGGAGCCGGGGCAGCGGCAGGGTCCGCGGACGAAGCCTGGCGGCGCAGGTCAAGCGGGCTGCCGCACGCGCCGGTCTCGGCTCGTCGAAACACCGGGGACGCTGCGGTACTGGGACGCTTGGCCGAGGGCGGAGTGCCGCGCTTCGGGGGCGCCGTCTGGCCGCGACCCGGCGCGTGATCCTCAAGGCGCGGATCGTCCGCCATCACGGCCAGGGCTTTCGGGCTGCACCGCTTGCGCGGCACATTGCCTATCTGGAGCGCGAAGGGGTCACGCGGGATGGTGCCGACGCTTCGCTTTTCGATGCGCGCTCCGACCGGGCTGACGGCGATGCCTTTGCGGCGCGCTGCGGCGACGATCGCCATCATTTCCGGTTCATCGTATCGCCCGAGGATGCCGGGGAGATGGCCGACCTGCGGGGCTTCACCCGCGAGCTGATGGGCGACGCCGCCCGGGATCTGGGCACCGCGCTCGATTGGGTGGCGGTCGATCACTGGAACACCGACAATCCCCATATCCATGTCCTGGTCCGGGGCGTCGCCGATGATGGCACCGACCTGGTTATCGATCGCAGCTATATCGCGCAGGGGCTGCGGAGCCGGGCCGAGGCACGCGTGACCCTGGAACTGGGACCGCGGTCGGACCTCGAGATCGAACGAGGGCTGGCGCGGGAAGTCGAGGCCGATCGCTGGACCAGTCTCGATCGCCGCCTGATCGCCAGATGCGACGAACAGGGCCTGATCGATCTGCGCCCAAGCTCCTCGTCACAACAGGCACGGCGCGACCTGCTGCTTCGAGGCCGGGCGCAAAAGCTCGAGCGTCTCGGTCTCACGACACCAGCGGGGCCGGGCCAATGGGTCGTGCGGCCGGATCTGGAGGCGACGCTGCGCGACCTGGGCGAGCGCAGCGACATCATCAAGTCGCTCCACCGGGCGATGGGACAGCGGCAGGTCCATGACGGGCAGTTCGCCATCCATCCGCCGGGCGCTCCCGATCCGGTGCTGGGCCGGCTGGTCGAGCGCGGCCTGCAGGACGAGCTGGCGGGCACGGCATATGCGATCGTCGAAGGCGTCGATGGACGTCACCACCATCTGCGCTTCTCCGACCTCGAGCTGACCGGCGATGCGGCGCCCGGCGCGATCGTCGAGCTGCGCCGGTGGCAGGACCGGACAGGGGCTGCCCGGCAGGCCTTGGCCGTCCGCAGCGATCTGGCCATCGACGGGCAGGTTTCCGCCCGCGGTGCCACCTGGCTCGATCGTCAGCTGCTGGGCCAGGACCCGGCCATGACCGCGCGGGGCTTTGGCGCCGAGGTCGGGACCGCGCTGCGATCACGCGAGGACTATCTGGTCGGCGAGGGGCTGGCGCGTCGCCAGGGCGGTCGGGTCCAGCTGGTGCCGGGCCTGATCGACACGCTGCGCTCGGCGGAGATCCGCGAGGCGCTTGCCGACATCGCAGGACGGACCGGACTCGTCCCCCGTGCGACCTCGCCCGGCAGCATGGTTGTCGGGACCTATCGCGAGCGGATCGTCCTCGCCTCGGGACGCTTCGCCATGATCGACGACGGCCTCGGTTTCGAGCTCGTGCCCTGGCGCCCCGCGCTCGACCGCCAGCTCGGCCAGCGCATCACGGGCAGTGTGAATACAGGCGGCGGGATCGACTGGACCCTCGGCCGGTCTCGCGGCCTCGGCATCTAGGAGACGCATCATGCAGTCGACCAGGATTCTCTGGGGGCAGGTGATCACCGTCCTGCTGATTATTCTCGGCACCAGCTGGGGCGCTACCCAGTGGACCGCGGCAGCGCTCGGCTATCAGCGCGAGCTTGGCCCACCCTGGTTCATGCTCTGGAATTATCCCGTCTATCCGCCGCCCGCCTTCTTCTGGTGGTGGTTCAGCTATGACGCCTATGCGCCCGATGTGTTTGTGCGGGGCGCCTATATCGCCGCATCCGGCGGCATCGCCGCGGTGGTGGTCGCGGTCGCGATGTCGGTGTGGCGGGCCAGGGAGCTGAAGGTCGCCGAGACCTATGGCACGGCACGCTGGGCCAGCCACGGCGAGGTCGAGGCCGCCGGCCTGACCGGCGACAGGGGCGTCGTGCTGGGCCGTCTGGACCGTCAGTATCTGCGCCACGATGGCCCCGAGCATATACTCTGCTTCGCGCCGACCCGGTCCGGCAAGGGCGTCGGTCTTGTCGTGCCCTCGCTGCTGACCTGGGGCGGCTCGGCGATCGTGCATGACATCAAGGGCGAGAACTGGACGCTCACCGCGGGCTTTCGCAGCCGGCTGGGCAGGGTGCTGATGTTCGATCCCACCAACCCGGCCTCGGCGCCCTATAATCCGCTGCTCGAGGTCCGGCGCGGCGAGTGGGAGGTGCGCGACGTCCAGAATGTCGCCGATGTGCTGGTCGATCCTGAAGGGTCGCTCGAGCGCCGAAACCATTGGGAGAAGACCAGCCACGCGCTGCTGGTCGGTGCGATCCTCCATGTCCTTTATGCGGAAGCCGACAAGACGCTCGCCGGCGTGGCCGCCTTCCTCTCCGATCCCAAGCGGCCGATCGAGGCGACGCTCGCGGCGATGATGTCGACGCCGCACCTGGGGGAGGCGGGTGTCCATCCGGTCGTGGCCTCGGCTGCCCGGGAGCTGTTCAACAAGTCCGAGAATGAACGCTCCGGCGTGCTCTCGACTGCCATGTCCTTCCTGGGGCTCTACCGCGATCCGGTGATCGCGAGGGTGACGAGCCGGTCGGACTGGCGGATCGCCGACCTGGTGGAGGGCGAACGACCGGTCACGCTCTACCTGGTCGTGCCGCCCTCCGACATCAGCCGGACCAAACCCCTGATCCGGCTGCTGCTCAACCAGATCGGCCGCCGCCTGACCGAGGAACTGATGCCGAGCGGCAAGCGGCATCGCGTCCTCCTCATGCTGGACGAGTTTCCAGCGCTTGGCAGGCTCGATTTTTTCGAGTCCGCGCTCGCCTTCATGGCCGGCTATGGGCTCAAGGCCTTCCTCATCGCCCAGTCGCTCAACCAGATCGAAAAGGCGTACGGGCCGAACAACGCGATCCTGGACAATTGCCATGTCCGGGTCAGCTTCGCGACCAATGACGAACGGACCGCCAAGCGCATCTCCGACGCGCTCGGCACGGCAACCGAGATGCGGGCGATGAAAAACTATGCCGGGCACCGGCTGTCGCCCTGGCTCGGGCATCTGATGGTATCGCGAACGGAGACCGCTCGGGCATTGCTCACGCCTGGCGAAATCATGCAGCTCTCGCCCGACGACGAGATCGTCATGGTTGCCGGCGTCCCGCCGATCCGCGCGCGCAAGGTCCGTTACTTCACCGACCGCCGGCTTACCGAGCGCGTGGTCGAGCCGCCCCAGCTGATCGAGGCGGAGGACTCAAGGCCGAATGACTGGACCGATATGGTTGCCGCAGCTCTGGCTCGGCGCGCGGGCGAGGAGGGGCGGCGGGAGGAAGATCCCGCGAATGGCGGCATCCGCCGCGAGCCTGAACTGCCTGTAGAGCAAGAGATCGCCCCGTCGCGTCCAGTGCCGCTGACCAGCGAATTCGAGTTCGACGATGGTGCCAGCGAAGATGCCACCGCGGCAAGGCAATTGACCAGCCGGATACAGGGCACCGCGAGGCAAGCGTCGCTCGATCCCGACGATGGCGTCTCGCTGTGAAGGGCTTGCGCATCAAGCACACCTTCCGGTTCCGACCGGAGCTGTCGAAGGAACTGGCCGACTATGCTGCGAGGAAGCGCGTACCCCAGGCGCTTGTCGTCGAGACCGCAGTATCATCCTTCCTGTCGGGCGATAGCGCCGAACACCTTGAGGCCGTGCTGAGCCGGAGGCTCGATCGTATGACCCGGCAGTTGGAGAGGACTGCCTGGCATGTCGAGCTGGGCAATGAGACGCTGGCGCTGTTCATCCGCTTCTGGCTCGTCAACAATCCGCCATTGCCCGACACGGCGCTCGCGGCTGCTCAGGCGATGGGCAAGGAGCGATGGGAGCGGTTCGTTGAAACTCTCAATCGCCGCATGGAGTTCGGGCCCCGGCTTAAAAATGAGATTGCGGAAGATATCGAACCAGCGATGTCGTGAAAAATAATCGTCCGCAGGGCCGGCTGCCGACTGGCAGCTCTCAAATGAGCCTAGCAGGAAAACTGCCGTTGCTGCACGGCAGCGGTGCATGCCAGCTCACGCCCCAAAGCCAGTCATGACGCCGGCGCTCGCGTGAGCCGAAAGCTGACCTTGGTTCACGAAGCCGAGTAAGGGGCGGTTGCCGCCCATTCTACCGTGACAGAATTGACCAGAGTGCGCATTCCAGCTGATGACTAGGAAAGGCTAGGCTATCGTCGCGCAGGGCAGACATATGATCCGATGGATTTTTGCCGTTCTTATTGCCTTTCAACCATCGGAAGCGTTTGCTGCTGACCGTTGCGGAGGCGCTCGGCTGACAGAGGGAAGCACCGAGATGCTTGTGCTCGTCGAACAGACGGGAACCGAACAGCCAGTCACGACTCACGTGAGTGTCAGTGTTCTCGGTCTCGACGCAAAAATGAGATCCTCGGGCGCCTACGAGGAAACGCCGGAGGGGCGAATCACCCCAACGCAATTCGTCGTTTACTCCTCGGCTTCCACTGCGATCCCTGAACCTCATCGGGAAACCATAAGGTGGAGGCGGGACGACGGCGACTGGCGCACCTTTCCTCACGCATATTATGGGGACAGCCGTGGCGAATATGAATTCAAGGTAGCACAGAAAGGCCCGTACAAGGGTTTGACTTGGGGCACTGAGCACTTGGATGAATTGAAGCTCGGTGGGCGCTTCACCATCACGCGCCTTTCAGAGACTGGCGAAGCACTTGTGACCGGTTTCATCCAATACCCAAATGACCAAGAAATTAACGCTCTTTACAAGAGAGCGAAGAGCCAGGCCATCGTCGGCCTCAAGCCGGGTTGCAAGCCGACGTCATTCATATTGCCCGCGCCCGCCAACTAGATCCTTTCCAACGGCTCACGATTTTGAGCGGGGGCTTGCGCATCTTGAGGATTTGCCTTTCGACGCCAGCGGATCCGACGATTGCGGGCGTGATCACGCCCGTCATGTTGTTCGGTCCCTGATGACGATGGTGTGGCATAGGTTCTGGCCATCCCGGTGCCGCCATCGTCTTCCCCCAAACGCCCGCGTGGGACCGCGCGCCTGGCCTAGGAACGCAGAAAGTCTATCGTCCGCCGCTCGAAGCCCTGCGGGTCCAGGGCACCGGCGCGGAGCGTGTCTTCGTCCAGCGTCATCGCGACATGCCCGTCGGCGAGCATGAGGCCACTGTCGCACGCGGCCGCAAGTGTACTCAGGTCATGCAGGGCGGTCACCAGCGTCAGCCCCTTCCCAACCATCTGGCGAAGCGCTTGGCGCAGGTCGAAGGTCGCCACCGGATCGAGCCAGTTGAAGGGCTCGTCGAGGATCACGTGGGAGCTGCCGCCGGCAAAGGCCGCGGCGATCGCGATCCGCTGCCGCATCCCGGCCGAGCAGTCGCCGATCCAGCGATCGAGCAGCGGGTCCAGCCCCAGCGCGGCGTTCAGCAATCCCAGCCGAGAACGAACCGCCTCGAACCTTCCCCCGGCAAGCGCGAGAAGATCGCGGCCACGCAAGGCATCCGGCAGCTTTTCGGCGGGTGGGGCGAAGCCGAAGCGTGCGGCGCGCCCGGCGCGGTCCGTGCCCAGTTCTTCGCCGCCGATCCGGCACGATCCCCCGGCGAACGGCAGCCGGCCGGCAAGAGCCCGGAGCAGGCTGGTCTTGCCGGATCCATTGGCTCCAATCAGACCGAACCAGGAACCTTCCGCGACCATGAGGTCAACGCCATGCACAACGGCGCGCCCGCCTCGCTCGACTGTCGCGCCGGTCAGGAGAATGGCGGGGCTCATGGCAGCAGCCAGATCTTGGCCGCCGCGCGGCGATGCAGCTGCCAGAGGAGCGCAAGGGCGACAACCGGCAAGAGCGCAGGCATAACATAGGCAGTGAACGCAAGCAGCCCGACGAAGATCGAGACGAGCGTGTCCGCAAAGCGCTTGTTGTGCGCGCAATAGGCGAGGACGCGGAGCGCCAGAAGCAGCAGCGCCGCAAGACCTTCGAAGAATATCACCCCCGCCACGACCAGCCCCAGCGCGAGCACGCAAACCGGCACCGCCAGTCCGAGGAACAGCAGCAGGGCGCCGGCGTGCTGGGCGATGATCCGGCCGGGGCGATGCCCGACAATGGCCATCACGCGGACGACGCTGTGATCGACGGTCGTCAGCAGCAGCGAAAAGATCAGGGCCTCGCCGCCGATCACCGCCGGCAGCCCATTCGGCCCAAGCCCCCGCCCCGGCAGCATCGACAGCAACAGCACCACCGCGCCAAGGATCCCGGCGCCGGGATGGTGCAGACGGCTTCGAACCCGCCACCGCCAGCCAGCCATTCCGCTCAGCCGGGGCTTCAGCGCGATCCCGGCGACCAGCTGCGCCATCCCGGCACCGGCCAGATAAGCCGGCACGCTGACGACTAGCATCGAGGGGCGCACGATCAGCGTCATCACCGCCAGTGTCGCGATCCCGAGCATGTGCCATGCCATGGCGTACCGCCGCCGAGACGCCGGATGCAGCCCTTGGACCGCGAGCACGCCGTCAAAACAGTGGAATCCGATGCGTGCCGCGATCAGGCGCCCTGCCGCGAGACCGGCGAGAACGCCGACCCCGAGCACGCTCCAGGCGGCACTCCGCCATGGCGGAGTGCCGAGGCAGAAGCGCAGGATTGCGATCACCCCGAAAAGCAGGACAGCCAGGAGCAGGCCGTCGCGCCAGCCCGAGAAGTTCGCGCGCGCCACATTGCGGAAAATGCGGCCGTCATGGACGAACAGACGATCCCGAAAAGCCTGAGCAGCGCGCATCCCCTAAGACTATCCGCCCGCGAGAGGTCCGCAATCGCAAACTGCGACGGCATCTTCCATGGCGGGAAGCCGGGCGCGCTACCGTCCCCGCCCAAGTCCCATCGAAGTCGCCGTCCTCGCGCCCGCTGGCCAGCCGAGAGCGCACGCTCGGGTCGGGAAAGCTGCCGGTCAGCTACGCGCCCTATGATCCCGTCATTCGCCGCTCTCGCGATCTGCCCCAAAAGCGGACATCCGTTCGGACATCGCGCAAACGACCGCTAACGCCCCAACTGCTGACGTTCGGAGAGTTTGCGACGATGCTCGGAAGCCGCCATTCGCAGAGGATGCCGAACTGCAACAACAGGCGCGCCATTCCTGAAGCAAGGTCAGCGCGTGCTGGCGCGTAGCGCTCAAGCGGTAGCCTGACGCGGACGATGGGGCTGAGGTGCTGTTTCGTCCTAGTTGATGGGTCTTGGGAAAAGCGCTTCCAAGATACTGCTCCAGTAACCCAAGTTGTGATTGCCAGACTTGAGGCGCAGAAATCTTATGATAACAATGGCGAGAACATTTCGGGGGAATTGTCGTGATTCGTATTGGCTCAATTGTACTTGCCATCGCTGTCACCGCGGCGCCCCCAGCTTTCGCGCAAAAGACCGACAAGGACAGCGCGAACACTTTGACGCACGGCATGGTGCAGATGACGCTTAAGGTCGGCACTACCAGCCAAGCTGAGGTTCTCGAGGCGTTCGGCGCGCCCAACATCACCACCATGGACGGTAGCGGGAGCGAGATGTGGGTCTACGACCGGCACGCTACGGTGTCCTACGATAAGTCCTCGGGCTTCTCGATCGGCATCTTTGGTGGCGGCGGTGGTGGTGGCGTAGGAGCGGGCGGAGGCTTGGGGTTCGGATCAAGCAAGTCGAAGTCGACACAATCCTCGCGCACAATGACGCTCATCATCAAGTTCGACGACCACCACGTCGTCAGCGACTTCAAGAGCCGCAGCAGCTCATTCTAAATTGCACATCAAGGGGGATATCATGAAGAAGGCGATTATCGCGGCGGGGGCCGCAATGCTTATCGTGTCCGTGCCGGCCTATGCCCAGAAGCACAAGAAGGATGCACCGACCGCGCTGGAGCTCCAGGCTCTGCAGTCGCGTGACGTGGAAGCATCAAAGGACATCGTTTTCGGAGCCGTCATGAGCGTGCTGCAGGATGCAGGTTATCGGATCCAGTCTGCAGACAAGGACACCGGTCTGATTACCGGCATTTCGTCGACCAAGTCCAAGCTGACGTACAACCTGCTGACGGGGTTCGGGAAGTCCAAGAAATCGCCGATCGTCTCGGCCTATGTCGAGCAGCGAGGTCCCGGAATCACGAATGTTCGCCTGTCCTTTGTAATGGCGAAGATGAAGGGCACGATCTACAGCTCCGGCCTGCAGGACGAGGAGCCGATCTACGATCCGGTCACCTACACCTCCGCCTTCGAGAAGATCAATCAGGCTGTCTTCATCCGTCAAAACATGATGGATACGCCGGCGCCGACCCCGGCGGCCGCGACCACTACCAACTGACAAGCCCCCGGAGCCGGGGCCCCTGATACCCATCCCCGGCTCCACCCTCTCGCTGACGTCTTAGACATTCCGCCGGCCTCCTCGGGTGCATCGAGGACCTAGAGAGGCCAATCCGGCATAATCTGCCGTAAGCGGGCCTGACCGTTCCCGGTACGTCACGGGGTGGGATGTTGCTCCATGACCGCGCCATTATCGACGGACCGGCGCCCATCACGGCGGATGGGCACTTTGTCGCCCGCGCCCAGGTAGCCAAAAACGCTTTCGCGCCCGGCTCGGAGAGCGGTGGCCGCGCGGCCAATTATCGAACGACGTGCTTCCGGACCGCCGCGACACCTTGAAGGATGTTGTCGACTACGAACTTCGGTGCTTCGTGCGGCAGGCCATGGCCGGCGCGTTCGGCGACGTTCTGATGCGCATTGGTCGACAGCGACAGATATCCGCGCTGCATGCGCTGCGTTGCGTCTTCCAGCTTGACGGCGAGCGGCTCCGACAAGCCGGGCACCATGCGGAAGCGCGGGCTGTGCGTGGCGATGATGACCGGCTTGCTGCCGAGCGAGACGAGGAGATGCGCCTGGCTGGCGCTCGCCTGCATATCCAGTCGTTCTTCGTTCTTGCTGGGATCCGTCTGCATGCTGATAAGGAGCGAGCGTGCCTCGGTGACGGCCTTTTCCTCGCCCTGGGCGGGCGCAGGCAACAGCGTTAGCCATTTCGAAAATTGATCGGGATGAGTCGTAGACACCAGCACGAGCCCGGCGGTGTCGGATGGATATTTGGCAGCGAACACCTGCGCGTGGAGCCCGCCTACCGAATGGCCGACCAGAAGATAGGGCCCCTCTATTCGGGCGGAGGACAGTGCGGCGTGGAGGTCAGCCGCGGAATCGAGGCTGGAGCGCGACCCCGCCGGTGCCGGATCGCTCCCGCCGAGACCGGCGCGATCGTACAGGCAGACTCGCGTTTCCGAGGCCACTTGGTCGGCGATGGCGTTCCAGCCCGGGTCCTCGACAGGCGCCGTTCCCATTCCGGCGTCGATCACCACGGAGGGACTGCCTGTGCCTTTGCAGGCTAGACGTATGGAGCGCCCGCCTACATCGAAACGGCCGTCGATCGCCTTATCGTCGCTGGTAGCAGCTGTTGCGGGCGAGAGGAGAGCAACGCAGGCGATGAGCTTTGCGACAAGAGTCTGGTGCATGCTGGTTCCCGGTCGAAAGCAAAAACATAAGCGGCTGCACGGACCCCTGACAATGTCCGCCTTCGAAGACATCTTCTGTAAAGCTGCCTGCCGGCAAACCACCCAAACGCCGACGTTCAGGCTCCGCCGGGCCAATTTATGGCGGCCCGACGGCTCACGACCCAATTATGGTCGTCACCGCGCATTTGACGATCTATAAAGCAGACATCGGATCATCGGCTGCTATTCGCGCGATCTGAAGACCGCTCCTAGCACCCGCGTCATCGCGGTTTCGCAGGTGAACGGCGGTAGCGGTGGCCGCTGGCCTGTCATGCTCGTCTCCGGATGTGCCTGTCAGGCCCTGTAAGCGAATTCGAGGCGCAAGCCGCCCGGCATCGCGACGATGAAGTGCTTGCGGTCGGCACCGGGACGGGTGGGCCCGGTTGCGAACTCGACGATGACACCTGGATGGGCCGAAACCCTCTCGTATGCGGCATGGAGCGCTGCCTCGTCGGCCACCGCGAGGGCGAGATGGTGGAGGCCGACATTAGCACGCCGATCGAAAGGCGTGGCGGTCTGCGGATCGGCGACCTGCCACAGGGTCAGCGTGATGGAGCCATCCGATACGAATCCGGCAGGATAGGCCTCATTGCGGCCGAGCTCGATCCAGCCGAGCGCATCGCGGAAGAAACTGATCGCGGCATCAAGGTCGGGCACCGCCAAGCCGACATGGTGGACGCCGCAGGTCAGGGATTGGCTCATTCTCAATCTCCTTGGCACGCAGGTTTAGTGCTCGCTGCGACGCACGGGCATGCATGGAATTCCCCGAAGCACTTTCTCGATTTTCGTGAAAGTGCAGCTGCGTGGTGCCGGATATATGCGCGAAGGCGGGACGATCGTGGGTCCGGCTTATCCTTTATGCCGAAAGCCTCACGGCGTCAGGTCGATCCGGAAACGGCCCGCGCCTTGCGCCACTCTGGCACGCTCAGACCACCACGGCCCCAATCGTCGAGCTCAACCTCCTGGAAGACCACGAACGTGTCATCGGGATGCTTGCCGAGCACGTCGCGGAGCAGATCGCAGACGCCTTTGTAAATCGCGGCCTTCTGCTCGCATGTGGTTCGATCAGCCCCGGGAGCAGTGCCCTCGCGAGTCACCTGCACGGTTACGATGGGCATTTCTCTATTTCCTATGCGATGTGGAGGACGGCCCGGATGGCGGGCCGTCCTCCCGGAATCTCAGTGGCCGGCGATCATGCCGCCATCGACATGGAGGGTTTCGCCAGTGACGAACCCGGCATCCTCGAGATAGAGGACGGCCTGCGCGATGTCCTCAATCTCGCCCATATGCCGCATCGGCTGGAAGGCCGACAGCGTCTCGTGCATCGCGGGCGGATTGAGAGGGGTCTTGATAAGACCGGGAGCGACTGCATTCACGCGGATGCCCCGCGTCGCATATTCGATCGCAAGGCTTCGCGTGGCCGCGGCGAGCCCGCCCTTGGTGATCGAGGCGAGCACCGACGGAATCCGCGCATCGGCATACTCCACCAGCGTCGTCGTGATCTGCACGATATGGCCGGCGCCGGCCTTGAGCATTTCCGGGATCACCGCCTGCGTGGTGAAAAAGAAACCGTCGAGATTGGTGCGCAGCTTCTGCCGGTATTGCTCCTCGCTATAATCGGTGAACGGGCTGGCGATGAAGATGCCGGCGTTGTTCACGAGCGTGTCGATGCGGCCGAACTTTGCGACGGCTTCCTCGATCACCCGGCGGCCGGTGGCGGGATCGCCGATGTCACCGGCGATGGCGAGCATATCGGGATCGTCCGACGGCTGGATCGAGCGCGACGTGGCGACGACGCGGAATCCGCGCTGGCGATAGGCCCGAGCGATGCCTTCGCCGAGCCCCTGTGACGCGCCGGTGATGACGGCGACCTTCTGTTCCTGTGACATGATGACCTCCATGATTTGGAATAACCCGAAGGTAGGTTGCTGGCGGCCCGTGCGAAATTCACTATCTCTGCGCAGTGGCTGATAGAAAACGCACAGAGGCGGACTGGTCCGACCTTCGCATCTTCGTGGCGCTCGCCCGGCATGGCAGCCTGTCAGGGGCCGCACGCGCGCTTTCGGTAAACCACGCCACGATCGCCAGGCGGTTGCGGTCGCTGGAAGAGAGTATCGGGGAGCGTCTCGTCGATCGTCGACCCGAAGGCTATGTGCTGACACCGGCGGGGGCCCGCACGCTGGAAATCGCCAGCGACATGGAGATGGCTGCCCGTTCGCTGGGCCGCGAACAGGCTGACGGCGCCATTGGCGGCCTCATTCGGATCAACGCCCCGCCCGGCCTTGCCTCGGGATACCTGACCGAACGGTTGGCCGGTTTCGCTTGTCTCCATCCGGGGCTCGACATCGACCTGTCGACTAACCTGCGTTCTGTGAGCCTCGATCGACACGAGGCCGACATCGCGGTGCGGGTAGGACGGCCTGAAGACGGAGACATTGTCGCCCGCCGTCTCGGTGACATGCATTTCGGCTTCTATGGCACGACTGAAGCCTGCGCGTCTGTCGAGAGCGGCGGCGAGCCAGCATTCGTGGGCTTCGACGAGGCGAATGCTTTCCTTCCCGAAGCAATCTGGCTGGCCCGGCGCTTCCCGGGTGCGCGTCTTGTCTTCCGGGCCGGCAACCAGCATGCGCAGGCGATGGCGGCGCGCAGCGGGATCGGACTGGTGCTTCTGCCGCGCTATATCGGGCGCTCCGAGGCGAAGCTGCGCTCCATCGATCTCGGCGACGTGCCGGCTCCACGCGAGATCTGCATCGTCACGCGCCGTCGGGATCGCAGGGATGCCGCGATCCGGATCGTGGCCGACGGCATCGGCGCAATGTTCGAGGAAGATCGTGCGCTGTTCGAATAGCCCGTTTCAACCTTCTTCGTTCAACTGCTTTAGTACCTTGCGGAGGCGCGGGGCGGCATAGTCGAGGAAGCGGCGCATCTTGAGCGGAAGCTGGCCGCGCGGAGCGTGGACGAGATGAACTGGGAGGGGCTCGAGTTCTACGGCTTCAGCACGATACGAAGTGATCTGGCCCGCACAGTATCAGCAACCTGATATGGTGACGGACACCCACGACGAAAGGGGCGGCAATCCTCTCGGTCTCTGCCCGTACTACCTTGGGGAGCCGGGGTTCGGTGATAATCCCGCCGCGTCATCCTGAGCGCGGGAGACTATCCTTGGCTCACTACAAGCCTACCGGACGGAGTGGAACGACGCCTCTGCATGGAGAGGGCATGCCAGCCTAAGGCCAGCACATTGGGATGCGTCGGCACAGTTAGCCCACCTTTTTGAGATGGAACCTCACGTCCGTTAACGGGCAGCGGCCATTGGACCGCGAACGTCGGTAATTGGGCTGCTTGCGGGCCGGCAGGTTCTAAGGGCGCGATCGGCTAAAGTGGCCTTTGCTCAAGCTGCTCAATCGCAACTGCGTCCGGAACTAACCTAGCCCGATCACACACCACATTCGCGCCTCCTCGTGGCACACACATGTTCGTGTTGCCCAAGGCGGCATCATCGCCATCTAGAGATATCCGGTCCGGTCATTCTTCCGAAAAAGTGATGCCGTCGCCACGCCAGGCCTTCAATCCAGAGCGGAATGGCCGCCGCAACGGCATAGGCCAGCGCGAGATGAAGAAACTGACTGTCCGGCAGATCGCCGGTCACGGCGAGCGCCGCGAGGACCAGAATGACCGAAGGCGCCCATTCGGGATGACGGAGCGGCGTGAAGACCTGCCACAACAGCCAGCACAAGGCGGCTGCCGCCGCGAGACCACCGACGACGAGCCCGATCGACGTGACCATGACAAGGATCGTGTGCATGAAGCCGACTCCTCTCGATGATTTATATCGCGAAGCGATATAAATTACAAGGGCCCACGAGGAGCCGACCGTCATCGAGCCCCTTCGAGCGAACAAGGCTCCGATGGTCACCCCGGGCTTGGTGCCGGGCTGACCGGTTGGAAGACTCCCGCGCTCAGCCGAATTGGTCGAGCAGCTCGGTCAGCAGCGGACGCAGGCGCTTGATCTCCTCGCGATGCGTCGCGGAAAGCTGTCCCAGCAGCGCTTCTGCCTTGGGCGTCAAGGCGAGCAGCGCCTGGCGCCGGTCTTCGGGCGAAGGCTTGCGCGTCACCAGGCCGAGCGTCTCGAGCCGGTCGACCAGCCCGGTCGCGCTGTGCGGCTTCAGGATCAGGCGATCGGCGACATAGCCGACGCTGACCGGCGCGCCGGCCGCGCCGCGTATCGCGAGCAGCGCCTGATGCTGCTGCGGGGTGAGGCCGCATTCGGCGGCACGCCCTTCGCTGAAAGCGAGGAACTGGCGGAGCGCGTGGCGGAACTGGGCCAGCGCGACATAGTCTTCATCGGTCAATTCTTCCGCGGCGGCCATCGGCACGCGCTCCTTCCATTGAATAATGTCGTATTACGATATATCTGCGCCAGCCCTTCCGTTCAGGCGAGTAGTTTATGCCGTCCTCCGTCGCACATCGTTCCAAGTCCCCGCCGCTCGCCGATCACAGCGCCGACTGGCGGCTCGTGCCGCTCGCCGGCGCGGCGCTTGTCATCGGGGTCGGCGCGGCGTGCGGCGCCTGGGCGCTGATAAAGCTGATCGCGATCGCCACCAATCTCTTCTGGTTCGGGCGGTTCAGCGCCGCGCCTGCCGAGATCGTCGACGCCAAGGTGGGGCTGGCCGTTGTGGCGATCCCGGTGATCGGCAGCCTGATCATCGGCCTGATGGCGCGCTTCGGCTCGGAGAAGATCCGCGGGCACGGCATCCCCGAAGCGATCGAGGCGATCCTGTACGGCGAGAGCCGCTTGTCACTCAAGGTGGCGATTCTGAAGCCGCTCTCCTCGGCGATATCGATCGGCAGCGGCGGGCCGTTCGGCGCCGAGGGCCCGATCATCATGACCGGCGGTGCGATCGGATCGCTGTTCGCGCAATGCTTCAAGCTGAGCGCGGCCGAGCGCAAGACCCTGCTCGTCGCCGGCGCGGCGGCGGGCATGACCGGGATCTTCGGGACGCCGCTGGCGGCGATCCTACTCGCGATCGAGGTGCTGCTGTTCGAATGGAAGCCGCGGAGCTTCGTGCCGGTGGTGATCGCGGTGCTGGTCTCCCTCGGCCTGCGGCCGTTCCTGCTCGGGCCGGGACCGCTCTTCCCCTTCGCCACGGCGTCCATCGCCGGCTGGGAGACGGGCGCGCTGGCGCTGGGCGTGGGCGCGGTCGTGGGCGTCGAGGCGACGATCCTGTCCTCGCTGCTGTACCGTGTCGAGGATGCGTTCCACCGGCTGCCGCTGCACTGGATGTGGTGGCCGGCGATCGGCGCGGTCGTGGTGGGGCTGGGCGGGCTGATCGACGCGCATGTCCTAGGCGCCGGATATGCGAACATCCAGGCGCTGCTCGACGGATCGCTGCCGGTGCGGGTCGTCGTGGCGCTGCTGGTCGTCAAGGCGGTGGTCTGGCTGGTCGCGCTGGGATCGGGCACGTCGGGCGGGGTTCTCGCGCCGCTGCTGATCCTGGGGGGGGCACTGGGCGTGCTACTCGGCCAGTTCCTGCCAGGGCCGATAGGCTTCTGGGCGATGATCGGCATGGCGGGGATCATGAGCGGCGCGATGCGGGCGCCGCTGACCGGCGCGCTGTTCGCGGTCGAGCTCACCGGGCATTTCGACGCGCTTCCGGCGACGATCGCGGCATCCGCCGGGGCCTATGGCATCAGCGTGCTGATCATGCGGCGCTCGATCCTGACCGAAAAGATTGCGCGGCGCGGGCGGCACATCCTGCAGGAATATACCGTCGATCCGCTCGACTTCATGCAGGCGGCGCAATTGATGACGCCCGATCCGGACACGCTGCCGGGCGACATGCCGATCCGCGCGGCGATCGCCTTCTTCACCGATTGCGCGACGCATCGGAGCTATCCGGTGATCGATGGCGAGGGGCGTCTGCTCGGCCTGGTGTCGCGGTCCGACGCGCTGCGCTGGCAGGTCGAGGGCGCGCAGTATGACGCGCCGCTGGCGGAGGTGGTGTCCGACCCGTTACAGCCCTTCGCCTATAGCCGCTCGCCGATCGGCGAGGTTGCGGACAGGATGGTGGAGACCGGGATCGGCCGCATCCCGATCCTCGACGACGAGACCGAAAAGGTTGTAGGCATCCTCTCGCGCCACGATCTGCTTAAGGTGCGCAGTGCACGGAAGCGGGCGGAGTTCGAGCGATCCTAGCATGGCGAAGATGGAGGCTGCTTGACGGAGGTCTCGAGTGGCCGGCGAACGGCAGCAATGGGGCGCAAAGCAGAGCTCCGAGTCGAGCCACGGCATTGAGGAAGATCGCCGTCGTCACGTGCCCATTCCCCTTACGAAGCCATCGATCCGCCGGATGTTTCTACTTCTTCGCTACGCTACGACGCGAATAAGTTGTTGTTGCGAAACGTGAATTTCGCGCCTCCCTAGTCGGCCCTGTCGCCGGTGCAGTGTCGCGCCGGTCGAAACCAGGGTGACCGGCGTGACGGCAAATTCCATCCGATCCGAAGCTTCGCGCCGCGGCGCGAAGATGCTGCGGACGGCGCTCGGCGCCGCGATCGTAGGCTGGCTGGACGATCCTGAGATCGTCGAGATCATGCTCAATCCTGATGGCCGCCTCTGGGTGGACCGGCTGGGCACCGGGCTTGCCGAGACGGGCGTGAGCGTTTCCCCGGCCGATGGCGAACGCATCATCCGGGTCGTCGCCCATCATGTCGGCAGCGAGGTTCATGCAGGCTCGCCGCGGGTCTCGGCGGAGCTGCCGGAGACCGGCGAGCGCTTCGAGGGACTGTTGCCGCCCGTGGTCGTCGGGCCGACCTTCGCGATCCGCAAGCCGGCTGTCGCGGTGTTCACGCTTGACGACTATGTCGCCAGCGGGATCGTTTCGCGCTCGCAGTGTGTGGCACTGCGCAGCGCAGTCGCCGGGCGCGACAACATCCTCGTCGCCGGTGGAACCGGCACCGGCAAGACCACGCTCACCAACGCGCTTCTGGCGGAGATCGCCGGAAGCACCGATCGCGTCGTCCTGATCGAGGATACTCGCGAGCTCCAGTGCACCGCGCCGAATCTCGTGGCGATGCGCACCAAGGAGGGGACGGCGTCGCTCAACGAGCTCGTCCGCTCTTCGCTGCGTCTTCGCCCGGACCGCATCCCGATCGGCGAAGTCCGCGGCGCCGAGGCGCTTGACCTGCTCAAGGCCTGGGGCACCGGCCACCCCGGTGGCTTCGGCACCATCCATGCGGGCTCGGCGCTAGGGGCCCTGCGCCGCCTCGAACAACTGATCCAGGAAGCGGTCGTCACCGTGCCGCGCCCGCTGATCGCCGAGACCATCGGCTTGATCGCGGTCCTGGTTCGCGAAGGCGGCGGACGCCGCCTCGCCGAGCTCGCCCGCGTCCAGGGCCTCGATGCCTCGGGCGAGTACCGCATTCACTTCCTCACCAATGGAGAAACGGAATGACCATGTCGATTTCCGCCGCCCGCGATCGCGCGGCGGTGCTGGCCGGGTGCGCCCTGGTCGCGCTGAGCACGCCCCCGGCTCGGGCCTCGGGCTCGTCGATGCCCTGGGAGGCGCCGCTCCAGTCGATCCTGGAAAGCATCGAAGGACCCGTCGCCAAGATCGTGGCCGTGATCATCATCATCGTCACCGGCCTGTCGCTCGCGTTCGGCGAGACCTCGGGTGGTTTCCGCCGCCTGATCCAGATCGTATTCGGGTTGAGCATCGCCTTTGCCGCCAGCTCCTTCTTCCTGAGCTTCTTCAGCTTCGGCGGCGGAGCGCTGGTCTGATGGACGGCCTCGATCCCGGCGGGGCCATCCTTGGCTATTTCGCCCCGGTCCACCGGGCGCTCACCGAGCAGATCCTGCTTGGCGGCGCGCCGCGGTCGGTCGCTATCGTCAATGGCACGCTCGCGGGCGCCATAGGCCTCGGCCTTCGGCTCTGGCTGGTCGGTCTGGCCATATGGGCGGTCGGTCACGCCGCCGCCATATGGGCTGCGCGCCGGGATCCCCAGTTCCTCGAGGTCGGGCGGCGGCACATCCGCTATCCCGCCTATCTGCGGGCATGAGGCGGCCATGATGTCTCTTCGCGAATACCGCCAGCGCGGTGCCAGGCTCGCCGACTATCTGCCCTGGGCGGCCTTGGTCGCTCCGGGGGTAGTCCTCAACAAGGACGGCTCCTTCCAGCGCACGGCGGCGATCCGCGGTCCCGATCTGGATTCCGCCACGCCTGCGGAACTGGTCGCCACGACCGGGCGACTCAACGCCACCCTGCGCCGGCTCGGATCGGGCTGGGCCATCTTCGTCGAAGCCCAGCGGATGCCGGCACAGGACTATCCTGCGGCTGACTTCCCCGACCCGGCCTCGGCGCTGGTCGATCATGAGCGCCGTGCGCAGTTCGCGCAGGAGGGTGCGCATTACGAAAGCGCCTATTTCCTCACCCTGCAATGGATGCCGCCCGCCGAGGATGCGGCGCGTGCCGAGAGGCTGCTCTATGAGGGGCGATCCCGCTCCGGCATCGATGCGAGCGAGCTTGTGGCGAGCTTCACCGATCGCAGCGCGCGTCTCCTGCAGCTGCTCGAAGGCTTTCTCCCCGAGGCGCGCTGGCTAGAGGACAGCGAGACGCTGACCTATCTCCACTCGACCATCTCCACCAAGCGACAGCGCGTGCGCGTCCCCGAGACGCCGATGCATCTGGATGCATTGCTCGCCGACGAGCCGCTTGTCGGAGGTCTCGAGCCTCGACTCGGCCGCCAGCATCTCAGGACGCTGACAGTGACCGGCTTTCCGAGCATGACCTTCCCGGGGCTGCTCGACGATCTCAACCGCCTGGCCTTTCCCTATCGCTGGGTGACCCGGGCGGTCACCCTTGACAAGACCGACGCGGCCAGGCTGCTGGGGCGCATTCGTCGGCAATGGTTCGCCAAGCGCAAGTCGGTGGCAGCCATCCTCAAGGAGGTGATGACCAACGAAGCCTCGGTGCTCGTCGACAGCGATGCCTCGAACAAGGCTGCCGATGCCGATCTCGCCCTGCAGGAGCTGGGCAGCGACATGGTCGGCCAGGCCTATGTGACCGCAACCGTCAGCGTCTGGGACGCCGACCCCGCGCTTGCCGCCGAGAAGCTCCGGCTTGTCGAGAAGGTGATCCAGGGCAGGGATTTCACGGCGATTGCGGAAAGCGTGAACGCCGTCGAGGCATGGCTCGGGAGCTTGCCCGGTCATGTCTATGCAAATGTCCGCCAGCCGCCGATCTCGACCCTAAACCTCGCCCATATGGTGCCGCTTTCCGCGGTCTGGGCAGGCCCGATACGGGATGAGCATTTCGGTGCGCCGCCGCTCTTCTTCGCGCGTACCGAAGGATCGACCCCGTTCCGCTTCTCCCTCCATGTCGGCGATGTCGGCCACACACTGATCGTCGGGCCGACGGGTGCCGGCAAGTCGGTGCTGCTCGCGCTGATCGCAATGCAGTTCCGCCGATATGAAAAGGCCCAGATCTTCGCCTTTGACTTCGGCGGTTCGATCCGCGCGGCCGCGCTCGCGATGGGAGGTGACTGGCAGGACCTGGGAAATGCGTCGGGCGGAGACGAACAGGCCGTCCGGCTCCAGCCGCTCGCTCGTATCGACGATCTTGCGGAGCGGAGTTGGGCGGCGGAGTGGCTTGCCGCGATCCTGAGCTCCGAGGGCGTGCCGCTCGATCCCCTGGCGAAGGAGCATCTCTGGGCTGCGCTCACCTCGCTTGCCTCGGCACCGGTTTCCGAGCGAACGCTGACTGGCCTGACGGTGCTGTTTCAGTCGCAGCAGCTGAAGCGGGCACTTGGGCCCTATTGCGTGGGGGGCCCCTATGGCCAGCTGCTCGATGCGGAGTCCGAGCAGCTTGAGCGTTCGCGGGTCCAGGCTTTCGAGACCGAGGGACTGGTCGGGAGTGCAGCCGCTCCGGCCGTCCTGTCCTATCTCTTCCACCGGATCGAAGCCCAGCTCGACGGCGCCCCGACCCTCATCATCATCGACGAGGGATGGCTGGTTCTCGACAGCCCGGCCTTTGCCGGCCAACTGCGCGAATGGCTGAAGACGCTCCGCAAGAAGAATGCGAGCGTGGTGTTCGCGACCCAGAGCCTCGCCGATATCGAGACCTCGCAGATCGCCCCGACGATCGTCGAGAGCTGTCCGACCCGCATCTTCCTGCCCAATGAGCGCGCCTTCGAACCGCAGATCGCCGCCATCTATCGGCGTTTCGGCCTCAACGACCGCCAGATCGATATCCTCGCCCGGGCAACCCCCAAGCGCGACTATTACTGCCAGTCGCGACGCGGCAATCGCCTGTTCGACCTGGGGTTGGGCGAGGTCGCCCTTGCCTTCACCGCAGCCTCGTCGCGCGCCGACCAGCGTCGCATCGCCGAACTTCTCGAGGCCCATGGCCGCGCGGGCTTTGCCGCAGCGTGGCTGCGTGCCCGCGGTCTCGATTGGGCCGCGGATCTTCTCACCCTCTCAGTCCAGGAGTGAATGCCATGCATGTATCTTCGCTACGTCGTGCCGCGCTCGCCGGTACGCCCGCGGTGCTGATCGCCTTTGCCGCGACCCCGGCAAATGCCCAGTTCGGGATGATCGTCCATGATCCCTCCAACTATTCGACGAACCTGCTGACTGCGGCGCGCGCACTCGAGCAGGTCAACAATCAGATCAAGTCGCTGCAGAACGAGGCGGAGGGGCTGATCAATGACGCGAAGAATCTCGCGTCGCTGCCCTTCTCCTCGCTCGCCGAACTTCAGGCCCAGGTTCGCCAGACCCAGCAACTGCTCGGCAATGCCCGGCGCATCGCCTTCTCGGTCCAGTCGATCGACCAGGCATTCGCCGCGCGGTACCGCTCGAACGATCTCTCCGCTTCGGACCAGACTTTGGTCCAGAATGCGCGGGGTCGCTGGGAGGACATGGTCGCGGCCTTCGAGGACGCGCTGAAGATCCAGGCCGGAGTGGTCGGCAATATCGATGGTTCGCGCGCTGCGATGGACCGGCTGGTCGGCTCCAGCCAGTCCGCCTCCGGTGCCTTGCAGGCGGCCCAGGCCGGCAACCAGTTGCTGGGACTACAGGCGCAGCAGCTCGCCGACCTGGCGGCGCTGCTCGCAGCGCAGGGCCGGGCAGAGGCGCTCGAAGCGTCGCAGCGCGCCGCCGCCCAGGGCCAGGCCCGCGAGCAGCTTCGCCGCTTCCTTGCGCCCGGCACCGGCTATCGGCCGGGCTCGGCACAGATGTTCCATCGGTAGGAGCGGGCCGATGCGAATCAGGCCGCCGGCGCGCATCGCAGCCTTTGCCTGCCTGGGCATCGCGCTTGGCATGGCAGCCCTGGCGCTTCGCGATGCGCCGCCGGAGCCTGCTCCCCGGCCCGCGCGGATCCATGCGGAAGGCAGTGTCGATCCGCTGCGGGCACGTCTTCTTGCCTGTCGCCAGGCAGGACAGGCCGCCGCCTCGGACCCGGAGTGCCTGCGCGCGTGGGACGAGAACCGGCACCGCTTTCTCGGCCACCGCGATCCCGAGCTTCCAGAGCCCGGTATCGACCAGCAACCGGGCAAGTCGACCGAGCCCGTCCCGATCTCGCCCGAGGAAAGCGGCGCCACCAGCCAGGAGCAATGACATGGGCGGTACAGGTGTAATCGACCGGTTTCTCGAGGTCTTCACCTCCTATATCGATTCCGGGTTCGGCCTGCTTCAGGGGGAGGTCGCCTTTGTCGCGACCTCGCTGATCGTGATCGACGTCACGCTGGCGGCGCTGTTCTGGACCTTCGGCCAGGGCGACGACATCCTCGCGCGCCTCATCAAGAAGACGCTCTTCGTCGGCGCCTTCGCCTATATCATCGGCAACTGGAACAGCCTGGCGCGGATCGTCTTCGAGAGTTTTGCCGGACTGGGGCTGAAGGCGTCGGGTACCGGTTTCACGACCGCCGAGCTGCTGCAGCCCGGGCGGGTCGCACAGGTCGGGCTCGATGCGGGCCGTCCGATCCTGGAATCGATCTCCGGGCTGATGGGCTATGTCAGCTTTTTCGAGAACTTCATCCAGATCGTGGTCCTGCTGTTCGCCTGGATCGTGGTGCTGCTCGCCTTCTTCGTGCTCGCCGTCCAGCTCTTCATCACGCTGATCGAATTCAAGCTGACCGTGCTGTGCGGGTTCGTGCTGATCCCGTTCGGTCTGTTCGGCAAGACCGCCTTCATGGCCGAGCGGGTCCTCGGCAATGTGATCTCCTCGGGCATCAAGGTGCTTGTGCTCGCCGTCATCATCGGCATCGGCTCCACGCTCTTCTCCGAATTCACCGACGCCATCGGCAGTGCGCAGCCGACGATCGAGGACGCGATGACCATCGTGCTGGGCGCGCTCTGCCTGCTGGGCCTTGGCATCTTCGGGCCCGGCATCGCCAGCGGCATCGTCTCGGGCGGACCGCAGCTCGGCGCCGGGACGGCAGCCGGCACCGCGCTTGCCGCGGGCGGCGTGATGGCAGCCGGCGCTGCCGTCGGCGGCGCAGCAATCGGCGGCGCTGGCGCTGTGCTGGCAGGAGCCGGCCGCACCGTCAGCACCGCGGCTAGCGCCTATCGCGCAGGCGCTGGGGGCAAGGCCGGCTTCGCCGGCGTTGCCTCGGGGATCGGCAATGTCGGTCGAACTGCGGTCGACAGCGCCATGTCGCCGCTTCGTCGAGGCACCGGTGGTAGCTCCGGCAACGCCCGCGGATCCGGTAAGGGGCAGGGAGCTGACCCGCCCAGTCCGGCGGCACCCGTGGAACGGGACACAGGCGGGGTTCCCAGACCTCAGACCGGTGCCGGTCCGGTGGAACGCGATAGCGGCGGCGCGCCGATCGCTTTCAACCATGCCGGACCCGATGCGTCAGATCCAATCCCGCCCGAAGCGGGCGCTGCCGAGATGCCCACGCCACCATCGCCCGCTGGGGCGCCAGCATGGGCCAGCGCCATGCGTCGCAACCAGGCAATCGTCCACGGCGCCAGCGTCGCAACCCACACCCTGCAGGGCGGTGACAGCCGGGGAGCGGGCGCCTCCGTCAACATGACCGACAAGGAGTGACCAGATGTTCAGTCGACCCAATGTCCGATACGGAACTACCCCGCAGCCCGAGACACCTTATCAGCGGGCCGGGCAGGCCTGGGACGCCCGGATGGGCTCTGCCACCGTCCAGGCCAGGAGCTGGCGTCTAGCCTGTTTCGGATCGATCGGGCTTTCGACGCTGCTCGCCGGCGGCATGATCTGGCAGGTTTCGCGCGGCACGATCACGCCCTGGGTCGTTCAGGTCGACAAGCTCGGCGAAGCGCAGGCCGTGGCCCCGGCGCAGAGGGGCTTCCGGCCCACTGACCCGCAAATTGCGTTCCACCTCGCGCGCTTCATCGAGAATGTGCGGAGCATCCCCGCGGATCCGGTCGTGCTCCGACAGGACTGGCTCCGGGCCTATGATTTCGCGACCGGGAAGGGGACCCTCGCGCTCAACGACTTTGCCCGCAACAGCGACCCCTTTGCCCAGGTCGGCAAAAACCAGGTCGCAATCGATGTCTCCAGCGTCATCCGGGCCTCGGACGACAGCTTCCGGATATCCTGGACCGAGCGCCGATATCAGGACGGCAGCCTCGCTGCGACCGAGCGCTGGTCCGCGATAGCCACCACCGTGATCCAGACTCCGCGCACGCCGGACGCGCTGCGCAAGAATCCCCTCGGCGTGTTCGTGAACGCCCTCAACTGGTCGAAGGAGCTCTCGCAATGACTGCAATCCGTACCGTGATCCTGGCATCGACGCTCTTGCCGTCGCTCGCTGCGTGCAACGAGGCTCATGCTCAGATACGGCCCGAAGGCTTTTCGGCCGCCACTGCAGCAATTGCCGAGCAAGGGACTCCTGCCACCATCGAGATCGTCAGCATTCCCGAGCCGTTGCCGCTTCCCGGCCAGCTTAAGCCGGCGGTGGGTGCGGTGCCGCCGCAGTCCGGAGATCCGAAGGCGCGGGTGGGCACGGCCAACGCCGCGGCGCGGGTAGAGCCCGCCCGCGATGGCTTCCTCAACGCCATCCAGCAATACCCCTGGGCCGAAGGCGCACTGTACCAGCTCTACACGGCACCGGGCCAGGTGACGGACATCGCCTTGCAGGAAGGCGAGCAACTCGTGGGCCCGGGTCCCGTCGCCGCGGGCGATACCGTGCGCTGGATCATCGGCGATACGCTGAGCGGCGCAGGCCCGGCGCAGCGCGTGCACATCCTGGTCAAGCCGACCCGGACCGGGCTCACCACCAATCTCGTGATCAACACCGACCGCAGGACCTATCATGTCGAGCTGCGTTCGACGCCCGGAACCTATATGGCTTCGGTGTCCTGGACCTATCCCCAGGATGCGCTGATCGCGATCGGCGCGCGGAGCCGGGCGGCTGCGGCGATCGCGAATGACGTGCCGGGTGTCGATGTCGAAGCGCTGAACTTCCGCTACCGCCTCGACGGCGATCGCCCGCCCTGGCGTCCGGTGCGCGCCTTCGACGATGGCCGCCAGGTCTTTATCGAGCTGCCGGCCGATATCGGCCAGGGCGAGCTTCCGCCGCTGTTCATCCTCGGGGCCAAGGGCGAGGGCGAGCTCGTCAACTACCGTATGCGCGGCCGGTATCTGGTCGTGGACCGGCTCTTCGCCGGTGCGGAGCTCCGGCTGACTTCCGGCAAGTCCGAGAAGCGCGTGCGCATCCTGCGCGAGGCGGGCCTCGCCGGGAAGCAGCGCAAATGAGCGCGGAAACCCAGACTGGTGCAGGTGGCTCGGTCGACCTGCGCCTGCGCGGAGATCCGCCCCGGGTAATGCGCCTTTCGCGCAAGGCGCTGCTGGCCGCGGGCCTGGTCGTCGCGACCGGCATCGGTGGGGCACTGGTCTATGCCCTCCAGCCCGCTGGCCCTCGGGTGCCGACCGAGCTCTATGGCACCGAGACGCGCGGGAGCGCGGATACCCTCGCGGGGGCGCCCAAGGACTATGCGCAGGTCCCGAAGCTCGGCCCGCCGCTCCCCGGCGACCTCGGGCGGCCGATCCTGTCCGCGCAGCAACGCGGGATGGATGTGGCGCCGCCTGCCATTGGTGCCGAGGGACCGGCCGCACCGCCGGCCATGACGCCAGCCGATGCGGCGAGGGAACGTGCCCTGCAGGAATGGGATGCGGCGAAGGTTAGCAAGCTTTTCCTCGGCGGGGAAGGGCAGTCGCGAGCTCCCACGGCCTCCGCCGGTCCCGCACCGACTCCTGCCGCTGCCGTGCCGGCCCAGGCACCGGCCGACGCCACGGCCATGTCCGGCCAGGAAATAAAACGCAACTTCCTGCGCCCGGGCGACGTGCGCCCGAGTGAGAGCGGCTTCAGGCTCGGTGGGCCGAGCTCGCCCTATCTGGTCCATGCCGGCAGTGTCATTCCGGCGGCACTCCTTACCGGTATCCATTCGGATCTGCCGGGCACCATCACCGCGCATGTCACGCAGAATGTCTATGACAGCGTGACCGGGCGCCATCTCCTCATTCCCCAGGGGAGTCGATTGATCGGTGAATATGATGCTCAGATTTCCTTCGGCCAGAACCGCGTGCTTCTCGCCTGGGACCGACTGATCCTGCCCGATGGACGTTCGCTCCAGCTCGACCGGTTGCCGGGTAGTGACCTTGCCGGCCACGCCGGGCTCGAGGACCGGGTCAACCAGCATTGGGGCGGAATGCTCCGCGCTGCGCTGATCTCGACCTTGCTCGGGATCGGCACCGGGATCGGCTCGAGCAACGACGACGATCTGATACGCGCGGTCCGCCGCGGCACCACGGACTCGATCGAGCGTACGGGGCAGGACCTGGTTCGGCGCCAGATGAATGTCCAGCCGACCCTGACGATCCGCCCGGGCTTTCAGCTCCGGATCATCGTCACGCGTGACCTGGTCCTGGAACCGATCGAAGGAGGCATCCGATGACTCTGAAGCTCGGGCTCATCGCCGATGACAAGCCGGTCAAGCTGATAGTCGAGATGCCGGCGGATATATTCCGGGATCTGACGGCCTATGCCGAGGTCCACGCAGCTGCCACGGGCCAGACGGCGCTGCCGCCGTCAAAGCTGGTCGTGCCGATGCTGGCCCAGTTCATGGCGTCGGACCGGGGTTTTGCGAAGCTGAGGCGCGCGCTTCCCGGAAAACCGCCGCCCGACGGCTGACCGATCCCCGATCCGCCTTCGACCGCTTTGGCCCCCCTTGCAGTCGGAAGGCGGGGAGGGCCGCCGCGCTTCCCCCTCCGGCGCGGCGGCCCTTCGCACTCTCACCGGGGCGGCATGACACCCATCCGGTCAGCCAGCAGGTCGAGAAAGTGACCAAGCGGCGCCCTGCCATTGTCGCGGCGCCAATAGGCCCGGTACTCGATGCTCGTCGGCCCAAAGGCGTCATGGATCGGGCGAAAGGCATAGCGCCGCGTGGTGCCCGCTGGTGCCGGCCCGGCCAGCAGTGCCATGCTTTGCTCCGAGACCAAGGCCGGCAGATTGTCGCGGCTGACCTTCTGCAGGGTCACGATCGGCGCATGCCCCGGTCCGGACAGGCGAGAGACCGCCAGATCGCGAAGGTCGGGTCCTGGATCGTCAGCGGTGACGACGAACCTTTTGGCCCTGAGGTCCGTCCAGTAGAGCCTCTCCTGTTCGGCAAGCGAATGGCTGCCGGCCACGCATAGCATGACCGGTTCATGCCAGAGCGGCGCCGACACGAGGTCCTGCCGATCGCAAAAGCCGCCAATAATGGCCAGGTCGAGCTCGTCGCGCTCCAGCGCGCGCAGGAGGCGCGCCCGCTCCTGCTCGTACGGCGCGACCTCGACATCCGGGAAGGCTTCCCGGAACGAACGGAATAGCTCCGACAGGTCGCCGCAATGAAGAGAACCTTGAAACCCGAACCGGAAGAGCATGGATGCTTCCCGGGCCAGGGCGGAGCAGTCCGTGCCCAGTGCCTCCATGTCCGCGACGATGCGCCGGGCCCGCCGCAGGAACCCCTCGCCGACACCGGTCGGTGCAACGCCGCGGGGGGAACGCTGAAAAAGAGCCAGCCCCAAGCGATCCTCGAGATAGAGAATATGCCTGCTCAGTGTCGATTGCTTGATCCCGAACTGATCCGCGGCGCGGCTAAAGCTTCCGGTGTCGGCGGCAGCGATCACGTAGCGCAGGAGATATGTCTCGATCATCCAAGCTCTCCGGCGACGCCCGCAGTCTATTGCCCGGAGCGCCGTCGCAGGACCATTTCGCCAAAGATCGCGAAGCGCCATTCCGAGAAATGGGGGTGCCTGCATGAAATCGGCCACTTTCTGGGGGAAATCCCGAGGATCGTGTCGCGCCCTGCGACGTAGGCGTAATTGTTATAGATGTGTGCTTGGGCATGTATCGTCGGTTCAAGTAACGCTCCGCATTGGAGCTGCGGTTTACGACGAGGTAAGGTCGATGCGTGGCTTGTCACCTCGCCGCGCGGTTGCTTGACGGGTTAACATACGACAGAGACTGAAATCGCGCGCAGGTCTGGAAAATCACGCTGTGGTTTCAATCAACCAGGAAAGGGTCGCTGATGTCAGATAATGAATCGCTGAATGCTGTTGAGCTTGCGGCGGAACTCACCATCGCCTGGCTGGGCAACCAGAACAACCGGGTGAATGCCGACGAGGTGCCCGCATTTCTGCGTACGATGCATGCGACCATCACCGAACTCGCCGGAGACAAAGCCGAGGAGACGATGCCGGCCGAGGAATTGGCTGCCGAAGCTGAGTTCACCCCCGCCGTCTCCGTACGCAAGTCACTTGGGTCGAAGGATCACATCATCTCGCTGATCGATGGCAAGCCCTACAAGACTTTGCGACGTCACCTTTCGACACACGGGCTTACCCCCGAGGAGTATCGCGAGCGCTATAATCTCAAACCCGATTATCCGATGGTTGCGCCGAACTACTCTGCAGCGCGTCGCGAGATGGCGCACAAGATTGGTCTGGGGGCCAAAGGCCGGGCAGCAAAGTCGCAAGGCGGGGCTGCGTCTCCGGCACCTGTCCGCAAGCCGCGCGCGAAGTCTTCAGCGACTTCCTGATCGCTTACCGTAGGCGGTACGGGGGCGTAGCGCGCCGCCCACGCCGCCCGGTCGAAAGCCGGCAGTTTACTGCGTGTCTGAGCTCCGTATTGCGTTACGCCATCGCGATTTTTGAAGCGGCTGTACCAGCCCCGGCCCCGGCCGTTTGCGAGCTCTCGTTCAGCCGTAAACCGGCCCTGCGCTTGATGAAAGCGCGCTGCCGGTTACGCCGCTCCAGTTGGCCGCTAGGTTCGGATCAGCCTGAATAGCAATTTACCAAACTAGCCAAATCAATCGCTTAGCGACCAACAGGAGCGAAAATTATGAATGTTATGGCTCGCCGGACCCTCGGCTCGACTGGAGCGGATCTATGAGCGAACAACTCATCGACGAAGTCTGGGAAGAAATCATGCATCGGGCCGCTCGGGAAAAGGATATTGAGTTGGAGGCAGCGGTGCTGGGCATAGCCATGACGATCGCGTCAGTCAGGTTCGAAGATCCCGAGGCACACGAACTTTTCATCAGGGGCGCGGCCATCGTTTGGCGCCACACTGAGCGCTTCAAATCGGGCGAAGAAGCGATGATTAACTAGGCCGTGAACTCGTAAACGACCGCTTTCGTGGCGAGGCTGAACGGCTGAGATTGGGTGGGAAGCTGCCATTTCGGGCTTAGTCCACGATGCAAAAGTCTACCCATTCTGCTCGTGGATGCACGCGAACACAGGCCGGCTCGATGCTTAGTGGCTTCAGATGACAAACTCGCGCAGCCTTCAGGCAAAACTCCAGGAGATCGTTCTCCTTGCCGATAGCGATAGATACAGCGTCGGCGTTGGCCAAACTAAGCCCGCGCTCAAAGTCGGAACGACTTACCCGATAGAGCAAACTCCCGTCTACCTGACCATCGCCAATGCGCTCAAACCTAAGGCTGACAATCTTCTTCCAAGGCAATTTGTCATAAAACAGCCTGAAGTGAAACTCCGTCGGGGTGCCAACTACGTCATAGTTTTCCCACTCAAACGCCAAGCCACTCCGATGATCGCGCCATCCAACGACTAGTCCGCCGCAAACGGCTTCGAGGTCTAGATCGGACGGAACCATTGCGGCCGCATTGGGCCTGCTAGCAAACTCGATCCTCATTCGACACCTGCACCTGCATCATCAAGCGACCTTAAGCGATCACGCCGATGTCCGCTATTGGGGCGGTTGCCGACAGACCGCTTCTATCGCGGGTGGAGCGTCAACCTGAGTTACAGGTGCGTCCTTACCTGATCTGGGCTAATCTGCCGGTCGGCCCGGGCAGGCAAACGGGCTCCCGCGGTTGTGGATCCTGGAAACAGGGAGCGAAATTCCGCATAGGTGGTCGGCTTGCCGAGCAGATATCCCTGGGCCTCGCCGTAGCCAAGTCCCCGAACCAGCTCGAGTTGTTCCTCACACTCGATGCCTTCGACAACGCACCCCAGATGGAGATGGTCACACAGCCCTTTGATCGCGGCGAGCACGTCCTTGTCGCAGCCCCCCTGTGTCGTAATGAAGCTACGGTCGACCTTGACCTTGTTGACCGGAAAACGCCGGAGATAGCTCAGGCTCGAATAGCCGGCGCCGAAATCATCGAGAACGATGCTGCAACCCATGTCGCGAAGCTTATTCATGCCGGCGAGCGCTTGGTCGAAGTCCTGCATCATAGCGGTCTCGGTGAGCTCGAATTGCAACCGTGAGGACGACACGCCGCTTCGCCGAAGCTCGCCAACGAGGAACCCGATCGTGTCGGGCGATACCACGTCATGGGCGGAGAGATTGAACGAGATGCGGAACGCCTCGGGCTGCTCTGCCAGCACAGCCAGCGTTTGCCGGAACAATGCCTGTGTGACCTTGTGCACGACGCCAAGGCGCTCGGCGGCCGGAATGAAAAGCTCCGGGGACACTGCGCCAAGTTCCGGGCTCGTCCAGCGGGCCAGGGCTTCGGCCATGACCATCTGCATGGAGCCGAGGTCAACGATCGGCTGCAGGTGCAGCGTGAGTTCCCTGTCGAAGTCAGCCGTCTGCAGCGCGGCCTCTATGCTGCGCTTAGAGCGGATCTTGCGCTCATGCTCGAGCGAGAACAGCGCGCAACGCCCGCGCTTTTCCGACTTCACATGATAGAGCGCATAGTCACTGCGGTCGAACAGGGCGTGCGCCGAGATACCGGCGTCTGGGAAGATGGCAAATCCCCCGGAGCAACCGATCCTCAGTCGTAGTTCGTCGATGTTGTAGGGCTGTCGAATGAGGTGACAGAGCGTGTCGCCCACATCGGCTGCCGCGTCGCAATCGGCGAAAAGGATAATGCCGAACTCGTCGCCGCCCAGCCGGGTCGCGACCAGGTCGTCGCTGGATAGAGCGGACAATCTGCGGCCGACTTCCATCAGGAGCTGGTCGCCGATCACATGGCCATGCGCGTCATTCACGGGTTTGAAGCGATCAAGGTCGAGCACGCCTATTGCGAAGCGGTCGCCCGTAGCCCGGGCGGCGTTGATCGCGGCTTCCAGTCGCGCGAAGAAATAGCGGCGATTGGGCAGCCCCGTGAGACTATCGGTCATCGCCAGACGCGCATTCTCTCTGCTCAAGCGTTCGGCCTCAGCACTCTTCTCCGCCATGTCCCGCTGGGACCGAATGAGCTCCACAAAGGCCCTGAAGCTGTTCAGCAGTACGCGGACCATAACCAGCGACACCAAGGCGATGTTGATCGCAATTGCGGTCCATATGGTGCTGCCTTGCAGGAAATAGTGTGTCAGGTACGGGCCGGTCACCAGCAGGCAGCCGAGCAAGGCTGCCTGAGGCAGCGCCATCAAGCAAAATATGCACGCGATAACCGTGGCCGCAATGTAAACCGCGATATGCGCCTGTTGATACGGCCCTCCATAATAAGTGAGGCTGAGCGACCACAGGACAGAGGCGAGCCCAAAGCAGCCAGCGAACACGATCGAGCGCTTGAGCTGCTTGCGCGCTTCGGCTGCGTTTGCGTGCGATCTTCCCAGCAGGAGCCACTTGACTATCCGAAACAACGAGATCGCACAGAGGCCGGCGGGCATTCCGAGATTGAGCCAAGCGGGTGCAACCTGTTGATGGGTAAACGCGACTGCCGCGGTGTTGACGATGAGCAGGGAGTATAGCCAGGGGACCTGGCGAGTGATTTCCCGATGCTGCGCGAGGATGACCTCGGGCTCGTCGCTCAGTGCAAGCAGCCCCAGCGCTCGCCCTTTGGCGATGTTAAGCTGAATCACTTCACTTTGCTCTCAAATCAGTATGTTACCTCTTACTTATAGTATGATGGGTGATAAAAAGGCGGGGGAGGCGGTCATTGGACGCTGAAGGGAATGGCACCGAGCAAAGCGCGCGATTTGGATGGCCGCTGGGTACCCTCTTCGGCGATTGTCGAACGCATAACCTTTAGTCCGCCAAGGCGGTGGCACCCCGCCCGCCCGCGTCTCGACGGCCCGTGGTAAGCGCTGATGCCACGCTCGAGTTGGAGATCTGGCGCAGGCGGATGCGGATAGAAGCAGCGCTGGCGAGATGCGCCGCCCTCAGGGATAGTCTCCGATCGCCATTTGCTGCACATCATGATCGCGATAATCTTCGCCGACAGGGCCATCCTCGACGCGCGGACTCGGTTGACAGCCTATAATCCGGACGGCGACCGCAGAGGCGGCTCCGAAAAAGTCAGCATAGTGCATGACGCGTCGAACTCGCGCGGACGGGCCTCGGTTGGCGCATAAGATCCGTCGCCCGGCATATCCGATCGGTCACCATGCGGGACCGACCGGCTTCCGCCTTGACCAACCGATCTCGTGACGTTGGGGACCAGGTTTGTCCGGGTTGTCGTTTTGACGGGCCAGATGCGTGGCGATGGCTGCTAGGGTGCCGGGCAGTTCTCAGGGCAAACAACGAGAACCTGTCCGGCTACGGACATAACGCTGGTGGATGATCGCGGTTTCCTTAATCGGAACGCGGGGACCAGTGGGGCGCACGCTGTGCCTTCTTGCGAAGGCGACAGGGTGCGCGGGGCCCTTGGATTCCGCGTGGCACACTTGCGGCGCCCGGAGGGCGCGGCGGCGGCTGGCCCCCAGGCCCGCGCGCACGCCGCCGCGCCGACCGGTCTCTGCAAGAGTGCCGTCTTTGTGTCGGCCTGACGGCCGACGTGACGATAATCAAAAATCGCGAGCGCTTAGAATAACATCCGAAATGGAGACGATTACGCGCCGATCAGATTGCTTGCGTTCCCTATCGTTCCAATTCTAGTCTTTGGTTGCGTCGTGAAATCCGGCGCGGAGGCGTGAGAACCTCCTTGTGGACGATTTTCCAGGCAGCATGCGTTGCCGGGTGGCTGATGCGTATGTCCAGGCCGTTCGCGGCTAAAGGCGTCAGCGCGGGCCCACAAGTCTGTTCTCAACACCCGGTTTCCTGCCGGTCCGCCTCCTTTGAAAGAGGCTGGACCATGGCATGTGCTGCGACACCGTCGCGTGAAATCTCCGCTCGCCGGGCGCGCGCCGGTTGAGGAACACCGCGCCCAGACAGGAAGGCGAAGAGGAGGCGCACGGCCGTGACGCTCTGTCTGAGCACGCCGTCTCGCTCGAGATGCTATACCGGGATCAGCGCCACGCGCTGGTCCGGTTCTTCAAACGCCACCGCGCCAATCCCGAAGATGCGCGGGACCTGACCCAGGAGGCCTTTTTGCATCTCGCGCGTTCGGATGGCTCGGCGCGGGCAATTGCACGTCCGCAGGCCTTTCTGCGCCAGATCGCCAAGAATCTGCTTCGGGATCGCGCCAAGGCAGCGTTTCGGCACTCCGAGCAGCTACATGCGCCGCTCGATGAAGAAACCGTTTCGGCACCAAATGAGGCGAACAGGTTGGAGGCGCGTGATGGTCTCAATCGGCTCGAGGCTGTACTGGCCCGGATGAAGCCGAAGACACGGGAGATTTTCTTGGCGCACCGACTGGATGGCATGAGCTACGCCGAGATCGCCGAGGCCACGGGCATGTCGGTGAGCGGCGTCGAAAAGCAGATGATCCGCGCGATCGCCCAACTCACGCGGCTGTCGGGCAAGATCTGATGGCAGGGTCGAGTGGGACGCCACGTCCCAGCGCGAAGGTGCAGGAGGAGGCTGCCGCCTGGTTTGGAAGGCTGCGCGGCTCAGAGGGCGCTTCGCTGCGGGCTACGTTCGAGCAGTGGCGCGCCGCGGACCCGGCCCATGCCACGGCCTACGAAGAAGTCGAAGCCATGTGGCAGCAGGCCGGCGGACTGGGAAGGACCGAGATCGGCCGCCACCGGCAATTGCCCAGGAGGCGCCCATCGCTCTTCGAGATGCCGTTCGTCCGTCCGGCGCTTGCTGGCCTGTTCGTGTTGGTGGTCGCGGGAATTGCCCTTGTCTTGCTTGGCGCGCGCACGTCCGCGCCGATCATGATGGCGCAGGCTGCACCTTTCACGACGCGCGTCGGCGAGATCCGCACGCTCAAGCTGGCGGACGGCTCCACGGTCACGCTCGACACGGATAGCTCGATCCTTGTGCAGATCAGCGATACCAACCGCGACGTGCGGCTGGTCCGGGGACGTGCGCGCTTCGACGTGGCGTCGGACATGGGGCGCCCGTTTCGGGTTGAGGCAGCTGGCCAGTCGGTCACCGCGTCGGCTACAACCTTCGATATCGGTCTCGAAGCCGATGGGCCTCGGATCAGCATTTTCCACGGCCAGGCAGATGTTGCGGCCACGGGAGCAGTAGAAGGCAGAGGCGCAGTCACCCGGCTCGGGGTCGGCGATTGCCTTGGCGGAGCAGGTGCCAACGCTCGCGTCACGCGCTTGTCCCAGGGGGCAGGGCAATGGGTAATCGGCATGCTCAGCTTCGATGGGACGCCGCTTGCGCAGGTGATCGATCAGACGAACCGCTACTCGGCTGCCAAGATCCGACTGGGGTCAAGGGCGCTCGAAGGGCTGCGAGTCACCGGCGCGTTTCGGCCCCTGCCTGTCAAAGGACTGGCGGAGAGCCTGGCCGCCGCATTTTCGCTGAAGGTGAAAAAAATGCCCGACGGTGGATTCCTGCTCCTGGCCTCGTGAGCCCAACTCGCCTCTGCTTGGCAGACATATCGGGGGCCAGCGCTTTTTGTGTAGCTCAGCCCTGCCAGCGCGAAAGTGCACTTTCGTAGCGGGTCTTCTCGGACTTACGTACGGATTGCGCCTTTTTCAGCTTGTCTCGCGCGGTTCGCTCCGCCGCGCGCCGCTCGGTGGCAAGTTGATGTTCGCGCTCCCGGAAAGTCCTGGCGACCTGCTCCATTTCCCGCTCGGCGGCGGCAAGCTCGTTCTCGGCTTTGTCCAAAGCCTTGCGATCGGGACGAGGCGCGGGCCTTCTCCGTACAGGCCCGGCCGTTTTCGCTGCAACTTTCTTCCTTGGCTGCCCGGTTGCGCCGAGTGCGGCCAGGTGCTCGGCCTCGGTGCCGCGCAGCCGCTTTATGATCTTGCCTGGGTGGGCAAGAGGTTCTTCGCAAAGCGACGCGTCCGTCACCAGCTCGGCCGCGCTGCGGGCGAACAGATTTGCATCGGCCCCCCAAGCCTCCAGGGCGGCCTTCTGGCTGGGCGCGGCGACATAGGCGTCATGGAAGCCGATCGCCGTTCGAAAGACCTTGAGCTTGCGGGCCATCGCCTCTGAACGAGCAGGGCGACGATGGGGTCCGGCCTCGGCCGGGCCACGGCGTGACGGGCGCATTTCGTGGGAACAGATCGAAATATGCGCCGGTTGACCCGGTGGGGGCATGGAGAGTCCGATGACGAGGATCGACGAACTGATCGCCCAGGCGAAGCTCGAATTGAACATGGCCGGCACCGCAAGCGGCACCGAGGCAAGGGACATCCACGTCATGCGTTCGGAGCGCCTGCTCGACGAGGCCTGGCATCTCAACGAAGCGAAAGATGACCTGCCGCCGCTCGAAAGCGGCTTGTGGTGCAGCCATGAAGGTAACGTGGCTCGCGCCGCGTAGGCGCGCTGGCGGCAACAGGCTCAGATCGCGATCGCAAAAAGTGAAGACCCGCCAGCCGGGGGGGGAAGGCTGGCGGGTCGAAACTTGAGGCGGCTTGAGCGGGGGGTAGGGTGCCGCCTCGTCCCTTACAACCGTCCGGCAATACGCGGGTTCCCTTGCGAAGTCCGAAAGTCGCGGACGTTTTTGCAGGGCGGTGGCCGGAATAGATTCCGGTGAAAGGGCACCTTTACGCGGCCGGAAACGCTCCGGTCGGATTGACTTCGGTCATCGCGGCCGTTTCAGCCTGCGCGAGCTTCGCCGACCGCGAGGCGATGACCGCGCTGGACTCGAAGCCGAGTCGCCACATGTCGATCCTGGTCTGCCAGCAGTCCGTGTAGGAACTCCGTGCCACTCGAGTTGCTCCTGCTGATCTCGCCTGCGCTCGACGAACCATCATGGGTCAGAGTTCCGGGAGCTGGCGGACCATCCCTCTGCCTTCCGCGGACCGGTGAAATAATTCTGGGAGGTATTTCGACGCGTCGTCGTCAAGCCCCCCGACAGCCGCAACGGCGGCGTCGAGCAATGGGGATTTGCACGATGAAATTGGGGAAGACCGCGGGACTCGCACTGGCTGGTACGGCGATGATTCTGGCAGCGCCTGCACTTGCGCAAGGCGAGGCCGCGCAGCAGTTTGACCTGCCGAGCCAGGAACTGGGCGCTTCGCTCCGCCAGGTCGCACTGCAGACCGGTACGCCGGTGATTGCGCCGACCGAATTGGTGTCGGGTTCACGCGCGCCGGCGCTCAAAGGACAATATTTTCCCGAAGAGGCCCTGGAGGCCCTGTTGCGCGGAACGGGGCTTCACGTCGTCAGGGTCGGCGAAACGCTCGTCGTTCGACAGGGCCAGGACCGCGCAACAAGCGACATCGCACCGGAAGGGCGGGACAACATCGTAGTTACGGGAACGCAGATCCGGGGACGCGGCCCGGTAGGCGTCCCTGTCATCACGCTCGACCGGACGGATATTGCCGAGGGTGGCTTCGCGACCACCCAGCAGATCGTGCAGTCGATACCGCAGAACTTTGCCGGCGGTGCGAATGAAGGCACGACCGGCCTGATCACCGCGGCCGGCAATGGCAACACCGGGCGCGGTGCTGGCGTCAATCTGCGCGGTCTGGGGCAGATGTCGACGCTCGTCCTGATCAACGGGGACAGGCCTCCGCTGGGAGGTTCCGGCGGCACCTTCGCCGACATATCGATCATCCCCGCGTCGGTGATCCAGCGCATCGAGATCGTACCGGACGGCTCTTCCGCCATTTACGGTTCGGATGCAGTCGCAGGCGTCGTCAATGTCGTGACGCGTGACAACTTCCGCGGCGCCGAGACAAATTTCCGGTTCGGCACCGCCGACGGAGATTCGCAGGAATATCAGGCCAGTCAACTGATCGGCCGACGGTGGTCGACCGGGCATGCCGTCATTGCCTATGAGTTCTACAAGCGAGACCGTCTCGCTGCAGCGGACCGCGCCTACGCGACAGATGATTTGCGACGCTATGGAGGCGCTGACAGGCGGGGTAATTACGCCAGCCCCGGAACGATCTTCGCAGGGGGAAGAAGCTTTGCGATTCCAACGGGCCAGAGCGGCTACGGGCTGACGCCAGCACAACTCAGCGCCGGGGCGATCAATCGCGGTGACAGCTGGTATGGTGTCGATATCCTGCCTGAACAGCGCCGTCATTCCGTGTTCGCTGCATTCAGCCAGGATCTGACTACGGACATCAGGCTCTACGGGCACAGCCTGGCCACCTGGCGCAATTTCGATCAGGCCCTCCGAACGGCCACGGATTCCCGCCGGACCGTTCCCGTCTCCAATCCCTTCTATGTCGATCCGATCGGAACGCGGCAGCCAGTTGGCGTAAACTATAGCTTCACGCACGATCTCGGGAACGAAACCCATCGTGGGCAGGCGCGCGCTTTCGGAGTGACCGCGGGCGTCGAGGCCGGACTGGGTGCATGGCGACTTGATGTGCACGGGAATTGGGGCCGCCAGGACGAGAAGTACAAGCTTCTGAACCGGGTGAACGCCGCGCGGCTGGCCCTGGCGCTGGCCGACACCAATCCGGCGACGGCCTACAATCTTTTCGGCGATGGCCCCTCCACGAATGCGGCCACGATCGAATCCATCAGGGGGTATGGCGCCGGCAGCTATCATGGGATCGTCTGGTCGGGCGCCATTCGGGCAGATGGTCCGATATTCGATCTGCCGGCTGGCGCGGTGCGCCTGGCGGTCGGCGGGGAATATCGCGAGGATCGGTACCGCAACGGAGCATTGATCGGCTATACCGCCGCGCTCGCCCCGACTGTGACAGCGCCAATCCCGTTGCTCGATCACCGCGTGGTCAAAGGGGCATATGGGGAGCTGCTGCTGCCGATCTTCGGCAAGGGGGCGACGCTGCCTGGCTTCCGGCGCCTGGACATCTCAGCGGCAATACGTACCGAAGAATATAGCGACTTCGGCCGGACCACGAATCCGAAAATGAGCTTTGCCTGGGAGCCGGGGGCCGGCCTCACCGTCCGCGGCAGCTACGGCACGTCCTTTCGCGCTCCAACCTTCACCGAGCTCCGCCAAGACCCCCTTTCGATGGGCTATTTCGCATGGGCTGCGGCCGATCCGCAGTCGCCCACGGGCACGTCGAATATTCTCGTGATACGCGGCAATGATCCGAACCTGCGCCCCGAACGTGCCAAGACCTGGACGCTCGGCTTCGACATAAAGCCGCCCTTGGAGCCCGGCCTTCGCGCCAGCTTCACTTGGTTCAACGTCAATTACCGTGACCGTATCGCTACGCCCGCACCGAACCTTTCGAATTTCCTGATCAACCGCGACATCTACGCGCCGATCCTGACCGCTGCCCCGACCGCAGCCCGCATCGCGGAAATCTACGCTTCGCCTTACTATATCGATCTGCAGGGTATCCCCGCGACAGCGACGTTCGTTGCCGAGGCAGACGCGCGGTTGCAGAACCTGTCGGTGGTCAAGCAGTCCGGGCTCGACATCGACCTGGGCTACGGGTTCGATCTGGCGGACGGCCGCGCCGAAATCGGGGTGGTCGGGACCTACATTTTTCATATAGAGCAGGCACTTACGGCGACCGCCAAGCCCATCGATGTCGTCGACACGGTGGGCAACCCTGTCGATCTGCGGCTACGCGGACGCGCGATCTGGACCAAGGGGCGGGCCAGCGCGGCGTTGTTCGTGAACTATGTCGATGGATACACGAACCGGACGACAGCAGTTGCAGAGCCCGTACAGGCCTGGACCACCTTCGATCTGAACATTGGCTATGACTTTGGTCAGCGCCGGGGCGTCCTTGGCGGTCTGCGCATCGGGCTGAACGCGTCGAACCTCCTTGATCGCGATCCGCCCTATGTCAGCTACCTCGTGGGCACGTTCACTGCGGGCTATGACGGCGAGAATGCGAGCCCGCTGGGCCGTGTCGTCGCGCTTCAGGTAACGAAAACGTGGTAAGCCGGCTTGCCCGGCTCGCGGCCCTTCTCCTTATCTCGAGCGGATCCACGGTGGCGCACGCAACGCACATGGACTGTTCCGAGCGCCTGTTGTCGCCCGCCCCGGCGGCGGCAACAGGTCAGCGCTCCATCACGGCGCGCGATCTCGTCGAGATTCGCGATTTCGGGCGCTGGGACAGCGGGCCCACCCGCGAGCCATTCAGCGTCTCGCCGGATGGCCGGTTCGCGGCACTGACATTGCGGCGGGCAGATCGCGACAGCGATAGCTACTGTATCGGGGTGGTCCTTATTTCACTGGACGGCAACGCGCCGCCCCGGCTGCTCGATGTCGGCGGCGAGCTTATTCCGGGTTTCAATGATCTACATGGCGTTCCGGCCATATCGGCGGGGACCATCCGGGAAGCGACGCCGGTCTGGTCGCCGGATGGGCGACAGCTCGCCTTTTTGCGCCGCGACGGTCGGTACAGCCAGATCTGGACGGTGGGCCTGGAAGGCGGTGCGGCTCGTCGCGTCACCGACCTTAATACAGAGATACTGAGCGCCAACTGGGCTCTGGACGGCAAACTGATCTTCACGACCCGGAGATCGCTCGACGCGGGGCTTGCGGCGATCGAAGCGGAAGGACGATCGGGGTTTCTCTACGACGAACGTTTCTGGGCATTGACGGACAATCGGCCCCGCCCGCGTCTGCCGCTTCCCGCCGAGACCAACCTGCTCGATCTTTCGAACGGCACCGTGCGCCAAATCAGCACCGAGGAAGCGACGTCGCTCGCCTGGCCCAACCAGAAGGGGCGGCCTGTCGACGCCACCCAATTTGCGAGTTCGCAATCGGGATACCGTGCCTGGATCACCCTCGCCGATCCACGCAGGCCTTTGGGCGGGGAGCGGTTGCATCTCGCCAATGGCGAAAAGGAAATCGCATGCGACACCACCATTTGTGGCGAGCGCATTGCGGGGATCTGGTGGTCGGCACCGGATGAACTGCTGATCCTTCGCAGCGGCGGACCCAAAAATGGTGGGACCATGGCCATGTTCCGGTGGCGCCCCACCATTTGGAATGCGCCCAGGCTGATGTTCAACACGCAGGATTGGCTCACCGGCTGCCACCTTGCCGGGGGAAATCTATTCTGTGCGCTGGAAACGGGGACGCATCCTCGGACTCTTGTCCGGTTGGACTGGAAAACGGGCAAGCGGCGAGTCCATTTCGACCCCAATCCCGAGTTCGCGGCCATCCGGCACGGCAAGGTGGAGCGCCTGCGCTGGACGGGGCCAGACGGCGCTGCGACCTATGGCGACCTCGTCCTTCCGCCCGAGCATCGACCGGGCGAGCGCCATCCTTTGATCGTCGTCCAGTATATAAGCAGGGGCTTTCTTCGTGGAGGAACGGGCGACGAATATCCGATTTTCCTCCTGGCCCAGCACGGCTTTGCAGTCCTCAGCTTTCAGATGCCGACCATGCTTCCCCAGGTCGAAGCTGCAGCGAGTGTCGACGCCGGCCAGCGGGAAGCGGTTGCAGGATGGGCGGGCCGGCAGCGCATCTTCAATGCTTTGGACCGCGGTATCGACGCAGTCATCGAACGAGGAGTCGTAGACCCCAAGCGGATCGGCATCACCGGGATGAGCGATGGCGCCAGCACCGTTCAATATGCGCTGTTAAACGCGGACCGCTTTCGGGCGGCGGCAATTAGCTCCTGCTGCGACGATCCCAGCACGATGTTCAGCCTTGGGCCGAGCTACGAGGCCTCGGCTGCGCGCTGGGGGTACCCCAAAGCGGGTGACGACGGGCGCGACTTTTGGGCACGCCAGTCCCTGGCACTCAATGCGGCCCGGCTACAGGTGCCGCTGCTGATGCAATTGCCGGATGGCGAGTTTCGCATGGCCGGCGAGAGCTATTCTGCCCTGAAAAGCCATGGAGCGCCGGTCGAAATGTACGTCTTCCCAGGCGAGTATCACACCAAGACCCACCCAGCGCATCGTCTGGCGATTTATAGTCGAAATCTCGCATGGTTCGATTTCTGGCTCCAGGGAATCGAGCCCGTCGACCGCCCGGCTGAGCGGGAACGATGGGTGAGGATGCGCGACCGGCTCAGCGCGCGTCAGCCCGCCGAAGCCAGGACCGCGCCCATGCTTCCACATCGACAAGGGCCATGAACTCGGCGACGGCAGTTTCGTCCACCATGCCATGGTCAAGACATGCAACGACTGCGTCGATGTCCAGAAGGCCCCTGCTTGCCAGGCTCCCTCCAAGCAGGAGGTCGCGCAGCATTGTCCGGTTACTGTCGATCAGGGAGACGACGAAACCGTCGAACGAGCCCTTTGTCCTTCGATCGACGATGATGGAGGGCAGGTGCTGCCGATAAGCCTCCCTTGCGACGGCGCGATTGTTGCCCCCTCGGCACCAAAGCCATGAGGGGATGCCCAAACAGAGCTCCAGCACCGGCTGTGACATTAGCGGAGACACATAGGGCGCGATCGCCTCGCGGCCATAGCCTTCGAGATGGTTCTGGATCGCGATAAGCGACCAGACCTGGCGCTGCTTCCCTGGCGGCGTTCCGCTTGGCGCCTCGAGCCAGGGGTTGCCCGCAGGCCAGGCAAGGCTCCCGGCCACCCCCGCCGCAAGGAACCGGTTCGCCCTTGGTGTGGGCAGCGTGGCCTTTGGCCGGAGCAGCCGGCGGCCGGTATAGCCCAGTACCTTCCACAGGCTGGTCCGGGAGAGCTTGGCAATGTCTCCCACCGTTTCCAGCGCGCCGGAGCCGAAACCATCGTGGCGCAGTCGGTCGATCACCGGCAGCACCGATGGCAGATAGCAGAAGATGTTGTCGCCGCCCGCTCCCCCAAGGAACGCGTCTGCGCCCCGACTTGCAGCTAGAGCCTGGATCGGCCGGTCGAGCGCTTGCGAGAAGAAGCGCGCGCAGGGACGGGGCAGGTGACTGGCATCCGAACGGTCGAGTTCGACGGCGCCCAGTTCGAGGGCCAACTCGGTGAGGCCGAGGCCGAGATGTGCGGCGACGGCACGGGCATAGGGCCGCTCGTCCGGATCGCCGGAGGAAGGGCCAAAGGTCAGGCAATGTAGCTCCGGCGCGCGGCCGCTTGCGGCAGCAGCAACGATCGACGAGTCCAGGCCTCCGGATATCTCGGCCAATGGGCGCTCGAATGCGGCCGCCCATGTGCCGATGGTGGCCCGTGTCACCCGTTCAACAGCCTCAATGGCGGCCGCGGGATCCAGCAGAGATTCGCAGGGCACCGTGAAGCGCCATGGTGACCATGCGCACCGCGTGGTCACCCGGTCGCGCAGCACGCGCGCACCGGTACCCGGAAGCAACTCGCTTATCCCGCGCAGCGCCGTGCGGGCGGGGCGAAGATCCCGAAAGGCAAGCGCCTGGGCGACGATGACCCAGTCGATTTCGGGCCGCAGAAGCCGGGCGTCGAAAAGCATGTCCGGTCGTGAGGTGAACAGATGGGCGCCGTCTATCTCCGCGTGATAGCAGGCAACGGCGCCGGAGGGGTCGCGAAGAACCTCAAACCCTCCAGCCGCGGGGTAGATCGCGACATATCCGCCCCAATAATCCTGCAAGAGCCTGGCGGGGTCGGTGACCTCGGCAGGGTCGGTGATGCGCTGTTCGCCCTGAAACAAATGCCCCCAAATAATGCCCGGCTGCGAGTTGAGGAGGAGGGGCTTGGCATCCGGATCGCCCAGGACGAGCAGGCCCGGCATTTCCAGCAAAACAGCGAGACCGTGCTCTCCTCTGATTTCGCGCGCGAAAGCGTGCAAGCGCTCCGGGAGTGGGCTGCCGGCCGGCGCCATCAGCGCCATGTAGACTGAGCGGTTCATAGGGCCAGAATAGGCGTAAAGCGCGAAACGTGATCGAAGCTGTCGTTCAACAGACACTCGCGTGTCTGTAGCCAGCAATGCGCCGTGAACGGGTTCGAGGTCACCCCGAATACCAGCGTGCACCCCAGGCCCTGTCGAGCAAGCCAGGCGTCGAGGGCGAGCGAATCGAGCAGGCAGTTCCGGCCGATCGGTATCAAGGTTCTGACCATTTCATAGGCGGACGCTGAGGCCATGGTAGCTTCCAGCTGGCCACTATTGGGCAGGGGCGGGCGAGCAAGTCTTGAGCGCAGGATCGTTTGGAGGGGGCGCACGCGCAGCCGAGCCCAGGTCGTGGCAACGACAAGCGCCAAGCGTGGGTCGATCCGCGCGGAACCGGGACCGGCAACGGACAAGTTCCCCGGAATCGCCACGCGTTCGACCAATGCATTGGTCGGCGCCTCATCATGGGCACGAAGAACGCCCGCTCGTACCAGCAGGTCACGTATCGCGCTCGGAGCTGGCGTACTATGCCGGGTCGAAAGCCACAGCGAGAATGCGCCCTCCGCATCGGAGGGGACCAGGAAATAGCGATCCTGCCGGGTGTCCAGCAAAATCCATTTTCCGGAAGCTTGGCATGCGCTCGCATGCGATAGGATCTGCCAGAACATCTGCGACCTGTCTGATCGAGCATCGGAATGCCGGCCCGACAGGGTCGGGCCGGCAAGTGAGATCAGTCGTCCGACAGGCCGAACTGCGGCAGCTGGCCGGCGCCATCGACGCTGATATAGTCCGAGCCCTGGGTCTCGGTGCTCGCAACGCCGAGATCGATCAGCTCGACGGTTTCGCTCGTTTCGCGGGGCATTTCACTTCTCCAAGTCGCGGGATGCGACAGGAGGAAGGTCCGCGAGGCCTGAGATTATAGAAAGTTTATAATTACTCTATAATATTCGCGCGGCCCAATTTCTGTCGTTGCGACTTGGGTGGTTGTACTTGCTAGTTGATATTTTTCGTTGGATCACTTTTTGCTGGAGATGGTGCCTGTTGGTCGAATCGCGAGGCGTTCGCGAATATGCAGAGTCGGGATGGCTGCTTGCCGATCGAAAGTGAGGCGCGACGTGCAGGCACGAGTGAACGACTTGTTCTCCGCCGCGACGGATCATTCTGCCAGCTCTTGTGCCCGCGGACACATTCGATGAGCAAACGCGTGCTAAAAGCCACGACGAGCTTTGGCGCATCTACATGGCCTGTCGTCGCGAATGTGGCGTCGACATCCAGCTTCGATCTTGAAGGCCAAACGCTCAATTCTATCTGACGTGAGAGCTCCGGGGGCCATGGAGCAGAAGATGACGAGGGAAAGCGACATCGAATATCTGAGCCGCAGGATTGAGGAAGAGCGCGAGAAAGCGGAACGCGCTGACGATCCGGCAGGATATCGGATCCATACGGATTTCGCCCGAGCGTATGAGCGTGAGCTCCAGGCGTTGCTCGCCGCCCAACCAGCATCTCGACCGCTGAACCGCCATGTCGCGAGATAAGCGTGAATTCCGGCGGGCCGAACAAGCTGGAGAGGTGCAGATTGCCGACGCGCTGCGCCTTGTGCGGCAGCGTGACGAAGCGCGCCGCGCTGCACGAGCGAGACCGTCATGGCTGACACGCTGGTTCAAGCGCTGAAGAGTATGTTCAAGCTATGTGGCCGGCAGGCTTGAAGAGAGAACCTCCCGACCACGCGTCTTAAGGGAGCGGCGCCAACGTGCCGTTGCCGCTACGGGAGCGCTATAACCTGAGTTACACCGCGTCGACAAAATCCGCCGGTCGCCGCCGCTCCCTGCCGGTCCGGGACATGCCCATTTTTGCGAGCTGGCGGTCAATCCCTTCGCCAGAACGCGAAAGCGCCGCCACCATTTCTGGCAGCGACGCTCCGACATGAAGCAAAGCCCTGAGCTGCTCTGCCTCCTCGTCCGTCCAGGGTAGGCCTCGACGGTTGGATATCATTTGGTAAGATAGGCGCGGACCTTGTCGGCGCTGTCGCCGACCGCGCTCACTGCCTCGCGGAGGCGCGCTTCGGAAACGCCAAGGCTCTGCGTCCAGTCGCGGATCTCATAGTCTTCTGAGAGACTGATACGGTCGCGATCGGGCGAGCCGGTGTCGTTCTTGTTGTCGGCCATTTACATCCTCTTGCTCGACTAACGCATTCAATTCGTGAGGGTTTCCAAGCCAGATTGATTGACCCGAAGTTTTCGCCCCAGCCATTGCGCTGCAAATGGGAGATCTTGGAGCGTTTCCGACGGGTTGCTTTTATGAATCTATGGTTGGTCCGTTGAAAACTGCCGGCCCCGCAGGGCCGGCAAGAGCCTCAGTCGTCCGAAAGGCCGAGCTGCGGCATCTGACCCGCGCCGTCGACGCTGGTATAGTCGGAGCCTTGGGTCTTGATACGCGCGCTACCCAGATCGATCAGTCCGATGGGCTCGTTGGTCACAGGGGACATATTTCTTCTCCACGCCGCGAGATGCGACGGCGAAGCATCCGCCAGTGCAATGATTATAGATAGATTATAATCTTATTATAAAAAATCGCTGGTCTTTGCCTTTCATGTCAGATTGATTGTCAGTCATTTCGCGCTCGGAAAATTGAGACGCCCAATCCTATAAAGCTTTATGTGCCAATGCAGGGATGAAACGACTGTGCTTTAAGCAAGCTTTGGAGGGCTGGAATTAATTCATGAAGTCAGGATGCTTCCCGGCTGCGTAGCAACGCCGGGACAGACTTGATCCTGCGCAGGTGATACCGACGAATAGCAGCGAGCTGGCCACTTCCGGTCAACCCCAGTTCCTCCAGCTCACCCAGTATCGGTTGCAGGACCGATTGCTCGCAGATGCGGAACGGATGAAGTCGGTCGGCAGCACTTGCCACCGCAAGCTGGAGTTCGCGGTTGGGCGATCCCGCAGTGATCCGGTCGAACATCATTGCCGTCAGGTCCGCCTGGCCGACATCGCGATCAATATCGGCGGGAAGTCGATTATCTGCAGGCGGCGAGGTGCGGACGGCTATTACAACAAGGGCAGAATGCCATTCATACAGGTCGCGCAGGTCCGACTCCGTCTGCTTCGGCACGTGAAAGCCTTCTCCGGCACCGCCCTCGACCATCCGCTCCCCTACCAGGCGATGCAGTGCGTCTCGCACGGGCGTCATGCTCACGCCGAACTCCATAGAGAGGCGATTTGCGTCCAGTCGCGCGCCCGGGGGAAGTTCCCCTTGCCGCAGCATCGTCCTGAGAGCGAGATAGCTCCGCTCCATTGCCTGGATCGGGCTCATGCGGACGCCGGCGTAATTTGATTGTACCGGTGCTCTGCGACCGCATCGACCTGCTCGGGCAGCAGTGCGTCGATCGCGCCGATATGCTCGGGAACCGTATCGCCCAGCAGCACCGATGGGCAGACGCCCTCATAATTGCCGAGATTGGGCCTGTGCTGGCGATATCCGACGAGGCCGGCGAGCTCGGGCGTGAAGCTGCGCGCGATGGCCGGCGGATAGGCGAGCCACTGATTCTCATAGGGCTTGAGCCAGCCCAGGCAATAGCTGACCACGATTGCCTCGCGGACCATGTCGCTGCGATTGGCGCCCGCCCCGTGAAGGGTGGAACCCAGGAAGACGATGGCGTCGCCTCTTTTGCATTCGGCAATGATGTGCCGCTCCGGCGTGAGCGGGGACAGGGCCCTAGCACCGTGACTGTCCGGGTAGATCACCGTCGCGCCATTGGCCTCGGTGAAGTCGGTGAGCGGCCACATCACGTTGACCAGATATTCGACCTCGCCCTTGACGCCCTGCCACATGTCCTGGTCCCGGTGCGGAAACTGGAGCGGTGCGCCCGGATGGATCGCGATCGCCTGCATCAGGTTGAGCTGGATCGTATCGCACCAGGGCCCGAGCACGGACTGGCAGAGCGCCAGGATCAGTTCCTGCTGGGCTAGCGCGGCGGCATGGGGCGAGCGCTTGAGCAGGCTGCCGAACCTTTTGGTGCGCGCGCCGTAGAAGTCGCCCTGGCAGAAGGGCGTGGCCTTGAAGGCAGGCGCCAGGTCCTGGGCGAGGGCGGTGGTTTCTGCCGGAAGGAGCGCGGGAAGGATGCACCAGCCATGGCGGTTCAACTGCTTAAGGGCCTCGGCATGCCCTGCAGGTTTCGTATCCGTGATCATGTCGGGGGTCCTCAAGCGCGGGCGGCGCGACGCGCCTGTGGTTTCTGGTGCATCGTCGGGCACCAGATGCCGGCGGCCTCGAGCAGGGCGGGGGTTTCGGGCGTGATGTCGATCTCGAGCGCGCCGAGCATGGTGCGCCCGTTCGGTAAGGGGAGGCCGAGCGGGCGACAGTCCCAGCCGAAGCTCAGGATCTGCTGCAGCCAGGCCATCTCGGCGACACCGGTGTATTTCCGGATGCCGCTGCGCAGCGCGTGCTCGGCGATCGCGGTGACGAGACGGTTGCGCAACACCCTGCGCTCGCCGGAGCGCAACCGGCGGTCCAGGCAGAAGCGCGTGATTTCCCAGACGGCCGGGCTGCGCGGCGGGGCGGCGGCGCACAGGCTCGGGAATATGTCGCCAAGGATATGCGGGCGGATGGTCGGGAGCAACCGGGCCGAGGCCAGGTGATTATGCTCGCTGTCCGTCAGGATCAGGTACCGCGCATGCTCGTTGTCAAATTCGTCGACCTCATATTGCCCTGCCAGGACCGGCAGGTCCCATTTGAGCAGGTCGATGAAGACGCTTTTGCGCGCGGCGAACATCGACCGGAAGACGGCGTCGCTGCCGGCCTCGGTCGATGTGTCGACTAGAAGTTCCACCGGGCTTGTCCCTCGATATTGATATCGGGGCAGACCAATTACGGAGCTTTTGGCGAACGGGTATCCCCATTTCTGGGGATTGCTCTCAGCGCTTGAGGATGTCGGAGAAGCTGATCACACCGTCGAACAGCGCGCGCACCGCGAGCATGGCGCGTCGCTGCACGCCGTAGCGTTCCCGGGCATGCTTGAGATGCTGGATGACGGTCTCGTGGCTGATCCCCAGGATTACGGAGATCTCCCAGTCGGTCTTGCCGCGGGCGGCCCAGAGGACGCAGTCGCGCTGCCGGTCGGTCAGGATCGGCACCTGGTTGAAGGACGTGGCGCGCGACTGGGTGAGCCGACGCGCCGCTTCAAAAGCAAAGGCTCCGATCACTTCGCACGCGAGTTGCAATTCCTCCGGGAAGCTCCGGCCCGACTCGACCGCGAAGGAGCAGGAGCCCAGCATCTCGCCCGGCACATTTGCCGGGACGGTATAACCCTCGCCGATGCCGGCGCGTCGGGCACGTTCGAGGACAAGCTGATCCTCCGGCGTTAGCCGCATCAGGGCCGGAAGGTTGGCCCAGACAAAGCCGGTATTGGCGAGGTGGCTTGCCCTGTGGATCGGGTCGGAACGTCCAAGCGCATGATCGTCGAACCAGCGTTCCCAGGCTGGAGGGTAGTTGTGGATCCGGATCGCCGAGCTGCCCTCGCGTCGGAAATCGACATGATGGGACAAGGCGAAATACTCGATGTGCATGGAGGCGCAGGTGGCGGAGATCGCCTCGACCAGATCGCCCACATTTTGAACATGTCGTGCCAACCGCACGAAACCCGAAGCAATATCGAAACCGGCCATACGCACTCGGACCGATCGCCCGCGCGACCCACAATTCGCGGCTGGACAATCGCCTAGCTGGCCCCTTCCAAACCACTTCTCAAGGAGGCGGTCGGAGCGTTGAGGATTGCCAATAACAACCGTCCAGCGGGAATAAGTCAAATGAGTCGAGTTGATGCTTTAGTCTAATTTACCTTCGTGGACTCGCAGTAAGTTTCGCCGGAGGATCGAGGTTGCGGTCCGAAAATTATAGTATCGATATTTTCATAATGTTCGTACTGCGGCGTAGTTACGGTCGGTTCTAAATCCTTGCATTAAGGGATAATCTGCTTGCAGGCTTAATGGGAAGTATCGGGCCTAGGATGATGGCATCAGTCCCGCGTGAACAGAGACCCGGCTCGGCCGGTGCCAATCCGCGGATGCGCAATCCGGCACCTCGATGATTGATCGGGAGAATCGCAAGTCGGCCGAAGCCGAGATCGGGCTCGCGGTCCTCGTTACGGTGGATGAATTTGCGAGGATCGCCCGGCTGTCCCGGCGGCAGATCGACCGGCTTCGCAAGCAAAGGCCGTCCGGTTTCCCCCGCGAGTATGAACTGGGTGGTGCGGGCAGCAAGCATCGGCGCTGCCCCAGGTTCAAGCGTGCCGAGGTGCTGGCATGGCTCGAAACAAGAGCCTTGTGGTGACGGGGAGGGACGCACCGGGCGCAGCCCGCCCGGTTGTAGCGCAGGCGGTCAGGCTAAGGGCTGGGCCGGGAACGGCCGGCGTGCCCGTATCAGCGGCTCGCGTGCTCGCATAAGCACCGGGGGAAGCACGAGAAAAATTCTCGCACACCCTCTTGAAACCTCAGCTGGAGATTCCAGATCACCGCCGCCGGATGCGATTTCTCGGTCCGGCAGGACCTGGGGGCACCGGCTCTCGATCCGGTGCGCCTCGTGCTCAGATTGCTCATTGGAGGATTTGGATATGAGGACCGATTTCGATTTTGCGCCCTTTCGCCGTTCGACCATCGGCTTCGACCGGCTGTTCGATCTGCTCGAAGGAAGCGGGCGAGGCGACAACGGGAGCAGCCCACCGTTCAACATCGAGCGCCAGGGCGAGGATCGTTACAGCATCACGCTCGCGGTCGCCGGTTTCCGGCCCGATGAGGTCGAGATCGTCGCGCAGAACAACCTGCTGAGCGTCACCGGCCGAAAGGCGCAGGAGGACAGCGCGAGCCAGTATCTCCATCGGGGCATCCCGGCGGGTTCGTTCGAGCGTCAGTTCCAGCTCGCGGACTTCGTGGTCGTCGAAAGCGCGAGCTTCGAGGATGGCCTGTTGCGCATTCAGCTCAAGCGCGAAGTCCCCGAGGCAATGAAGCCGCGACGCATCGAGATCAGCAGCAGGGCCTGCCCGCCTGCGAACGATCTTCTCGAAGCGCCCGCCGACGCCGCAAGCTGCGCGGCATGACGCCCGGCCCGCCTCGCATCGAAGCGGGGCGGGCACGTTCAACGCAGCAGAACCGAAGCGACCTTCGAAAGGAGAGCGAATGTCGACTCATCATGCTCGAATCGCCTCGAGCGAGCGGCGAGGTCATCCCCAGCCGGAACCCGAGGTGAAGCACGCGATCCTCGCATCCTGGGTGGCCGACGCCGCCGGGCGGGGCGCGGAGTCCGGCCCCGCCCGGGTCCGTGATGTGCCAGGCGCTTCAGCCAAATGATCTCGATGGCCAGGCGAACGAGTTCAGCATGACTATTCCCTGTGCGACTATTCCCCGGGAAATCGTGGAGTGTATCGCGCATGGCCGTGAGCCCAGCGTCCAGGAGCTGGGACGGGTCGCCCGAACAATCTGGCGCGATATCCACGGCGGAGATTCCGGCGGTCTCGATCTTTCGGCGAGCCCGGCAGCGCGTCATCTCAGCTTCCGGGCGGCACATGCGGCGCTTGCCGGGGGGAGCTGAGATCTCAGCTCTCGGTGGAAACTGCGAGGCGCGCTTCGCTTGGGCCGTGATCGATGGCTACGAGGCGAATGGGAAGGGCGTTGCTGCGTTTTGAAGCGCGCCCTTCGCAAGCGGTGCGGCGCTTCCAGAACGCGCCTCCGGCAAGCGCGCGCTGCTGCGCCGCTAGCGCGAGCGCAGTGGGTCTCAAGGCTGCAGCACTTCCGCCAGGCGGGCATGGCAGTCTGCCAGTTCGAGATGGCGTTCGCGCAAGGCAGCCTGGGTCGCCCGCTTTGCAAGCTGCCGCTCGCGGTCAGCGCGCTGCAGATGATGTTCCCGATCTTCCGAAACTTCGGCGTCGCGCACGACATCGTCGTCACCAGCACGCGGTCCTGAGGGAAGGCTCATAAGGAAAGGATCCCTTTGCGGCCCCCTAGATAAGGGTCTGCAGGTCGTTACGCTTGTCGCCGCTGCGCCGTAGTCCGTTGCATTGGCGACAAGTAACCGGACTCGAACTGTTCTTGTGAATAAGGCACTCACGGGTAAGTTTACAATGGATGGGCCGCCGAGTGACCACGCGATGATCTTGACCAGCATGCACAATCCCGTGCTCGTGTGCATCTCGATCCTGATCGCCATCGCCGCCTCCTATACGGCGCTGGACCTTGCGAGCCGGGTGCGGGCATCGGAAGGCTGGCTGCGCCAGACCTGGCTCGCTACCGCCGCGATCGGCATGGGGGGCGGCATCTGGGCCATGCACTTCGTCGCCATGCTCGCTTTCAGCATGCCGGGCATGGACGTCGGCTATGATGTCGAACTGACGGTCGTGTCGCTGATCGTCGCGATTCTGGTAACCGGCATAGGCTTCGCGGTGATGAGCCATGCCCGCGGCGCTATCGCGCCCCTGATTGCGGCAGGCCTGTTCATGGGGCTCGGGATCGTTGCCATGCACTATATAGGCATGTCGGCCATGCAGACACGGGCGACGCTGCGCTACGACCCTGTCTGGCTGACCCTCTCTGTCCTGATCGCGATCGTCGCGGCAACCGCGGCGCTCTGGCTGGCGTCGCGCGAAAGCAAGAATGTTGTCCGCCTTGGGGCAGCGGTCTTGATGGGCACGGCAATCGCCGGAATGCACTTCGCGGGCATGCGCGCCGCGACCTTCACCATGACCGCGGGCGCAGGTATGGAACACGCGGGCGCCAACGCGACCCAGGCGGGCCTGGCGGTGAGCGTGTCCGGCGCTGCCTTTCTCATCCTGGCGCTATCGTTGGTCGCGGCGATGTTCGACAGGCGATTTGCCCTGCTCGCCCAACGCGAAGCCGAGGCGCTCCGCCAGAGCGAGGAGCGGTTCCGGTCCCTGTACAGGGGCACGCCGCTCCCCCTCCATGCACTCGACCGGTTCGGCGTCATCGAGCATGTCAGTGACGCCTGGCTCAAGCTGCTGGGCTATACGCGCGACGAGGCGATCGGGCGTCGCTTCGTCGATTTCCTCACCGAGGCCTCCGCGGGCCAGTTCCAACGAGACTGGCCAGAGCTGATGCGGCACGGGTCGGCCCACGCGCGTGAATATCGCGGGCTCACCAAGAGCGGTGCGCTGCTTGAGCTCGTATCCGCAGCGAGGGTGGAGCGGGACGGCACCGGCGAGTTCCTCCACGTGGTCGGCGGACTGACCGACGTGACGGCGCGCCATCAGGCCGAGCAGGCCCTGCGCCAGGCGCAGAAGCTCGAGGCGATTGGGCAGCTGACCGGCGGCATCGCCCATGATTTCAACAATCTTCTCGCAGTCGTGCTCGGCAATCTCGAGTTGCTCCGCAAGCGCGTGCCGCAGGATGCCAAGGCCTTGCGGCTGCTCGCGAGTGCTTATGAGGGGGCGGAACGCGGGGCGGCGCTGACCCAGCGGCTGCTCGCCTTCGCGCGCCGCCAGGACCTGCGGCCCGAGCCTGTCGACCTGCCCGTCTTGATCCGCGGCATGGCCAATTTGCTACAGCGCTCGCTGGGACCGCGCGTGAAGATCGACACCCGATTCTCCGCGGGCCTGCCACCGGTGCGGGTGGACGCCCACCAACTCGAGATGGCATTGCTGAACCTGGCCGTAAACGCCCGAGATGCGATGCCGGACGGCGGTTCACTCGACATTGCCGCGTCCGAGGCTGTCCTCGCCGAAGGCGAAATCGCCAACCTGCCAGCAGGGCTCTATGTTCGCTTGATCCTGACCGACACCGGCCAGGGCATGGACCCGGAAACCCTGGCCCGGGCGACGGATCCGTTTTTCACGACCAAAGGCGTGGGCAAGGGCACCGGCCTGGGCTTGTCCATGGTGCAGGGGCTTGCCGCCCAGTCGGGCGGCAGCCTGGTGCTGCGCAGCGCGATCGGACAGGGCACCTGTGCCACCCTCTACCTTCCGACGGCCGAGCGAACGGCAAGGCAAAAGGCGGGCCCGGTACGTCGCGAGGAAGCGGAACCCACCTTGCCGCCGATGACCATCCTGGTGGTTGATGACGATCCGCTCGTACTCGCCAATACCGCCGCCATGCTGGAGGATCTGGGCGCCAGTGTGATCCCGGCTGCTTCCGGGCGTGCAGCAACGGAGGAACTGCGAAGCGGTGCCATCGATATGGTCGTCGCGGATCAGTTGATGCCCCAGATGACCGGACTGGAGCTGGCCGAGGTCATTCGGGAGCAGCGGCCCGACATGCCCGTGCTGCTCGTCAGCGGATTCGCGGATATCGATCGCGACGCACTCAAGGATATTCATGTGCTCGCCAAACCGTTCACGCAGGAGGCGCTGGCCCGCGCGGTCCTCCTCGTGAAGATATCGACGCTCAATTTCCCGGCGCAAGCGAGATCGCCGACATCGCGACCGCAAGGACCAGGGGCGACCTGACAGGAAGTGACGGACCGCGTTAGGTTCCTGTCCTATGGTGTGTTTGAGTAGCTTGAGGGCCTCCAGGCCCCGAACGGCGTTGCTGTTGCTGGGGGCCAGCGCAAGCGACTTGCGATAGCTCGCGACCGCGAGATTATAGTCGCCGTTCTGCTGATAGGCCTCGCCCAGGCAGCCGGAGACATTGCCGCTGGCCGGAAAGCACACCGTGACGAACTCACGCTATATGCACGCGCGATCCTGGCGCGAGGCGGGTTATTTCGCCGAACCTTATCTGATGAGCCGGATGCTCCTGTTCCGCAGGGGCTGAAGTCGCCCAAGGAGCCAGGCGTGCATCAGCGGCGTATCCGAGGCCTGGTCGTCCCGCGCGTGGCGCTTGACCGCGCTTCATCCAGCTCGATCCATACCGGCGCGTGGTCGCTGGTCTTCTCCCAGCCCCGGGGGCGCTTGTCGACGTCAGCCGCCACCAGGCGCTTGGCGGCGATCGGATTGAGCAGGAGATGGTCGATGCGCAGGCCTGCGTCGCGTTCGAAGGCGAAGCGGAGATACTTCCAGAAGGTATAGATCGTCTCGTCGGGATGGAGGCGGCGCAGCGCATCGGTCCAGCCCTGTTCGAGGATTCGGAAATAGGCCGCCTTCACCTCCGGGGCGAACAGGGCGTCGTCGCGCCAGCGGTCAGGCGCATAGACATCCCGGTCGGTGGGCATGACGTTGAAGTCGCCTGCGACGATGACGGGTGCATCGAGGCCGACCAGGCCGGACATGTGCTCGCGCAGCCGCTCGAACCAGCGTAGCTTGAAGTCGAACTTCGGCCCCGGTCTTGGATTGCCGTTGGGCAGGTACAGGCCGGCCACCAGCAGACCCTTGATTGCGCCCTCGATGTAGCGGCTTTGCGCGTCATCGGGGCCCCCGGGAAGGCCTCGGCGCGTCTCGTGGATCGGGCCGATCCGGCTGAGCAGCGCCACGCCGTTCCACCGGCTCTGTCCGTGCCAGATCACGTCGTAGCCGAGATCCCGGATCGGCTTTTCGGGGAACTTTTCCTGCGGCGCCTTCAGCTCCTGCAGGCAGACGATGTCCGGCTTGGCCAGCTCCAGCCATCTGAGCAGCACGGGCAACCGGCCGTTGACGCCGTTCACATTATAGGTGACGATTTTCACAGGTCCGGCAGTTCCCGGTCGGCCCGGCCCCAGCCGCTGAGCACCTTCGAATCTGCGCGGCGGATCAGCTGTTTCGCGTCCCGGATGGTGAAATGGGAGGGCCTGTCGATCGTCTCCATCTCATTCCAGCTGACCGGCGCCGCGACGGGCGCGCCTTCGCGGGCGCGGACGCCGTAAGGCATGATCGCGGTCGCGCCGCGCTGGTTGCGCAGATAGTCGACGAAAATCCGCCCCTTGCGCAGCGCCTTGGGCAGGGCCGCGGTGAAATGCCCGGGATCGCTCTGCGCGACCGCCAGCGCGAGCCGGTGGGCGAAGTCCTTGACCTCCGGCCATTCCGCGCGTGGGGTGAGCGGGGCGATGACGTGCACGCCCTTGCCACCGGTGAGCATCGGGAAGGTCTCGAGGCCGATCGAGCGGAGGATCTCGCGGAAGTGAAAGGCCGCGGTGCGGACATGCTCGAAATCGAGGCCGACATCGGGGTCCAGGTCGAAGACCAGGCGGTCGGCCTTCTCGACATCCTCGATTCTGGCGCCCCAGCCATGGAATTCGATCTTACCCATCTGGACGCAGGTCATCAGGCCCGTGTGCGTGTCGATATAGAGATAGGGCTCTTCATGGCCATCCTTCTCGAGGATGCCGACATGGCGCACCGCGTCGCCGAAGCTGCCGGTATCATGCTTCTGGAAGAAGCACTTCTTGGATCGGCCCTGCGGGCACCGGACCAGGCTGATCGGGCGCGATCCGACCCAGGGCAGCATGATGTCCGCGACGGTCCGGTAATAGTCGGCCAGTTCTCCCTTGGTGATGGCGCTTTCGGGGTAGAGTACCCGGTCCGGGTTGCTGATCCTGACGGCGGGCGCGGAGTCGCCGATGGCCGGGGATCCGACCTTCAGGACCACCGCCTCGGGTTTCTTGTCCTCGCGCAAGCCAAGATAGCTGGGATGCCTGAGCGTGCCTTCATTGGTCATCTCGGAAAAGGCGATCTCTGCGACCAGCCTCGGCTTCAGCCAATGCGCGCCGCGGACCTCGGCGCGCGGCGCCTTCACCGTGGGCTCCTTCTGCTCGAGCGGACGCATCGTCTCCATCAGGCGGAAGATTTCCTCCGTATCGAAGCCGGTGCCGACCTTGCCGGCATAGCGCAGCACGCCGTCTTCATGGACGCCAAGGATGAGCGAGCGGAACAGGCGGGATTTGTCTGAGGGCGTCCAGCCGACCACCACGAATTCCTGGCGCTTGATGCACCTGGTCTTGACCCAGCTGCCATTGCGCGTGCCGACATATTTGGCGGTGGCGAGCTTCGAGATGACGCCTTCGAGCTGGGCGGCGCAGAAGCTGGCGAGCAGCTTCTCGCCATTGCCGGCGATGTGCTCGGAATAGCGGAGCCGCCCGTCCGAAGCGGGCAGAATCGCGCGAAGCTTTGCCTCGCGCTCTACCAGGGGCAGGCCGGTGAGGTCCTCGCCGTCCAGTTCGAGCAGGTCGAAGGCATAATAGTCGATGCTGGCGGGTGCGCCCTTGAGCGCTCCCTGCAGCGCCTGGAAGCTCGAGCGGCCGTTCGCGTCGAGCACAACCGCTTCGCCGTCGATCAGAGCGGAGCGGATGGGCAGGTCGGCCGCGTGCTCGAGGATGCGCTGGAAGCGGTCCGACCAGTCCAGCCCGGAGCGGGTATAGGCACGGGCCTCGCCGCCGCCGACCGCGACCAGAGCGCGGTATCCGTCGTATTTCATTTCATGGACCCAGCGGGTGCTGGTCGGGACTGTGTCAACGAGCTCGGCGAGCTGGACCGGGCGGAAGGCGGGCGGGCGTACAGCGCTGCCCGGGGCAGGGTGGGCGGGCTTGGTCTTGGGGCGCGGGGTGGACGTTCGGGCCATCGTGTCAAAGACTCGATTGGCGGTCGGATCGTTCCCAATGGGGTGTTTCGCGGGTGATAGGGGGCGGCCGCTGGCAACGTGGCTCTATCGGCGCTACGCGCCGACCAGGCTCCAGCCGTGCTGGATCCCGGCTCTTGCGGGTGCCGATCCGCTGCCGGAAGGAAGGCGCGGAAGCGCGCGAGAGATCGTACCGCGGGCTGGCCCGGCCGGGCAGGGAGCCGGATCTGCAATCTTCATAGTGGGCTGAGGAGCGCGCGCGCTAGCGATTGGGAAAGGAGGACGGCGGCTTTGCGCCCCAATTGCAGTCGTTCGAACGATCCGCGGGCCATCCCGAAAGCGGCCGCTCATTCAGGCGGCGTTAGACGGCGGCTATTGGGTGGTCAGCTGCCGTTCCGCTTGTTCCTACGCCGTTCTCTCAGGTGGCCGACGATCGTCCAGACCGACTGATCGAGGCGGGCGAACTCACGGCCGATCAGTACTTTCCCATTCTTGGCGTCCGCCGCTCTGACCGCGGCCAGCTCGGCCGCCTCAACCTGCACCCGACGGATCCTCGCGCATTCAGACAGCACAGCTTCCTCAGAAAATCGTCCGGTCTCATATTGCCGATCAATCGCCTTAAAAATGCAGGTTTCATAGGTCCTAGAAGCTGTGGCCAACCACGTCGGTTCAATCGAGGTCGCTGTTGCCGTCGCCAGCCCGAAAAGGAGCATCGGTTTAAAGATCATGATGGCTCGCAAGGTCGCAGCTGGATCGAATGTCCGCAAGTGGGGCGTGAGCTGCCCGACCGCTTTGGGATCGGCCGAGGCGCCGCTGGGCGGCTGAGAATGGGTGGTTAGCAGACGTTGATCGCCGCTCCCCTCCAGTGTATTGCATGACCATGTCACGCGGACGCCTATTACGTTCCCTGGTGTGGAATGCTGCGCGGGATCGACCGCAGAACAAGTGGATGGTCAACCTCGCCATCACGCTCGTGATGGTTCCAGCGTTTATGCTCTTCCCCCTCACGATTCAGTTCTTCGTCGATCCTTTGTGGATTTGGCAAAGCTGGGAAAATTTGGGCGTTTTTCTGATCTTCTACGGCGCCCCTTGGTGCTTGGCGGGGATACTAATCTACGCTGCTGCGACTGTTGGCGAGCCGGTTAAGACCGCGGAATGATCTAGCGGAACATTCGCTATTGGGGCGTCAGCAGCCGACCGGCCCCTCTCGGCTTACTGTCCATGGCCAATGATGGCCGTGGAGATGAACGATGGGACATTCACATCACGACCCCGCTGTGCAGTTGCCGTGCCTCCATCCGGCTACCCAACGGAGACCGGCACAACCGACATGGCGGCTGCCTTTCGAGCTGCCGATCCGGCGCGCCGATGCTGAGGAATGCGTCCTTCGGGCCGCCGGCTATTGCGGCCTGCGATCTCCAGGGGCTTCGTTGAAATTTCGGCGCGGCGGGGAGAGAGATTCTCCGGGCGCCGCGCCGCCGGTTTCTCCTTAGAAGCCGATCTTGGCCCGGACCGAGGCGCGGCCCTCGCGGGTGTTCTCGCCGGCCGAGCCTTCGAGCGCGACGCCCAGGCGGACATTCTTGCTGGCCCGGGCATCGATGCCCACGCCCAGCGTGCCGAGCACCCGCGCGATCCGCACGCCGGTCACGCCGAAGCCGCCGGTGCCGCTCGGCGCGCCCGAGAAGCGGACATTGCCCACCGTGTCGTGATCGCCCGAATTGTAGCGCACACCCATGCTGACCCAGGGCATCGCCGTGCCCGCGCCGGTCTTCACCTTGGCGCCGAGGCGGAGCTCCGCGCCGGCGGTGAACAGGTCGCGGTTGGCCGAGGCCATCTGCAGGCCCAGGCCGCCGGTAGCATTCTCGGTGAAGCCGTCGCGCTGGTCGCGGACCTTGCTGGCGTTGCCGATCAGGGCGAGGCGCAGGCCGTTGCCCAGCTCGGTGCGGAAGCCGCCCGAGACGCCCACCGAATAGCCGGTCGAATGGATGTCGCCGGCGGACGATTGTCCTGCCGTTCAGTTACCTGTTCAGATCATCTGAAATTCGCCGGTTTTCGTGTAGGCTATGTACGCCTCGACGCTCCTGCGCATGTTGCCGAGCATGTGAGGCAGATCATCCGGACGAAACCACTGCAGCGCGAGCGTCTCCGATCCATCCGCTGCAATGCTGCCACTATAATCAGTCGCAAAGAACATCATCACGAAAAACTGACAGAGATCGCCATTGGGAAAGCGGACGGTTTCGAACGCCGGATCGCTGCCAAAGCCGAAAGCCTTTGGGTTTCTGATCCGAAGGCCAGTCTCCTCGTAGGTTTCGCGGGTTGCGACCTTAGTCAGGTCCTCTCCCTCCTCCGCATTTCCCCCAGGCAAGCCCCAAACCGAAAAATCGCTCCGGTGCTGAAGAAGGATTGCCCCGTCCTCCCTGACGATGACGACCCGCGCCCCGGGGATAAGTAGAATGCGTTTTCCAACCAGCGCGCGAAGTTGTCCGACATAGCTTTCCGCAAAAGTCATGCCTCTCCCCCCATCGATGTTTCGGACCAACTGACAAACGAAATTGCTTGGTCCTGCTTGAACGCGGATGTCCGTATAGCCTGCCCGCTTCGTCAAACGTCAGCAACCTGGCACGTCCACCGATTGGCACTTTCAAAAATCCGCCTGGCAACAACCGAATGACCGCTACGCCGACTTGCGGGCTCTCCAGCCAGCCGACCACTAATCGCCGAACCGGAAGTGGTCCGGGCTACAGCCTCACCCCAATCGAAGGCCTAAACCTTCAGCCGCGATAGATCGTGTAATTGATGAAGTAATATGGGCTATCTCGCCTACGGTGGTGACAACGACTGTCATGGTGTGAGGCACGCCGACCACCGACAAACCGCGCAACGTCGCAGCCGCACCCGGTCCCGGCTTCCCCGACACAATCAGCGTTCCATTATCAATTCGCGGGTTGATCTCGGTGCATCCGGCTCAAAACGTACCGGCATCGGTCCGCCATCGCTCACAATGGGGAGCGTTTCGGGCGTGCCTTCGAGTGAAGCCCTCAGTCGCATGCCATATCCTGGTATCCCCGCCTCGACACCCTCTGAGATTGTCCGCTTTCGTTCCGCACTCTGTTTCACACTGCCGCGCTTGCAGGTGGTCGCTGTTCCGTTTCCGCCCTTCCCACTGGGCGGGTGCCGCCATAGGTGTGAATGAACAGGCGCACGAAGCATGATCGCGCATTCGCGTGGTGAGCGACGTCGAAGAGCGGGGGCGAGTGGAATGCTGCAGTCGTCAGGCCTAGTGTTCGGTGACGTGGTATTGGACCGCAGCTGCCTGTTTGCTCATCGCGACGGCAAGCAGATTCGGTTCACTCGCAGCGAACGGGCGCTGCTCTTGATGTTGTCCGGGAAGCCGAACAGCCTGTTGCGGCGAAGTCAGTTGCTCGATGCGATTGCTTCGACAGATTCGGATATTTCCGACAGGAATGTCGATTTCCTCATTAACCGGCTGCGTTCGAAGCTAGGCGACAGCGCAAGGTCCCCACGATATATCGCCACCCAATATGGCGAGGGTTATGTCTGGATCGCCGAGCCCCTGCCGGTAGCTGCGCCCACCCAGGATCTCGCCCCGGCCAATGGATTGCTCGCAATCATACCCAATCAGGACACGCGATGGGCCGAACAGGCTGACGCCGTCACGCAGGCGATGTGCAAACGGATCGCGTCGGGTGTTGGCCAGACCCAAACCGTGATCGTCGCGCGGCGGGAGGAAGACGTCGCGACGCAATATCTGCTTACGATGAACTTCCAGCCAGGCGTGGTGGGCGCCATTTGCACGGCGACGCTTCGCGAAGCCCAATCGCGGCGCATCCTTCGGGCGATGCGTATCGGGCCGGACAGCAGCGGCGCAGTGGATATCGAGCGCGCGTCTGAAGATGTCATCGAGGCGCTGCAGCGGAACCTGGCCGAAGCGTCGGAGGGGCTGGGCACGCCTGCCGACCAGCCGCTTGAAATTCGCTTCCGCAGGGCGACGACCCTGCTCTCGGCCTCAAATCCGCAATGGCTGGAAAAGGGCCTGCAGCTGCGCGCCGCACGGGAGCAGAACCCTGGGAGTGCCGACATCGCGCTGCAATGGTGCATGCACCTGTTTGCCCGCCTGGTCCTCACTCCGCCGTTCATCGGCATCGGCCGCAGCGAGCGCAACGATCTGGAGAGCGAGATCGAGGAGACGGTGCTGGAATGTCTGCCGCTCATCGAGAGCAATCCGCTCCTGATGCTGGCCGCCGCCAAGCTGCTCTACTTCGTCGATCGCGGCCATCTCGACCTGGCGGAGGACCTCGCGGACCGGGCCTTCGCCCGCACGGCGGACTTCGCCACCGCCCTGCCGGTGCTCGGGCAGCTCCGCCAGGCACGAGGCGACTTCGCTGCGGCAGTGGCCTTCTTCGATCGCGGCATCGAGATGACCGAAGCCGGTTCCCAGTTCGAGACGCACATGCGCGTGCTGAAGTGCATTGCGTTGCTGGCCGCCGGAGACCGCCAGGCGCTGGATGCTTTGGCCTCCAGCTATCAGAGCCCGCATTCCCCGCCCGACTTGGTGGTGATGGTCGCCGCGATGGTCACCCCGGCTGGCCGGCCGCTACCCCCCGCGGCCAAGAAGGTGCTGGTCGCCGCCGGTCCCGAAGGCGCGCGCAACGCGATCGAATATACCTATATGACCTCGGTCCGCCATCTCACCTCGGTGCAGGCGCGGGCCAACATCATGCGGGGGCTGCTGGCCCATCTGGCGGGGCTGCATGGCCAGGACGTCAGCCCGCCCTTCGTGCTGGCGGGACTGGGGATGACCGCGCCGGCCTGAGCAGGCAGCCGCCGCCGATTTCCCCGCGCCGTTTCAGTGGCGACACAATCGCGCAATTTTCAAATATTGCACAAACAATCGCCTGCTACCCGCAGCTCGACAGTCCAAATCCCCAGGTGCTCCCCTCGATCGCCCGGCCATCCGCCGTGTCGGTCGATGGCGATCCGCACCGTCGATCCGTCGGAGCCAGCCATGCCCAAGCCCTTGTCGACCCCGCGCAAATCCGCCCTTCTCCGGCATCTCCTGATCGCGGGCATCTCGTTTCCCGCCCTTCTTGCCGCCGGCACGCAGTCGGCCAGCGCCCAGACGGTGATCAACGATGGCGAGACGCTGGAGCTCCAGAACGGCAACTCCGTCAACGGCGCCGTGACGATCAGCGGTAGCGGCACGGCGGGAAGCGGGGCGATCCACAGCATTTCCGGGAACACCGCCATCTATGGCGATGTCATACTGGCGGCAGATGCGACGATCCGCTCGGATGCCGGTTCCGACCTGACGCTCGACCATGCCTTGAACGGCAACGGTTTCGCGCTGACCACTACCGGCGCCGGCCGGATCTCGATCCTGAGCAGCGTAAACGATCTGTCGTCGCTGACGGTCAATGGCGGCAACGTCTACATGATCGGCGTCAACAATTTCAGCGGCCCGGTCACGGTCAATGCCGGCCAGCTGGATATTTTCGGCAACAACCAGTCCATCGGCGATTTCGCCGCCGTTACGATCAACACCGGCGCGATCATGACCGTCGCCGTCTCGGAGACGATCGGCTCGCTGAGCGGCGGCGGCCGCATCCTGGCCTCGGCCGGCACTCCGACGCTGACGGTCGGCGGCAACAATGCCTCGACGACTTTTTCCGGCACGCTCGAAAATGGCGGCAATTTCGGCATCTACGAATCCAGCCTCGCCAAGATCGGCACCGGCACGCTGACGTTGACCGGCGCCAACAGCTATACCGGCACGACGACGATCAGCGACGGCACGCTGGAGGTGGGCAATGGCGGCACGACGGGCGCGCTGGGCACTGGCAATGTCCTGAACAACGCCGCGCTGCGCTTCAACCGCAGCAACGTGTTGACGGTCGCCAATGGGATCGGCGGCACCGGGAGCCTGACCCAGGCGGGCAACGGCAAGACCATTCTGGCCGGTGCCAACACCTATGGCGGCACGACGACGATCGCCGCCGGCACGCTCAATGTCCGCAACGCCGGCGCGCTCGGATCGGCGGCGGCCGGCACGGTCGTCCAGAATGGCGGCACGCTCGAGATCGAGGGCGGCATCACGATCAACGGCGAAGCCCTAACCCTGAACGGCACCGGCACGGCCGGCAGCGGCGCATTGCGCAACGTCTCCGGCAACAACAGCTTCACCGGCCCGATCACGCTCGGCTCGAATGCGAGCATCGTCTCCGCGGCCGGGCAGCTGGATCTGGTATCGCTGGACGGTGGCGGAAACGCGCTGACGGTTAGCGGTCCGGGCGCAGTCGTCTTCACGGGCACCCTGTCCAATCTTTCGTCGCTGACCAAGACCGGCTCGAACATCCTGGCGCTCTTCGGGACCGGCACCTACACAGGCCCGACGACCATCGACGCCGGTGCAATCCAGGTCAGCTCAGGCGCCGCGCTGTCCGACACGGGTGCGGTGATCATCAACAGCGCCGGCCAGCTTTATGTCACTGCATCGGAGACGATCGGCTCCCTCGCCGGCAGCGGCGAGGTCCTGTTCGACAACAGCGCCCAGACGCTGACGATGGGCGGCAACAACAGCAGCACGGTGTTTTCCGGCCTTATCAGGAACGGATCCGGCACCGGCACCATCATCAAGACCGGCACGGGCACGCTGACGTTGACTGGCGCCAACAGCTATACCGGCACCACGACGATTAGTGGCGGCACGCTGCAGGTGGGCAATGGCGGGACGACGGGCACGCTGGGCTCCGGCGCCGTCACGATCGCCTCGGGTGCGGCGCTCCTGTTCAACCGTTCCAACGCCGCGACCGTCGCCAACCTGATCCAGGGCAATGGCAATGTGACGATCGGCGGCACCGGGGCAGTGACGTTCAATGTCGCCAACACCTATGCCGGGACCACGCAGATCCTTTCGGGCGCCACGCTGACCGCCGCGAATTCGGGCGCGCTGGGGACCGGTGCGGGGGGGACCACCGTCGACAGCGGCGGCATGCTGCAATTCCAGGGTGGTATCGTCCTCGCCGACAATCTGATGATCAGCGGCAGCGGCACCTCGGGAAGCGGCGCGCTGCGCAACCTGTCGGACCAGAATATCGTCAACGGCACCGTCACCTTGGCGGGAGACGCCCTGATCCGCTCGGATGGTAATCCGAACGGCTCGCCCCCCTCGCAATTGTCGCTGGGCACGCTCAACGGCGGCGGCTTCGCGCTGACGACCACCGGCACCGGTCGCGTTTCGATCGCCGGCAACATCACCAACCTGTCGTCGCTGACCCAGAACGACGGTGTCCTGATGCTTGGGGGCACGAACACCTTCACGGGTCCGGTCACCCTCAATGGCGGCTACCTCCAGCTGTACAACGGCCAGGCACTTGCCGACACCGTGGCGCTCACCGTCAACACCGGCGCAGTCGTGCAACTTGCTGCTTCCGAGACGATCGGATCGCTGGCCGGTGGCGGGCGCGTCGTGTCGTCCAACGGCTCCACCACGCTGACCGTAGGCGGCAACAACAGCTCGACCACCTTCTCCGGATCGCTCGAGAATGGCGGTTCCAATGTGGCCAACCTGGCCAAGATCGGCACCGGCACGCTGATGCTGACCGGCGCCAACAGCTATACCGGCACGACGACGATCAGTGGCGGCACCCTGCAGGTCGGCAACGGTGGTATCACCGGCACGCTGGGCACCGGCAATGTCGTCAACAACGCGGCGCTCGTATTCAATCGCAGCGATGCGCTGATCGTGGTCAACGCGATCGGCGGTACCGGTACCCTGACCAAGCAGGGGAGCGGCACGCTGACGCTGACCGGCACCAACAGCTATGGCGGCATCACGACGATCAGCGCCGGTACGCTGCAGATCGGCAATGGCGGCACCACGGGCTCGCTGGGTAGCGGCAACGTGGTCAACAACGCGGTGCTGGCCTTCAACCGCAGCGATGCGGTGACGCTGGCCAATGCGATCAGCGGCACCGGCAGCCTGGTCAAGCAGGGCGGGGGTACGCTGACGTTGACGGGTGCCAACAACTATACCGGCGCGACGACGATCGCGGGCGGAACGCTCAATATCCGCAGCGCGGGCGCACTCGGAACCTCTGCCACGGGCACGACCGTCCAGAGCGGCGGCACGCTCGAGCTGCAGGGCGGCATTACACTCCCCACCGAGGCGCTGATCCTCTACGGCACCGGCACCGCCAATAGCGGCGCGCTGCACAACGTCTCGGGACGCAATGTCTGGAACGGTAGCGTCTCGCTGGGGTCGGACACGCGGATCGTCGTGGACGGTAACGCGGCGCCCGGCGGGGACGAACTCGTCATGCAGGGGATATTCAGCGGCAACGGCAACGCGCTGACGGTGGGCGGTACCGGGCGGCTGACCATGGGTGGGTCGGTCGTCGGCCTTACCGGGCTGACCATGGCCGGCACCGGCGTGCTCTCGCTGGCCGATGCCGGTTATGCCGGCGCGACAATCATTGATGCGGGCACGCTCTCGCTGCAAGCCAACAGCCTGGGCGCGAGCGCCTTTACGGTGAACGAGGGCGGCATCCTCTCGCTGGCGGCGAACAATCGGATGGGCAGCCTGTCGGGCACCGGTGTGGTGATCGGCAACGGCAACAGCTTGGAACTGAGCGAGGGCGGCAGCTTTGGGGGCACGCTCAGCGGTGTGAACGAGCTCAAGCTGCACGGCGGAACCTTTGCGCTCACCGGCAATACCGGCCTCGGCGCGGGCCTGGTGAATGTGCTGGCCGGCGCGACGTTCGACATTTCCGGGATCGGCGGCACCAGCTTCAGCGTTGGCCGGATCGCCGCCGACGGCAAGATCGCCCTTGGTGCGAAGACGCTTGTCGTGGCCAGCGGCAATGCGGAGGCCCTGAACGGCGACATCTCCGGCACGGGCGGCCTGACGCTGGCGGCCGGCCTGCTCGGGCTTTCGGGAATCAAGAGCTACACGGGCGTCACCCGGGTCGAAACCAACGGCACGCTGGGCCTTTTCGGCACGATGCTCGCGTCCCGCCTGTCGGTGGATGGCCTGGTCATGGTCGAGGCCGATTCGACGGTCGCCGGCCTGTCCGGCACCGGCCAAGTCCGCTTCAGCACTTCGACGCTGACAGTGACCGGAGACAGTGATTTCTCGGGGACGCTGTTTACCGCGGGGCCCGCCATCTACAGCGAACTCGCCGTAACCGGCGGCAATTTCATCCTGCGCGGCCAGGCGGGCATCCATTTCATCCGGGTCAATGGCGGCAGCTTCACCTACGCCGATGGTGCGACGCTGGGCCGCAACTATGGCGCATTGGCCGTCGTGCCGACGTTCAACCTCGATGCCGGAGACCTCATCGTCGATCGCAGCGACGCGGTGACGCTCTCGGAGATCTACGGCAGCGGGAACCTCGTCAAGAACGGCACCGGCACCCTGACGCTGCTGACCAACCTCAACGTGCCGGGTTCCGGCTACAAGGGCACCACCTCGGTCAATGCCGGCACCCTGATCGTCAATGGCGGCGCGGCGCTCTCCGACACGGCCGCGCTGACGATCGCCGGCGGTGCGCATGTCCAGCTCGGTGCCAACGAGACGGTCGGCGGCCTTGCAGGCGCCGGCACGCTCGACAACGGCGGCAACACGCTGACGATCGCCAATGCCGGCAGCAACGATTTCTCGGGCGTGATATCGGGCAATGGCGGCCTCGCCTTGACCGGCGGCACGCAGATCCTGAGCGGCGACAATAGCTATACCGGCGGCACCTCCGTCACCAACGCAACGCTGCAGCTCGGCAATGCCGGCACGACCGGTGCGGTCGCGGGGAATATCGTGCTCTCCAGCGGTACGCTGGTGGTGAACCGCTCGGACGATCTCACGCTCGGCGGCTTCTCTGGCACGGGCACCTTCGTGCAGGGCGGCACCGGGACCACCCAGCTGGCGGGCCTCAGCGACCTGATTGGCATCACCGTCACGCGCGGCGGCCTGAAGCTGGTCGGCAACGCGACCACCCTGGCCGCAGTGACTGTCAATGGTGGCACGCTCGACCTGGGCGGCGTGGCAGGCGGTACTGCCAGCTTCGGCAGGCTGGTGGGGACGGGCGGTGGAGCCATCCAGCTAGGCGCGACCACGCTGACGGTCGGCGACTCCGCGTCGACCGTCTTTGACGGAGTGATCTCCGGCACCGGCGGTCTCATCAAGACCGGCGGCGGCGTGCTGACCTTGTCGGGTGCCAACGCCTATACCGGCCTCACCGAGGTGCGCGAAGGCACGCTGCAGTTGGGCGCGAGCGAAGTCCTTGCGGACGATTCGACGCTGTCGGTGCTGGACGGCGCCACGCTCGATCTGCAGGGTTTCAACGAGACGGTCGCCGGTTTCTCGATCCAGGGCAATCTGATCGGCACCGGCACGCTCACCGCGGGTTATTACCGCCTTTATGGCGGCACCATCGCCCAGACGCTTGGCGCGGGCACAGTCTACCAGATCTCCGGCACCACGTTGCTCCAGGGCGATTCGGGCGCGGCTTCCGTGCACGTCCAGGGCGGCACCCTTGCGCTGGGCGCGGCGGAGCGGCTGTCGGACAGCGCTGTGGTCGATGTCTTGGCGGGGGCCACGCTCGACCTTGGCGGCTTCGACGAGACCATCGGTTCGCTGGTGCTGAACGACACGCTGGACGGCAACGGCACGCTGACTGCGGCGAGCTACACGCTCAACCGGGCGACGGTGAATGCCACTCTCGGCACCGGCGCGCTGAGCCAGGCTGGCGGCACTTCGCTGCTGAAGGGCAGCGCTGCGGCGCAGACCGTCGCCGTCAACGGCGGCACGCTCAGCCTCGGCGCGTCGGATCGTCTGGCCGACACGGCGACGGTCACCGTCGCCAGCGGCGCGACGCTCGATCTGCAGGGCTTCGACGAGACCGTCGGAGCGCTGGCGCTAAGCGGGACGCTGGACGGTGTCGGCACGCTCACCGCGGCCAGCTACACGCTGAACGGCGCGACGGTGAACGCGGGCCTTGGTGGCGGCACGCTCACCCAGGCGGGCGGCGCCTCGGTGCTGAACGGCAATTTCGCCGGGTCCGCGACGGTGGCGGGCGGCAGCCTGGCGGTGGTCGGTCAGATCCGCGGCGACGTCACGGTCAATCAGGGCACGCTCACCGGCATCGGCGACATTGCTGGCGCGGTCATGATCGCAGATGGCGGGCATCTCGCCGGCAAGCAGGGCGATACGCTGGATATGGGCTCGCTCGTGCTCAGCGCCGGCTCGATCGTCGATGTGTCGCTGTCGCAGCCTTCGTCCGACGGGCTTTTCTATGTCGGCGGCAACCTGACGCTGGACGGCAGGCTGAACATCACTGCCGCGCCCAACTTCGGTGCCGGCGTCTACCGGCTGTTCGACTATGAGGGCACGCTGACCGACAATGGCCTGGCGATCGGCACGGTCACCGGCAGCACCGCAGCCGGGCTCAGCGTGCAGACAGCGGCGACGGGCCAGGTCAATCTGGTCAATGTCAACGGCGCCACGCTCGCCTTCTGGGATGGCGGCAACGCCGAGCTACATGACAATGGCCTGGTTAATGGCGGCAGCGGCAACTGGAGTGTGGGCGGACGCAACTGGACGACGCAAAGTGGCGCAGTGAACGGCGGGATGACTCCGGCAGCGAGCTTCGCGGTGTTCCAGGGGCGCGGCGGCACCGTCACCATCGACAATGCAACTGGGCAAGTCTCGGCGACCGGGGTGCAGTTCGCCGCGAATGGCTATACGGTAAGCGGCGGCGCCTTGGCACTTTCGGGTGAGCGCGCGACGATCCGCGTCGGCGACGGCACCGCCGCGGGTGGGGCCTTCACCGCCACCATCGCTTCGGCGCTCACCGGCGGTTCGACGCTGGTAAAGACCGATCTCGGCGCGCTCGTGCTGACCGGGGCGAACACCTATACCGGCGGCACGGTGATCGAGGCCGGCACACTCATCGGCAATTCGGGTTCGATCCGGGGCAATGTCGCCAATAGCGGTGCGCTGGTCTTCTATCAGGTGGCCGACGGGACCTATGCTGGCAGCGTCACCGGCGCCGGCACCGTGACCAAATCCGGCGCGGGCGCGCTCACCCTGACCGGGGCGAACGCGACCAAATGGACGGTCACCGACGGCAGCCTGATCTCGACCGCGTCGCTGTTCACCGGAGACGTCGCGCTAAGCGCCGGTGCCAGCCTGGTGTTCAACCAGACGGGCGAGGGCAGCTATGCGGGGGTGCTCAGCGGCGTGGGCCAGCTGCTCGTCCGGGGTGGTGGCACGGTCCGGTTGACCGGGGACAGCTCGGCCTTCACCGGCACTACCGGCGTCAACAGCCTGCTCTCGGTCAACGGCAAGCTTGGTGGCCTGGTCGACGTGCTCGCCGGCGGCCGTCTGCAGGGCACCGGCACGATCGGCTCGGCGCACATCGCCGGCGCCATCGCACCGGGCAATTCGATCGGCACGCTCAACGTCACCGGCAACCTCAGCTTCCTCACTGGCAGCACCTATGAGGTCGAGGCCAATCCGGCGGGCGAAAGCGACAGGATCGTCGCCAGCGGCAACGTCACGATCGCCGGCGACACCACGGTTGCTGTGCTGGCAGCGAGCGGCAGATACGGCATCAACACCAGTTACACGATTCTCACCGCGGCGGGCGGCCTCACCGGCACCTTCTCCAACGTGACGTCGAACTTGGCCTTCCTAACTCCCAGCCTGAGCTACAGCGCCACCGCGGTGACCCTCACGCTAACCCGCAACACGATCGACTTCGCTGCCGTGGCCCAGACGCGCAACCAGCAGGCAGTCGCTCCCGCGATCGAAGCACTGGGCCTGGGTAACGCCGTGTATAACGCCGTAGCCGTTCTGACCGACAGCGAGGCGCGCGCGGCGTTCGATCAGCTCGCGGGCGCCGACTATGCGAGCATCCGCGGCCAGCTGATCGAGGACAGCCGCTTCCTGCGCGACGCTGTGTTGTCGCGCTCGGACCTTGGCGGGATCGAGGGCCTGTCGGTCTGGGGCCGCGCCCTGGGCTCGTGGAACAGCATGGATGGCAATGCCGAGGCGCAGGGCCATGATCGCTCGATCAAGGGCTTCGTGACCGGCTTCGACGGATCGTTCGGCCCGAATTGGCGAGCCGGCGTCGTGCTCGGCTATGGAGATAGTGAGTTCCGCACCGGCAATGCCACGCACAACGCCGACAGCTACAGCGCCGGCGGCTATATGCTCGGCGCCTATGGCGCGCTTCGCGTCCAGCTGGGCGCCGCCTATAGCTGGAACGACGTCCGCTCGCAGCGCAGCGTCGTGTTCGGCGACTTCGCTCAGCTGTTGAGCGACAAATATGACGCGGGCACCTTCCAGCTATTCGGCGAAGTCGGTGCCAAGGCCGATTTCGGCCGGCTCGAGTTCCAGCCCTTTGTCGGCTTGGCCCATGTCTCGCTGTCGGGCGGCAAGATCGCCGAGCATGGTGGAGCTGCTGCGCTCTCGGGCGGTACCGACGGCTTCGCGGTGACCTATGGCAATGTCGGCCTGCGCACCAAGCTGGGTTTCGACCTCGGCACGACCCGGGCGCGGCTCGCGGGATCGGCGACGCTGCGCCAGACCCTTGGCGACCATGTGCCGGTGATCGACCTGCGCTTCGCCGGCGGCAAGCCGTTCAAGGTCGAGGGTGTGCCGCTCGATCGCACGACTGGCCTGTTCGATGCGGGGATCGAGATCGATCTCGGCAAATCCACTACCTTCGGCGTGTCCTACACCGGCGCTTATGGCGCACGCACGGCGGATCACGGCGCGCGGGCATCGGTGAGCGTGCGGTTCTAACTGCAGTCGCCGAATCTCGGCCGCGGCGCACCGTGCGTCGCGGCCCTTCCTCGGGCAATCGAAGGCTTCAGTGCGAAAGCCCCGCAGCGAATTTCCGCTTTCTGTCATTTGGGTGTCGAAAGCGGACTGTCAGCTTGCGGCCCAGAAGCGGCAGGGCAGCTCTTGGCGTGAGCTGACGGGCCGGAATGCGCCCCATTTTCAGTCGTTGACGGACGCGGAGGCAAAAACCCGAAAACGGTCATTCGCTCAGCAAGACAGGACGCAGGATCTGTACGAACCGCGCAACGCGCTCCTTACGTGGTCGCTTTGATGAGCGCGCCCATCTCCAGGGAAATCAGGTTGCGTACAGGTGCGTCGCCAGGCCTTCCTTGACCTTGCGGACCAGCCCGCGCCGGATAAGCGTTGCGCGGAGCGAATCTGACTCAACCCGGTTCATACGGCGATTGAGCTCGGACGGACGAATCCCCGGATTGCTTTTGATGATCGCGAGCATCGTGGCGAGTGTCTGTTCGGTATCCTGCATTTGTACCTCCATCCCAGCCTGATCAAATCGACTTCACCTCGCCGCCGTCCATGCGCAGGGCCGCGCCCGTCATCCATCTGGCGCCCGGCGATACCAGGAACGCCATCAGCTCCGCGATCTCCGCCGGCTCGCCATAGCGGGCGATACCGGCCTCCTTGGGGAAGCTGGCCATCGCCTCTTCCACCGACATGCCGTGCAGCGGCGCCCAATGTTCGAGATAGGAGCGGCGGCGCCCGGTCATCACCGGGCCGGGCAGGAGGCTGTTCACCTGGACGCCGTCCTCGATGCCGCGATCGGCAAACGCCTTGGCAAGCGCGGTGATCGCGGCATTGATCGTACCGACCGCGGCATAGGGTGCCTTGGGGACCTCGGCGGAATTGCCCGAGATCAGCACCACCGATCCTCCGGCCGCCTTCAATGCCGGCCACGCGGCGATGGTCAGCCGGCGCGCGCCATGCAGCTTGAGCGCAAGACCCGCATCCCAGTCCGCGTCGGTCATCTCGAACAGGTCGATCTGCGGCACCGCGCCGGCGATGTTGAGCAGGGCATCGATCCGGCCGAAGCGTGCCAGAACCTGGTCCACGACCTGCTGCGGCGCCGAAGGGTCGCTCAAATCCGCGTCGATGACGAGGGCCTCGGCCCCCTGTGCCTCCACCTGGGCGGCAACCTCCTCAAGCCTTTCCTTGCTGCGTGCAATGAGCACGACCGCGGCAAAGTCCCGTGCCAGGCGGGCTGCCGTTGCACGGCCGATACCCTGGCTGGCGCCGGTCACGATGGCTACCGATTGCGTCATTCGTTCCTCCTGACATTGTCCGGCGCCCGGCAAACCGCCGGTCCGGTCGGCGCGGCCGGCGCATACCGACCGCGCCCAGATGGGTTCTCAGGCGAAGAAGTCCCGGATCTTCGTGGCGATCTCGGAGGCATGGGTCTCCAGCGCGAAATGGCCGGCGTCGAAGAAGGTGACCTGCGCTTCGGGAATGTCGCGCTGGAACGCTTCCGCGCCCGGCGGCAGGAAGAACGGATCGTTGCGACCCCACACCGCCAGAAAGCGCGGCCTGTGGGTGCGGAAATAGTCCTGGAAGGTCGGATAGAGCGCGAGATTGCTCTTATAGTCGCCGAACAGATCGAGCTGGACCGCGTCCGCGCCCGGGCGGCCGAGATAATGATCGTCGAGCGTGTAGCCGTCGGGCGACACGGCCGAAGGGTCGGCCACGCCATGCGTATATTGCCAATAGGTCGTCTGAGGGGTCAGCATCGCGCGCAGCGTCTCGCGGTTGGCGGCCGAGGCGTCCTCCCAATAGGCGCGGATCGGGTTCCAGCCCTCGCTCAGCCCCTCGACATAGGCATTGCCGTTCTGGGAGATGATCCCGGCGATCCGCTCGGGATGGCGGATCGCGAGGCGGAAGCCGGTCGGTGCGCCATAGTCGAAGACATAGACGATGAACCGGTCGAAGCCGACGATCTCGGTGAAACGCTCGATCGTGTCGGCTATCGAATCGAAGCTGTTGATCTCGGGGTCATCGGATTGTCCGAAGCCCGGCAGGTCGGGAGCGACGATATGGAACCGGTCCGCCAGCAGGGGGATGAGGTCGCGGAACATGTGGCTTGATGTCGGGAAGCCGTGCAGCAGCAACAGCTTGGGCTGACCGACGGTGCCTGCTTCGCGATAGAAGACGCGGAGTCCATCCACGTCGGCGGTGCGATAGGTGATCTTGGTCATGACGTTTTCCTCCTTAGTGGAACCGTCGGGCGCCGATGAGCAGGCCAGGCGCTTTGTAACCTAAATATAACTATATTTGTGGTTACAAAGCTTGGGCCGATCATCCCGCTCGGTGGCAATCTACGTGCATAAAAGTCGGCGCGATCCGGTCAGGCGCGAACGGCCGACAAGATGATCGCGGTTACGTCATCCGGAGCCCCGATCATCGGACTGTGATCGAGCGCATGAGAGGCGATGGTGGCACCCATCCGCTCGGCCATGAAGCGCTGATTCTCGCCCGAGATCATACGATCCTCCTCGGCAATCAGATACCAGCTCGGCAGGTCGCGCCAGCGTGGGCGGCCCACCGGTACGACGATGCAGTCGATCGAAATCGGCCGTTGCACGGCGGCCAGCACGGCCTGCTCGCCCGCGTCCGCCTGCGGGGCGAAAGCGTTCGCGAAGGCATCGTCCGGCAGCCACATCAGGCCGCTTCCGTCCGGCGCGAGCGGGTGCGGCGCGGTCCGGGTGAAGACGTCGGCCACCGTCTCGCCCTCATCGGGTGCGAGCGCGGCAACATAAACCAGCGCCTTCACCTTCTCGTGCCGGGTCGCACCGATCACGGCACCGGCATAGGCGTGGCCCACCAGGATCACCGGTCCGCCCGCCCGCTCTATCGCCCGATCGAGCGCAGCCACGTCATCCGCCAGCGTCGTGAGCGGCAAAGGCGCGGCAATCGCGCGCTGTCCCTGCATGCGAAGCCGGTCGATGACTCGCGACCAGCTGGAGCCATCCGCCCATGCGCCATGCGCAAGCACCACCGTAACATCCTGGGTCATATCCGGTCCTCCTCACAGCAATGTAACCTAGAAAACGGTGTTGAAGTGGTTACTCCTGGCCAAGGTAACTTGTCAACGGTAATTTTACTGGTTACATCCAAGCTCATGGATCATTGACGGATCGGAATGCCATGCCTGTGAACACGCCCGCCTTCTTTCTTGCCGACGCCCGGGGAATCGATTTCCTCAATTCGATCGCGACGCCGGTCGACGAACCGGTCGACTGGATCGGCGACGGCCAGGGGCTGGTCGACTGGCTGCGGCAAGCCGGGCTGGTGCCCCTGCAACAGCTCGACGAAATCGCCGAACACGCGATGTCAGGCGAGCTGGACCGGGTGGCGGATCAGGCACGCGACCTTCGCGAATGGTTCCGGGGTTTCGTGAAGCGCCACATGGGCCGGCCGTTAGATGCGGGCGTGCTCGAGGAACTGGGCCCCATCAACCGCCTGCTGGGGCGCGACGAGGCGTATCGTCGCATCATCGCGCACGACGATGGTAATCTCGCGCTGGAGACGGCCCGGCGCTGGCGTTCGCCGGAATCGCTGCTGATCCCCATCGGCGAGGTGATGGCGCGCGCGGTCGTGGAGGAGGATTTCACGCAGGTGAAGGCCTGCCAGGGCCCAAGCTGCACCTTGCTCTTTGCCGATCATACGCGCGGCCATGCGCGCCGCTGGTGCAGCATGGCGGTATGCGGCAACCGCGCCAAGGTTGCGGCGCACCGCACGCGCCAGCGAGAAGCCACTCCCGAGCGGCAGTGACGAGCCGATGTTCGCGGCAACCTGGATGCCTGTGGCGCAACACGGGAGCTGACTATCCAGATGAGCAAGTCGCGGCACGGAGTAACATGTCCGCTACTCTATCTTGATCTCCAAAAACGGACCGACTGAAAACGGCCCAATTCCAGCCGCTGGAACGCGGAGGGTGCTGATTGCCGCTCTTGGGTTTGAGTCGACCGAACATCACGGCGCTGCTGCTGGTTGTGCACTCGAGCGTGCCGCGAAACATTGCGCCCTTCCTCGCAACGAGAAGCCATTTTTCGCATACTGCACCTGCCGTCCCGACTCTAGAAATGACAGTCGGAAGCCCGTTGTATCCTGATTTGTAACCCAATTTTTCTTGTGCTTCAGAATCGAATGTGAGAAACATTCGGGAGCCGCAGAAATCTGCGGTTTTCGGACTGTTGTAATGCTGACGGTTCTGATTTTGGTACCGTGTACCGAAGGTTCGAATCCTTCCGCCCCAGCCAGTCGAATTCTCACGTTTCGGCTGTAGGTAGTTGAAAATATACGTATTTACGAGCTGGTGCCTGAGATGTTTCAGGCTCGGCTGGTACCGGATTCGCCTGCCGGTTGAAGCAAACGAGCTTCAGCCGTGCAGGTTGAGCAGCGAATCCATCAGCCCGTCCTCGGCGCTGGAGCAGACGCCCAGGATCACAGCCTCGTCGCAATCCTCGCCGGTCACATAGCCGTGCCCCATGTTGGAATCGATGTAGATCGACTCGCCGGCCTTTAGCGTGACCGGATCGTAGAATTCGGTGTGCACGACGATGCTGCCGCTGACGACATAGATATATTCCTCGCCCGAATGGTGGACGAGGTCGCCGAACTCCTCGACGGTCTTGGCGCGGACCTTGGTGATCACCGGGATCATCCGCTTCCGGCGCAGCTCGGTGCAGAGATAATAATAGTCGTAGTTTGCGGTGTTCACTCGCACCGCGCGATCGAGATCGCCGATGCTGCGCCGCGCTGTCACCTGCGTCTCTGGCGCCGAATCATTCTCGGCGAACAGCTCGGACATGCGGATGTTGAGCCGCTGACTGAGCTGCAGCAGCTTGTCATAGGTCAGCGTCAGCCGGTCGTGCTCGACCTTGGACAGGGTCGATACCGGGATGCCGCTCTTCAGGCTCATCTCCTTGAGCGTCCAGCCATTCCTTGCACGCAGCGCCTTTAGCAGCGTCCCCAGCGTCGGATGTTCGGCCTTCAGCTTCGTTGCCATGCGGCACCTCGGTTTGACATTTCTCTGAATAGGATCATCATGTCCCAATCAGGCGTATCTGTTTACATATCACAGCCTAGCCGCAGACACATACCGGCGCAATCGACATGCCGGAGTCCTGGCCAGGGAAGAGGGAGGACGACGCGCTCATGTGGAGAAAATCGTTCGGGGTGCTGGCAGCGGGGTTGCTCGGCATCGCCATTTCGGTGCCGGCCTTTACCCAGGCACCCGCACCGCTCACGCCCGTAGCGCAGACCAATGCGCCAGCGCCGACGGCCCGCCTCGCCGTCGCGCCCAACCTGACCAAGGCGGATGCCGACGCCTGGCTCGACGGCTTCATGCCCTATGCGCTGGCCCGCGGCGATGTCGCCGGTGCGGTGGTGGTGATCGTCAAGGACGGCCAGGTCGTCACCCAGCGCGGTTTCGGCTATGCCGATGCGGCGAAGCGCAAGCCGGTCGATCCGGCGACCACGTTGTTCCGTCCGGGCTCGACCTCGAAGCTCTATACCTGGACCGCGGTGATGCAGCTGGTCGAGGCGGGCAAGCTGAACCTCGACGCCGATGTGAACCAGTATCTCGACTTCAAGATCCCGACCTATCAGGGCAAGCCGATCACGCTGCGCAACATCATGACGCACACGGCCGGGTTCGAGGAGATCATCAAGGGGCTGCTGACCTTCGACAAGCCGGTCCCCAGCCTGGGCGACGTGCTCAAGCACCGCATTCCCGAGCGGATCTATGCGCCGGGCAGCACGCCGGCCTATTCCAACTATGCCACTGCGCTGGCCGGCTATATCGTCGAGCGCGCCTCGGGGATGAGCTTCGACGACTATGTCGAGAAGAACATCTTCGGCCGGCTGGGCATGCAATATGCCAGCTTCCGCCAGCCGCTGCCCGCCAATCTCAAGCCGTTCATGTCGCAGGGCTATGAGCTCGGTTCGGGCCCGGCCAAGGGCTATGAGCTGATCGGCATGGCACCTGCGGGTGCCTCGGCGATCAGCGGCGGCGACATGGCCAAGTTCATGATCGCGCATCTGGCGAATGGCGGGCCGCTGCTCAAGCCCGAGACGGCGAAGCTGATGCACGGCGCGCAGCCTAGCGCGATCCCGGCGATCAACCAGATGGCGCTCGGCTTCTACGAGCAGCGGATCAACGGTCACCGCGCGATCGCGCATGGCGGCGACACCGTCTATTTCCACAGCGATTTGTGGATCTTCCCCGAGGACAATGTCGGGCTCTACATCTCGATGAACAGCGGCGGCAAGGACGGGGTCACCCGCGTGCTGCGCGGCTCGCTGTTCGACGAGTTCGCCGACCGCTACCTGCCCGATCCGAACAAGGCGCCGCCCAAGGAGCTGCCCACCGCCAAGGAGCATGCCAGGCTGCTCGTCGGCACCTGGACCAACAGCCGCCGAATCGACTCGAGCTTCGCCAAGATCATCGGCCTGATCGGCGACACCAAGGTGAGCCTCGACGCCGAGGGGCGGCCGGTGATCCCGGCGCTGACCAGCCCGGGCGGCGCGCCGCGCAAGCTGATCGAAGTCGCGCCGTTCGTCTGGCAGGACGCCTATGGCCATGAGAAGCTCGCCGCGCAGGTGGTGGACGGCAAGGTCGTGCGCTGGAGCTTCGGCGAGGTCTCGCCCTTCATGATCTGGTACCGCACCCCTGCGGCGCTCGACTCGGCCTGGCTGCTGCCGGCGGTGCTGTTCGGACTGGGCGTGGTGTTGCTCACCGCATTGTCCTGGCCGGTCGGCTGGTTCGCCCGTCGCCGCTATGCCGCGCCATTCAAGCTCGAAGGCGAGGCGAAGCGCACCTACCGCGTGCTCCGTGGTTTCGCCTGGCTGGTGCTGGCGGTGTTCGTCGGCTGGTTCGTGATCATCAGCGGGCTCGAGAATTTCGAGAGCCATGGCTCGACCGACTGGCTGATCCTGCTCGTCCAGTTCGTCGGCACGCTGGCCTTCTTTGGGATGTTCGGCCTGTCGGTGTGGAACGCCTGGCTGACCTGGCGCGACAAGCGCGGCTGGTTCGCGCGGATCTGGAGCGTGCTGCTCGTGCTCGGCAGCTTCTTCATCCTGTGGATGGCTTTGGTCTACAAGCTGGTCTCGTTCGGGACCGAGTTCTGAGGACGTGGTGATGCGCCGCGTGCTCGATGTGACGGTGGAACGGCTGCCCTTCGCCAAGCCGTTCCGCATTTCCGGCCATGTCTTCACCGAGTCTCCGGTGGTGGTCGTCAGCCTGTCTGACGGCCTCCACACGGGGCGCGGCGAGGCGAGCGGCGTCTATTATCTGGGCGATGACGAAGGCACGATGACCGCCGCGCTGGCGGGCGTGCGTGAGGGGCTCGAGCGCGGCATGACCCGCGCCGAGCTCCAGCAGGCGCTGCCGGCGGGCGGGGCGCGCAACGCGGCGGACTGCGCGTTGTGGGAACTGGACGCGAAGCGCGAGGGCGTGCCGGTGTGGAAGCTGGCCGGACTGCCGGAGCCGCGGCCTTTGCTCACGACTTTCACCTTGGGCGCCGACGATCCGGCGGTGATGGCGGAGGGCGCGCGCGGCTATGCCGATGCGCGGGCGCTCAAGCTCAAGCTGACCGGCGAGCTCGACCTCGACATCGCCCGGGTGCGGGCGGTGCGGACGGCGCGGCCGGAATGCTGGATCGGCGTCGACGCCAATCAGGGCTTCAGGGCGGACGAGCTCGATCCGCTGGTCGCGGTGCTGGTCGAATGCGGGATCGCGCTGCTTGAGCAGCCGCTTGCGCGTGGGCGCGAAGCCGATCTCGACGGGTTCAACTCGCCGATCCCGATCGCCGCCGACGAGAGCGCGCTGACGCTCGCCGATGTCGATGGACTCGTCGGGCGGTTCCAGACGGTCAACATCAAGCTCGACAAGTGCGGCGGGCTCACCGAGGCGATCGCGATCGCCCGGCGGGCGCGGGCGCTCGGGCTCGACGTGATGGTCGGCAACATGGTCGGATCGAGCTGGGCGATGGCGCCGGCCTGGCTGCTCGGCCAGCTCTGCGACGTGGTCGATCTCGACGGGCCGACTTTCCTGGCCGCCGACCGCGATCCCGGCATCGTCTATCGCGACGGCCATATCGATTGCCCCGCTACGGTGTGGGGAAACATTGCGAACGTCGCGCACGCGGCTTCGTAACATAATTGCAAATTAGGTTGACTCTTCTCCAATCAGGATAATAGCATCCTGATCAGGCAAAGAGAGGGCCGGGAAGCGCCAAGGCGCGCACGGCCGCCACCGCCCGGATACGGGCGGGTGACATCGAACTCCGAGGGGGAGACCGACGATGACGCGCATGACCAACCGGGCCAGTCTGTTGATTACCGTCGCGGCGGGAGCGCTGCTGCTGCCCGTCGCCGCCTTTGCGCAGGATGCGCAGCCGGCAGCTGCCCAGACGCCGGTCGCCGGCGACGACGAGATCGTCGTCACCGCGCAGAAGCGCGAGGAGCGGCTGCAGGACGTGCCGATCTCGATCAGCGTGGTCGGCGGCGAGCAGATGCAGCAGAGCGGCGCATCGCAGCTCGCCGACTATGCCGCCTATGTCCCGGGCTTCCAGGTCGACAATGCCGGCTCGCCGGGCCGTTCGACCCTGTCGCTGCGCGGCGTCGCGCCGATCGGACCGAGCGCCACGGTGGGCATCTATCTCGACGATGCGCCGATCGGTTCGAGCGGCATCTACAACCGCGCACAGACTTTCTCGCTAGACCTGCTGCCCTATGACGTGGAGCAGATCGAAGTACTGCGCGGCCCGCAGGGTACGCTCTACGGCGCCAGCTCGATCGGCGGCCTGCTCAAATATGTCACGGTGCAGCCCGACCTGAACAAATTCTCGGTCCGCGCCGGCGGCGAGGTCTTCACCATCGCGCATGGCAGCGACGCGGGCTGGGCCGCGAGCGGGCTGGTCAATGTGCCGATCGTCGCCGACAAGCTGGCGATCAGCGGCAGCTATGCGCGCCGCAAGACGCCGGGCTTCATCGACAATGTGCTGACCGGCGAGAAGGACGTGAATTCCGCCGTCCAGCAGGGCGCCCGCGTCGCGCTGCTGTGGAAGCCGGACAGCAAGTTCACGCTCAAGCTCAGCGGGCTGTGGCAGCGGACCGAATCGGACAATTTCGGCATCCTCTACGAGACGCAGGGCAGCCCCACGCCGCTGGCGCCTGGTGCTTCGTGGCTCAGCACCAACTCGCAGCTGCCCGAGCCCTTCCACAGCGACTTCAAGTTCGTATCGGGCACCGCCAGCTACGACCTGGGCTTTGCCGAGCTGGCCTCGACCACCTCGTACAGCCAGCTCAAGATCCTCGAGACCAGCGACGCCTCGCGCGTCTATGGCGTGATCTGGGGCGGCCTCGCCAATTATCCGGCGAACCTGCGCCAGAAGAAATGGACCGAGGAGGTCCGCCTGACCTCGGCATCGAGCAACCGCTTCGAATGGCAGCTCGGCTTCTTCTACACCGACGAGGACAACAACCACAGCCAGGTTGTCCGTGCGCTCGACGCCAGCGGCCAGCCGCTGGCGCCGTTCGATCCCTTTGCGATCGTCGGCCTGCCCAACACCTACAAGGAATATGCGGTCTTCGGGAACGCGACGGTCAAGTTCGGCGAGGTCTTCCACGTCACCGGCGGGCTGCGCTGGGCACGCAACGACCAGACCTTCACCCAGACCACGCAGATCCCGCTGCTTGGCCTGAACAGCGGCGGCGACGGCAAGTCGAGCGAAGAGATCGTCACCTGGAGCGTCAGCCCGCAGGTGAACATCAATCGCGACACGATGCTCTATGTCCGCGCCGCCAGCGGCTATCGCCCGGGCGGCCCGAACATCGCGCTGCCTGGCTTCCCGGCCACGGTGACCTCGGAAAAGGTGACCAGCTATGAGGCCGGCATCAAGGCGCGTTTCCTCGATCGCAAGGTGACGTTCAACGCCGCCGCCTTCTTGCTCGACTGGAACGACCTGCAGGTGGCGCAGGCCTTCGCCAACGGCATCAACGGGCTGGTCAATGCCGGCACCGCGCGCAGCAAGGGCGTCGAGGCGCAGCTGCTGATCCAGCCCGTACCCGGGTTCAGCGTCGGCGGCAATTTTGCGTACACCGATGCCAAATGCACCCAGACCACGCCGAACTGCACCGATGGCGACCAGCTGCCCAACGTGCCCAAGCTCGCCGCGGCGATGACCGCCGACTATGACTGGGCGCTGGGCGGATCGACCCGAGCGCATGTCGGCGGCGCGGTGCGCATCGTCGGCGACCGCATCTCGGCCGTGGCGAGCGATCCGCTGTCGGTGCCGGTCGATGGCTATGCGACCTTCGACCTCAACGCCTCGCTGACCTTCGACAGCAAGTGGACGCTGCGCGCCTATGCCCGCAACCTGACCGACAGCGAGGGGCGGATCACCACCAGCGTGGCCACCGTGAACCCCGGCTATCTTTCCACCGTCCCCGTCCAGCCGCGCACGCTTGGCCTCGCGCTCGAGCTGGCATTCTGATCGGAACGCCCATGAACGCGCCCTTCGCCGCGCGCGGCACCGCCACGGTGCTGCCGCAGCCCTATCTCCTCTTCCTCGGCGACACGACCGAGCCCGGCTTCGCCAAGACCGCGTTCGGCCTGCGCGACTGGGCCGGCGAGAAATGCGTGGGCGAATATGCATGCGGCGCCACCGTCTCCACCGGCCTGCCGCGCCTGACCCCCGCCGAAGCGGTGGCGAAGGGTGCGCGCGGACTGGTGATCGGCGTCGCCAATCCGGGCGGGGTGATCCCGCCCAGCTGGCGCACCTCGCTGGTCGAGGCGCTGGAGGCGGGGCTCGACATCGTATCGGGCATGCATGTCCGGCTGGCCGACATTCCCGAGGTCGCCGAGGCGGCGGCGCTGCTCGGGCGGCGGTTGATCGACATCCGCGTGCCCCCGGCCGACATTCCCGTCGCCACCGGGCGCAAGCGCAGCGGCAAAAGGCTGCTCACCGTCGGCACCGATTGCGCGCTCGGCAAGAAATACACCGCGCTGGCCATCGCCCGGGCGTTCGAGGCGCGCGGGATCGATGCGGATTTCCGCGCGACCGGCCAGACCGGGATCATGATCGCCGGCGGCGGCATGCCGATGGACGCGGTGATCTCCGATTTCGAGGCGGGCGCGGCGGAGGTGCTGTCACCCGATGCGGCGCCCGGGCATTGGGACGTGATCGAGGGGCAGGGTTCGCTCGCGCATCCGGCCTATGCCGCAGTGTCGCTCGGCCTGCTCCATGGTAGCCAGCCCGATGTGTTCGTCGTCTGCCACGAGCCCGGCCGCACGGCGATGCTCGGCACCGCCGGCTACACGGTCGCGACGATCGAGGAGATCATCGACCTGACCACCGCGCTCGGCCGGCGGACCAACCCGAACATCCGCTGTGGCGGGGTGAGCTTCAATAGCTCGGCACTGGGCGAGGCCGAGGCGGTAGCGCTGATGGAAGCCGAGAGCGAACGCCTTGGTCTTCCCGTCGCCGATCCGGTGCGCGGCGGGCCGGCCTTCGACGCGCTGGTCGAAAGCTGCCTGGCATGAGCGCGCCGGCGGCAGGGTCGAGCTGGTTCCAGCGCTTCCTGCTGCCGGGCTTCGCGATGAAGGCCGTCATCATCGGCGGCGGCTATGCGACCGGGCGCGAGCTGGCGGAGTATTTCCTGCCTGCCGGCCCCTGGGGCGGGCTGGCCGGCATGGTTCTGGCGATGCTGCTGTGGAGCGTGATCGCAGCGGCGACCTTCGCCTATGCCCGGATGGTCGGCGCGCTCGACTATCGCGCCTTCTTCGCCGAGCTGCTCGGCCCCGCCTGGATCGCGTTCGAGGGGGCGTACATCCTGTTCGTCGTGCTGATCCTCGCCGTGTTCGGGGCGAGCGCCGGCGCGATCGGCGCGGCGATGTTCGGCTGGCCGGTGTTCGCCGGGACGCTGGCGCTGGCGCTGGCGATCCTCGCCACGGTGACGCTCGGCAATGCGGCGGTGGAGGGCGTGTTCAAGTACGTCTCCTTCCTGCTCTATGCCGTCTATGCGATCTTCCTGGCGCTGAGCCTGTGGCGCTTCGGCGACCGTATCGCAGACGGGTTCGCCACCTCCGCGCCGTGGAGCGGATGGGCGAGCGGCGGGCTGACCTATGCGAGCTACAACATCATCGGCGCGGTGGTGATCCTGCCGGTGCTGCGGCATCTGACCAGCACCCGCGACGCGGTGGTCGCCGGCCTGATCGCCGGGCCGCTGGCGATGGCGCCGGCGATCCTGTTCTTCACCTGCATGATCGCCTTCTATCCGGGGATCGGCGCCGAGACGCTGCCTTCGGACTTCCTGCTGCGGCAGCTCGACGTGCCGCTGTTCCACTGGGCGTTCCAGATGATGATCTTCGCTGCCTTGCTCGAGAGCGGGGCGGGTGCGGTGCATGCGATCAACGAGCGGGTGGCGGGGGTGGTGCGCCGGCGGCGCGGCGTCGAGCTGGGGGCAGGAGCCCGCGCCGCGATCGCCGGCGTGCTGCTGCTTATCTGCATGTTCGTTGCCGACCGGGTCGGGCTGATCGCGCTGATCGCCAGCGGGTACCGGTTGCTCGCGTACCTGTTCCTCGCCGTGTTCGTGCTGCCGTTGCTGACCATCGGGCTGGCACGGCTGCTCCGTCGCCCCGCACCTCCCCAGGAGATTGCCGCATGAAGCTGCGCCATCTGTTCGCCCTGCCGTTGCTCGCGCTCGCCACCCCGGCGCTGGCCGATCCGCCGGGCGGGCTCGATGCCAAGGTGGAGGCGCTGCGCAAGGCGAGCGGTGCGCCCGGCATTGCGGTGGCGATCGTCGAGCATGGCAGGACCACGCTCGCCAGGGGCTGGGGCTTCCGCAAGCTCGGCGACCCGGCCAAGGTGGATGCCGACACGATCTTCCAGACCGGATCGACCGGCAAGGCGTTCACCGCGGCCGCGCTCGCCATCCTGGTGGATCAAGGCAAGATCGGCTGGGACGACAAGGTGATCGACCACATGCCGTGGTTCCGCATGTACGATCCCTGGGTGACGCGCGAGATCACGATCCGCGACCTGCTGGTCCACCATTCGGGGCTGGGGCTGGGGGCGGGGGACCTGCTCTTCGTTCCGCGCGGCAGCCTGTCGCGCAAGGAAACGGTGAAGCGGCTCGCCTATATCAAGCCGGCGACCAGCTTCCGCTCCAGCTATGCGTACGACAACATCCTCTACATGGTCGCCGGCCAGCTGATCGAGGAAGTCAGCGGCAAGAGCTGGGAAGACTTCATGACCAGCGAAGTGCTCAAGCGCGGCGGCATGGGCACGGCGACCGCGACCTATGAAGCGCGCTGGGCGACCGCCGATCGCGCCTTCCCGCATGCCCGGATCGGCGGCGCGGTGCGCGGGGACGGGCCGAATTCGGTGCTCGACGAGCGCGAGGAGCTGGGCCGCGCGGCGATGCCCGCCGGTGGCCTGGCGCTCAGCGCAAACGACCTTGCGCAATGGCTCAAGATCCAGCTCGGCCACGGCGCGCTGCCCGGTGGCGGGCGGCTGTTCAGCGAGGCCCAGGCGGCGGAGATGTGGAAGGGTGTCACCGTCCAGCCGCTCACGCCCTATCCGGGCAGCCTCGCGCCACTGACGCCGAAGTTCAGCACCTATGCGCTCGGCTGGGAGGTCGAGGATTACAAGGGCGCGCGGATCATCTCGCATGGCGGCGGGGTGTTCGGATCGATCACCCATGTGATCCTGCTGCCCGACCAGGATGTCGGCATCGCGGTGGTGGTGAATTCCGAGGACGTCGCCCTGCTGCGCGGCGTCGCGCACATGCTGGTCGACCATTATCTCGGGATACCGGACCAGGACTGGCCGAAGCGGTTCGGCGAGTTCATGACGACGCGGATCGAAGGCGGCAAGGCGGCGCTCTCGGCGGTGAAGGCCGCGCCGGCCAAGGTCGGGCCGTCGCTGTCGCTCGAGCGCTATGCCGGCACCTATCGCGATCCCTGGTACGGCGATGTCGCGGTCACCCAGGGCACGGACGGGCTGCGGATCGACTTCAAGACGACTCCGCGCATGGCCGGCAGGCTGGTCCATTGGCAGTATGATACCTTCGTCACCCGGTTCGACGACAAGGCGATCGAGCCGGCCTATGTGACCTTCGCGCTTGATGCCGACGGCAAGGTGGCGCGGGTGACGATGAAGCCGGAGAGCCCGATCGCCGACTTCAGCTATGACTATCGCGATCTCGACCTGCGACCGGTGGAAGAAACGAAATGACCAAGCGTCTCGCGTTGTTCGCCCTGCTCCTTTCCGGCTGCGCGGCGGCGCCTGTGGTCCAGGCGCCTGCGCCAAAGCCGCACAAGGACTTCCTCGTCCTCGACACCCATCTCGACACGCCGCTCCATTTTGCCCGGGCGGGGTGGAGCTTCGACGGGCATCATGATCCGGCGACCGACCTGGTCCAGGTCGATATGGAGCGGATGCGGGCAGGGGCGCTCGATGGCGGGTTCTTCGCGATCTATACCGAGCAGGGGCCGCTGACGGCGAAGGGCTATGCCGACGCGCTGGCCTATGCGCGCGGACGATCGGACCTGATCGACTCCACCCTTGCCAAGTTCCCCGACAGGATCGGGCGGGCGCTGACCCCGGACGATGCGCGGCGGCTGAACCGCGCGGGCAAGCTCGTCGCGTTCAAGAGCATGGAGAACAGCTACGAGCTGGGCGAGGACGTCTCGCTGCTAAAGGAATTCTACGATCGCGGCGTGCGGCTGGCCGGGCCTGTCCACGCGGCCAACAACCAGTTCGCCGACAGCTCCGGCGACAAGCCGAAATGGCATGGACTCTCTCCCCTCGGGCGCAAATGGGTGGAGGAAGCGAACCGACTGGGCATCGCGATCGACGCGAGCCACTCCTCGGACGACACGTTCGACCAGATGCTCGCGCTGTCCAAGACGCCGCTGCTGCTGTCGCACAGCAGCGGGCGCTGGGCGTTCGATCATCCGCGCAACCTGGACGACGCGCGCATCCGCAAGCTGGCCGCCAAGGGCGGGGCGATCTGCGTCAGCACGATCTTCCTGGACAACATGAACATGACGCCCGAGCGCGCGGCGCTGTTCACCAGGTACGAGCACATCTCGGACCTCTCGCCCGCCGAGCAGGCCGATCTGGCGCGCAAATGGAGGGATCTCGACAAGACCCAGCCGATCTGGGGGAAGGCGGATTTCGAGCGCTACATGGCGATGGTCCTCCATGTGATCAAAGTCGCCGGGGTCGACCATGTCTGCTTCGGCGCCGACTGGGATGGCGGCGGCGGCCTGCCGGGGATTGCGGACATCTCGGCGCTGCCCAAGGTCACCGAGCGGCTGCGCAAGGCGGGCTATTCGGATGCGGACCTCGACAAGATGTGGAGCGGCAACATCCTGCGCGTCGTCGGCGAAGCGCAGAAGGCGGCGGGGCGCTAGCCGGTGCATTCCGCCGCGTCGCGGCGGCGAGAGGCTGCACCGGCGCGGAAGGTGATGAAGCTCAACCCGGCGAGGATCCACACCGCTACGCCGCCATAGAGCATGACGATGCCGAACCCCTCGGCGAGGCCCTGACGGACCAGTTCGGGCGAGAGTCCAGTCGTGAGCGCGCGATCGTCGCCGGCGGCAATGGCCTGCGCCACCTCGCGGAGCCTTGCGGGGTCGGCTGCGCCGGTCCGCTGCAGCGCCCAGGCGATCCCCTCGACCAGCAGGAAGCCCATGAAGGCGATGTTCACCGCGAGCGTGATCAGCCGCGCGCTCATGTCCATGCCCGAGGCCATGCCGGCCCGGCTCGGCGGGACGGAAGCGGTGGTGGTGTTGGTCACCGGCGTGTTCGTGATGCCGAGCCCGATGCCGGCGAGCAGCAGGCCGGGAAGCAGCGTCGACCAGCCCGGCTGCGGCGCCGCGCTCCCCAGCTTCAGCGCCAGGAAGCCCAGGCCGATGGCGAACAAGCCAAGCGGGATCACGGTGGCCGGCCCGTATCGCAGCGCCAGCCGCTCGCCCAGCGGCGGAAAGACGAGCGCGGGCAGCGTATAGGCGAGCACGCAGAGACCGGTCGCCAGCGGATCATAGCCGAGGCCGATCTGCAGGTAGATCGGGAGGTAGATCATGAACGGCCAGTAGCTGACGTTCATCGCCGCCCCGCCGAGGATGGAGCCGGAGAAGTCGCGGTTCCGGAAGACCGAGAAGTCGAACATCGGGTGCGCCTGCCGCCGCTCGGCGAACAGGAAGGCGGCGAAGCAGGCTGCGGTGGCGCCGACCACCAGCATCGCGCCGGCCAGGCCGAGTGCCGGACCCTGGGTGATGAAATAGACCAGCCCGAACACGCTCAGCGAAAGGGTGACGATGCCGGCCGCATCGAGGTGCTTTGCCTCGGGATCGCGGGACTCCTCCACCGTGCCGGCGGCGAGCGCCAGGGTGAGTACGGCGAGCGGCAGATGCACGAGGAAGATCCATTTCCAGCCGGCCAGGGCGATGATCGTACTGCCGATGAGGGGGCCGAAGCCGAGGCCGATGCCCGACACGATGCCCCAGGTCGCGAAGGCGCGGCTCCGTTCCCGTGCATCCCGGAACTGGTGCGAAAGTAGTGCGATCGAGCAGATCAGCATCGCCCCGCCGGCCAGCCCCTGGAGGAAGCGGCCGGCGATCAGCACCGCCATGTCCTGGGCGATCCCGCACAAGGCGGAGGTGGCACCGAACGCGACCACACTGATCAGAAACAGAAGTTTGCGCCCGAAGCGATCGGCCAGCGTTCCCGTCGCCATCAGCACCGTCGTGCAGGCCAGTGTATAGGCGTTCATCACCCATTGCATGTCCTGGAAGCCGCCGTGAAGATCGCGTTCCAATGTGGGCAGGATCACCGGCACGCTGGTGATCTCCAGCCCGAACATCAGCGCGCCCAGGCACATGGCAAGCAGTGCCAGCCGGTTCCTGCCGGCAGAATAGTGGATCATCGACAGCACCCTTCCAAACTCCGCGGCCGGAACCGTCCGCGGCTGGCGCGCTATCTGGGGAACCGCGATCGATGACGGAAATGATTTTATTTTCTGGCATCCATTATCAATCGTAATTAATCAGCGGGCATGGACATCGATCCCGCGCTTCTGCGTGCCTTTGTCGCGGTCAGCGAGTTCGGCGGCTTCACCCGCGCCGCGCGGCGGCTGAACCTGACCCAGCCGGCGGTGAGCCACCAGATCCGGCGGCTGGAGGAGCAGATCGGGCTGCCGCTGATCCGCCGCACGACGCGCAGCCTGACCCTGACCGAGGACGGCGAGGATTTCCTGCTCCACGCCCGCCAGATCCTGGCCGGCCTGGACGCGCTCACCCAGCGCTTCCGCCCTTCGCCGGTGACCGGCGTGGTGCGCTTCGGTACCCCCGAGGCATTCATGGGCGAGCGGCTGCCGATGCTGCTCAGCCAGTTCTCGCGTGCGTTCCCGTCCGTACGACTGGACGTGCATGTGAGCACCTATCTCGATCTCAGCGCGATGATCGCGGCCGAGGAGCTCGACCTCGCCGTGGTGCTCTCCACCGCCGGCGGCGAGAATGGTGGGACCGCGCTGCGTCCGGCGGAATTTGCCTGGGTGGCGGCCGAAGGATTTGTGCCGCCGTCCTGCGGATCGCTGCCGCTCGCCTTTCACCCGCCCAATTGCATCAACCGGCTGGTCGGCGTGGAGGCGCTGGAGCGGACCGATATCGAATGGCACATCGCCTTCACCTCGCCGAGCGAACAGGGCCTGCGGGCGGCGGTGCGATCGGGACTGGCGGTGGCGGTGCTGATGCGCAGCGACGTCGAGCCGGGCATGCGCGTGCTGGAGAGCGAGTTCGGATTGCCGCCCCTGCCGAGCGCGGACTTCGTGCTGATCGAAAGCCGCGGCGCCGCAGCACCGGCGGCCCATGCCTTTGGCCGGATGCTGGTGGAGATGGAAGGACCCGGCAGCTGAGGCAGCAGCGCCGCCGGCGCGTTCAGTCGTCCACGTCCATCATGTCGTAGCGAAACTTCACCGTGCCATTTGCGGGCAGAGTCGCCGTCAGCACGCTCTTGCCCGGTTTCTTCGTCACCTTGGCGGAGGCGCGGCGCATCACCCGATCGGTCTGGTTGCTGAATTCGAGCTCGAACCGGATGGGGAAGGGGTTCGCGTTGCGGACGGTGACGGTGTAGCGATCGCCACCCTTGATGTCTTCGCTGTCGTCCTCGACCGTCACGTTCTGCGCTTCGCCAAAGACCAGCTCGACCTCCTCGTCGACAGCCTTGTCCTGCACGTTGCTTTCGCCGATCAGCTGCCGCCCCCAGGCGCTGTCCTGATAGAACACGGCCTTGCCCGCCGGCACCGGGAGGCCGAGGCCATTGGCCTTGGTATTGCGGAAGCGGTAGAGCAATTCGGGATCGTCGGGATCGCCCCAGGATGTCCTCGAGCGATAGACCAGCGCCCCCTTGATCCGGCGATTGGCGAGGAAGGCGACCTGCTTCTGCGACTGGGCAGCGACGGTGACTGGCACCGGAATGCGATAGAGCTTGAGGTCGCCGAGATTCTCCGCCCTGGCCACCACGGAGACCGGGATCGCCGCGGATGCGGCGCGGCGTTCGAGACGGGTTCCGGTGACGACGATGTCGCCTGCGGCCATGTCCATCGCCATCGGTGCGGGCGCCGGCAGCGGTTCGGCGAGCGTCGTCAGCCGGTCACTGGTGGTGCCTTGCGGCCAGCAATAGGTTTCGCGGTCGAGCTGCCGGGCATCCTCGATCGCTTCGAGGCCGAGATCGTCCTGGGTCTCGTCGGAACGGTTGACCCGGCCGGCGACCGCGGCGGTGGTCGCATCGACGAAGCTGGTCTCGTCGCCGCTGGCCATGGTCAGCCAGGCGAACAGGTCGAGCCCGCTCCCGTCGGGTGCCAGCGTGCCCACATAGGTGGCGTCCCAGTCGAAACCGGTGGCGATATAGGCCAGCGTCACGGTGACCTGGCCGCCGGGCTGGTCGCGCGTGGTCATCGTCAGCACCGGCTTGGCCGAGAGCGAGGCCGGCGCGCCGGGGTAGAGCAGGGTCTGCGCCAGCCCGGTGCAATAGACCGCCCCCGCCCCCTGGGCGGTCTGGATCACCATCCGGTTGGCGGCGGAGCGGATCGTCGCGCGCTCCTCCACGCGCTTGCCGGTCGCCGGATCGGTGCGGCGCAGGATCACCTGCTGGCCGGTATAGGAATCGACCAGCCCGGACTGCGAAAGCAGACCGGCATCGCGGTTTCGCTCGCGCTGCTCGGCGCCGAACAGGATAGCCGATTGCGGCACGATGCCGCCCGCCACGCCTTCGAAGCGCACCGTCGCGACGCCGGGCGGCAGGGTGATGGTGCGCGTCTCGCTGATCAGCGCAAAGGCTTCCGGCCGGTCGCGATCGATCTCGCGGTCGCCGCGATTTGGATCGCGATACAGCGTCACCGCGACCTTGTCCGGCGCGGCCGAGGTCACTACCGGCACCTGGCCGTGCGCGGCCAGCGGCGCGAACAGGAACAGAAGGGAGGCGAGCAGCCGCCGCATGGCGATCACCAGGGCGTGAGGAAGGTGACGGTCAGCTCGGTCTTGCCATTGGCGGGGACGGGGACTTCCCAATGGCGCTCATCGGCATTGTCCTGGGCGCCCGGGATGCTCTCCTCGGGCACGCGCAGGTCGCGCCACCACCACCAGCGGCCAAGCCCGCCCTGCACCATGTCGACGGTCACCGGCACCGGGCGGGCATTGGTGACGATGTAGCGCATCCGGGTGCGGTAATAGGTCTTGGGGCGCTCCCAGGTGACTTCCTTGACCGTGCCGTCGGGATAGGTGACGCGGAAGCGGCTGTAGCGTTCCCATTCGTCGCTGGTGATCTGGTCGCGCTTCTCGACCACCGGCTGGACCTTTACGTCGAACGCGTCGCCGGTGCGCAGCGCCAGCGACGAGCCGCCGGGCGTGTGCGGGATCGCGCTCTCGCCGACGAACTGGGCCTGGCCCTTGCTGTCGCGCATGTAGATGCGCACGGTCCCGGCCGGCAGCGCCGATCCGATGCCGCTGGCACGCGCGTTCGAGAATTTGAGGATCGAGGCGGCGCTGCGTGCCTCGGTCTGGTTGGAAAGCCAGTCGCTCCGATACTCGTACCCCTTGCGCGCCGGCACGCCGGAGACGTCGAGGAAGCTGACCTGCTTGGTCTGCGCGTTCGCGATCGTGGTGCGTCCCTCGATCGGATAGACGTGGAGATCGCCGAGCTGCTCGCCGCCGCTCTCCGTGCCCGGCGTGTTGCCGCGCGGCCGCTGCTGGTCGGGGCGCGAGCCGTTCCAGCCCGATTGCACCTGGCCGACATTGCCCGCGACGAGCAAGGTGCGTGCATTGGCGAAGCTGGTGCCGGTCTGGTTGCTCAGGGTGATCCAGCCCTGCACGTCGATCTTGCCCGCGGTCTCGTCGAACAGCGCCACGTAGTCGGAGGTCCAGCCGATCCCGGGCGTGAGATAGCTGAGCGTCACCGGGCGCCGGCCGGCCTGCGCGGCATCGAGCGTCACGCTGAGGGTGGGGCGTGCGCGCAGGTTCGGCGGGATCGAGTCGAACACGACGCGGACGGGCAGCCCGTCGTCGCGCAGAACCTCGATACGGTCGCCGATCCGGAGCACCACGCCGCCATTGGTCGCCAGCACGGTCGCGCGCTCGCGGCTCTCGACGCCGGTCGCCGGGTTGGTGCGGACCAGCGTCACCTGCTGGCCGACCGCCTTGTTCATGAGCGCGGCGGGCGACAGCAGGTCGTAATCGAAATTCTGCTCGACGATGCCGAAGCCTTCGCCGGAAAGCGTGACCGTCTCGGGCCGGATCTGCGCGGAGACGTCGGGGAATTCCTGCCGCGACTTGCCGCGGGGCAGGGCAATCTGGCGCACGTCCTGCACCAGCGCGAGATTGCCGTAGATCGTGACCGACAGCTCGCCCTGGTCGTTCTTCGCCGGCGGGGTGGCGGGTGCCTCCTGGGCCGCCGAGATGCCGGGCTGCGCCAGCAGGCCCGCGAGGATCACCAGTCGCTGGAGTTGTCGCATCCCTCTCCCCCCTTGCAGATCGAGGGCAGACTGACGCAGTTCGCGGCAAAGCTCCAGCGGCTAGTGCGTCCGTTTTGACGATTGGTGCGGATCAGTCGCGAGGGCGGGGCTTGACGATCAGAATGTCGAGGTCGCGGTCGGGCCGCCAGTTCTGGTGGCGCACTTCGAATTGCGTCGGCGAGATCTTGCGAACCCCGTCCGCGCAGAAGCTGATCAGATTGCCCGGCGCGACCTTGTCGACGACCAGCCGGAAGCTTCCGATCGGCGCGCGCCAGTTCGCGCCGGTCTTCAGCACATATTGCACCCGCATTTCGGGAAGCGCCGCATCGCCGCCGCCGGCCGCGCGCGCGAACCGGTCGACACCGGCAAGAAAGGCCGCGTCCGCGCAATAGCGCGCGATATAGGCCTTGCCCTCCGCATTGCCGCGGAAGCCGGGCATGGTGAGCGGCGTGCCGACGCTTCCGCCGGTGCCGGGCGCGTAATTGTGCTCGATGGCAAGGTCCCGCCCTGCCGGGAACAGCTGCGTCCAGTGATAGGTGCGCTTTACCGTCCAGGCGGCCATCAGGTGGCGTTTCGCGCCGGGGCTCTCTCCGCCCTCCTGCGTCGCCAGGCCGAGCGCCAGCAACCGGTCCTGGTCCGCCTTGCCGAGCTGATCGAGGCGCGTGTCCGGATCATCGGCGAGCGGCACCTTCAGCGCGGCGAGCATCGCCGTATGGTCCTTGCCGTTCAGCGTCGCCTTTTCCTCGAGCGCCATGGTCACCGTCTTGCCGGCGACGCGCGTCACGAAGTCGTGCGGATAGGCGACATCGCCATAATCGCGCTCGGCCAGGGTCTCGTCGGGCATGGGGAAGGCGACTACCGTGCGGATATCCTTGTCCGTGCGATTGTGGAAGACGTAGCGAACCCGGACCGCGTCGGGGGAGATGTACAGGTCTTCCGAGACCATATCGATCGCGTCGGTCTTGAGCAGCACCAGGCCGCCGGCGCCCATCTCCGCCGTGCTGTCATTGGCGATGGCCGGCATCCCGAAGAGCGATGCGGCGAGCGGCAGGGCGATGAACTTGCGCATGGCCGGCTGATGGCACAGCCCGGCAGCGGCGGCCAAGGGGGAAGCCGAAGGTGGCGGTCAGTCGCCGGGGACGCTCCCGTCGCCGGCCGTCGCGCCGGCTTCCTCCGCGTCTTCCCGGCCGAGCCGCTGTTCCGTGAAGATCTGCCAGCCGATGAGGAAGAGCGCGCCGACGACCGGGCCGATCACGATCCCGCTCAGGCCGAGCAGATCGATGCCGCCCAGCGTGGTGATGAGCACCAGCCAGTCGGGAAGGCCGGTGTCCCGCCCGACCAGGATCGGCC
>Ga0209257_1000338_pt1 | contig 97721 bp, 93 predicted proteins | sample AraplaCvi_mCL_r2_FD_184277 | JGI IMG/M metagenome (GOLD analysis project Ga0209257, IMG submission 184277) | Arabidopsis root microbial communities from North Carolina, USA - plate scrape MF_Cvi_mCL_r2 (SPAdes) (version 2) | ecosystem: Host-associated > Plants > Roots > Endosphere | place: USA...
CGATCAACAGCAAGTGCATCACGATCTTCCGCGGCAACGTGGAGATCCTGCAGAACCGCTCGCGCATGCGCGCCAAGCAGGTGACGGTGTACAGCGCCCGCAAGGCCGGCGGCGGCGACGGGGCCAACGCCTGCGGCGCGGCCCAGCGCATGGAGGCCGAGGGCAGCGTCTATCTGGTCAGCGACCAGCAGCAGGCCCGCGGCGATCGCGCCGTCTACACCTTCGACAACAACATCGCGGTCGTCACGGGCGACGTGGTGCTAGTCAAGGGCAAGGACGTGGCGCGCGGCGACAAGCTGACGGTCAACACCAAGACCAACGACGCCAAGCTGGAATCCAACAGCACGGGCCGATCCTCGCCCAAGCGCGTCCGCGCCGTCTTCTATCAGGACGACAGCAAGAAGTCCGACGGGTCGGCCGCCGCCGACCAGAACACGCCGCGCTAGGGCCCCGCTTTCATGACCCTGACTCCCAACGACATGGACGGCCTGTTCGTCGATTCCGTGGGCAAGTCGTTCGGCGACCGCCCGGTCGTCAAGAACGTCTCCCTGCGCCTCAAGCGTGGCGAGGTCGCCGGCCTGCTGGGGCCGAACGGCGCGGGCAAGACGACCTGCTTCTACATGGTCACGGGCCTGATCGCCGCCGACTATGGCGCGATCTATCTGGACGGTGAGAACATCACCGCCCAGCCGATGTTCCAGCGCGCCCGCCTGGGCGTCGGCTACCTGCCCCAGGAAGCCTCGATCTTCCGGGGCATGACGGTCGAGCAGAACGTCATGGCCGTGGTCGAGATGCGCCAGAAGGACCCGCGCAAGGCGCGCGAGCAGGTCACGTCCATCCTGGAAGAGCTGCGCATCACCCACATCCGCAAGTCGCCGGCCGTCGCCCTGTCGGGCGGTGAGCGCCGCCGCGTGGAAATCGCCCGCGCCCTGGCCTCCGAGCCGTCCTTCATGCTGCTGGACGAGCCGTTCGCGGGCATCGACCCCTTGGCGATCGCCGACATCCGCGAGGTGGTCGGCTATCTGAAGAGCCGCGGCATCGGCATCCTGATCACCGACCACAACGTGCGCGAGACGCTGGACATCATCGATCGCGCCTCGATCATCCACGCCGGCGAGGTGCTGTTCGAGGGCTCGCCGCGCGAGATCGTCGACAATCCCGAAGTTAAGCGCGTCTATCTCGGCGACAGCTTCAGCGAACCCCGTCTCGGCGATTAAGGTCCACGGGGATTAATTGGCGCAGGGGTGGGCAAAAATCGCCTGCGTCACCCCTCCGCACGCCGGGCAAATCCTTGTTCTGCAAGGACTAGTGGCTTTGGCACGATATTTTCCGGGACGGAACGTCGCACCGGCCCGAGAATTGCAGGCGTTCGCGACCCGTTAACCAAACCAGCCCTTCAATGGCGGTCGAAGTTCATTCGTTCGTCAGGAGGGCGCATTGGCGCTCAGCCACCGCCTCGAGATCCGTCAGGGTCAAGGCCTCGTCATCACTCCACAGCTGCAGCAGGCCATCAAGCTGCTGCAGCTGTCGAACATCGAGCTCGACGCGTTCGTCGAGCAGGAGCTGGAGCGCAACCCGCTGCTGCAGCGCGACGAGGGCGAGTCCGAGCCGGCCGGCGAGGTCGAGCGCGAGCGTGACGCCAGCCTGACCCAGCTCGACGCCGTGGCCGACACGACGGCCGGCCGCGAAATGGATACGCCGCACGACGACGTCTCGCCGGGCGAGCGCGCCACCGGCGACGGGCCGGAAGCCGACCATGGGGCCGACGCCGGGGGCCAGATCGACTGGTCACGGGCCGGCGGCAGCGGTTCCTTCGAAGGCGGCGAAGGCTACGAGAGCGCCCTCACCGACGTCCCGACCTTGTCGGCGCACCTGCGCGGCCAGTTGGTCCAGGCGGGCCTCAGCCCCGCTCGCAACGCGATCGCCGAGATCCTGATCGACGCCGTCGACGAGGGCGGCTACCTGCGCCTGGACGTCATCGAGCTGGCCGCCCGCCTGGGCTGCAAGCTGGAGATGGTCGAGGAGGTCCTCAGCGTTCTGCAAGGCTTCGAGCCGGTCGGCGTCTTCGCCCGCGACGTGCGCGAGTGCCTAGGCCTGCAGCTGAAGGACCTGAACCGCTATGATCCCGCCATGGCGGCCATGCTCGACCATCTCGAGCTGCTGGCCAAGCGCGACATGGCCTCGCTACGCCGGATCTGCGGCGTGGACGACGAGGACCTGCGCGAGATGGTCGCCGAGATCCGGTCGCTGAACCCGCGCCCGGGCGCGGCCTATCACAGCGAGCCGGCCGAGACCCTGGTGCCCGACGTCATGGTCCGCGAGGGCCTGGGCGGCATGTGGCACGTGGAGCTGAACACCGACACCCTGCCGCGCGTGCTGGTCGACCAGCGCTACCACGCCCGCGTGGCGAAAGGGGCCAGGAGCGATCAGGAGAAGACCTTCGTCGCCGACTGCATGGCCACCGCCAACTGGCTGGTGAAGAGCCTGGACCAGCGCGCCAAGACCATCCTGAAGGTCTCCAGCGAGATCGTCCGCCAGCAGGACGGCTTCCTGGCTTTCGGCGTCGAGCATCTGCGCCCGCTGAACCTGAAGACCGTCGCCGACGCCATCGGCATGCACGAGAGCACGGTCAGCCGCGTCACCTCGAACAAGTACATCGCCACCCCGCGCGGCGTGTTCGAGCTGAAGTTCTTCTTCACCTCGGCCATCCAGTCGTCGGAAGGCGGCGAGGCCCATTCGGCCGCCAGCGTCCGCCATAAGATCAAGAGCCTGGTCGACGCCGAGAAGCGCGAGGCCGACGTCCATTCCGACGACGCCATTGTCGACATTCTCAAGGCCGCCGGGGTCGACATCGCCCGCCGGACCGTGGCCAAGTATCGCGAAGCCATGCGGATTCCGTCGTCGGTCGAGCGCCGTCGTTTGATGAAGGAAGCGGTCTAGACTCCGTTCCGCGCGTTGCATGGCGGTGGAAGGGTCGCGATGAGTGAAAAGAGTCTGGCGGACGTGATCGAGGGGTTCGGCGAGGACGCCAGCCCAACCCTCACGGTCGGCGAGATGCTGGCGGCGTTCGACAGCCGCGCCTTCGGCGCCATGCTGCTGGTGTTTGGCCTGCTGAACACCCTGCCGCTGCCGCCGGGCTCGTCGACCATCCTGTCGCTGCCGATCCTGTTTCTGGCGCCGCAGATCGCCATGGGCGCAGACACACCCTGGCTGCCGCGGGCGCTCGTCGACAAGCCGCTGAAGCGCGACGACCTGCGCGGCCTCTTCAAGCGGCTGGCGCCCATTGTCCGAAGCATGGAGCTGATCACCCGTCCGCGGCTGCGACCGATGTTCGCACCGCTTGGGGAGCGGGCGGTCGGTGTGGTGTGCGCCCTTCTGGCCCTGGTGCTGGTCCTGCCGATCCCTCTGGGCAATCTGGCGCCGGGCGCGACGGTCGCCGTGCTGGCTCTGGCGCTGCTCCAGCGCGACGGAATTCTGGCGCTGCTGGGCTACCTGATGGCCCTCGGAAGCGGCGCCCTGCTGTTTGTCAGCGCCCATGTCGTGATCATGGCCGTGCGCAAGCTGGTGGGTGTTTTTTCAGGCCTTCTTTAGACCCTTGAGGGTCTTTCCTTAAGCCCACAGGCGCCGCTTGACACCTGTCTTGGACAGGCGCGTTGTAGTCAGTATGCAAGTCCAAGTCTCCGGCAAGCATGTCGACGTTGGTGAGGCTCTGCGAGCGCGAGTCTCCGACGAAATCGCCCTGAGCATTGGGAAATACTTCGATCGCGGCGGCGCCGCCGAGGTCGTGGTCAGCAAGGATGGCTACGCCTTCCGCGTGGATTGCTCAGTCAAGCTGGCTTCGGGCCAGCAGCTCATCAGCCATGGTTCTGGCGGCGACGCGCACGCGGCGTTCGACGCGGCCCTGGCCAAGATCGACACCCGCATTCGACGATATAAGAGGCGGCTGAAGAGCCACTCGGCGGCGGCCACGGCCAAGCAGGTCGAGAACGCCGCCATGTTCGTCCTCCGGGCCCCGGACGTCGACGAAGGCGAGGAACACGACTGGGATGTTGAAGGCGACCACCCGACGGGCGCGCCCGCGGCGATGGTCATCGCGGAGACCCAGGCCGCGGTGAAGACGATGACCGTTTCCATGGCTGTCATGGAACTGGACTTGACCGGATACCCGGCAATCGTGTTTAGGAACGCCGCTCACGGGGGCGTCTCCGTGGTGTATCGGCGTCCAGACGGGAATATCGGCTGGATCGACCCCGAACGCACGAAGTCGTTGAACGGGCACGGGTCAACCGCGAGCTAGCCAACCCGCCAGGGTCGGGAGGCGTCGTCGGCGGATCCTCGGCGACGGCGCCAAGGCGGTCGACAACGAGCGAGCGTTAGAAGTCCATGACCATCGGCGATCTTCTGGACCCCGGAGCGGTGGCGCTACGCGCTGGCGCGCCCGGCAAGCGCCAAGCCCTTTCCATGGTCGCCGATGTCGCCGGCCGCGTGCTGGGCGTCGATGTCGACGCGGCCCTGGAGGGCCTAGTCGATCGAGAAGCCGCCGGCTCGACCGGCGTGGGCGAGGGTGTGGCGCTGCCGCACGCGCGTCTGGACGGCCTGGATCGCGTTCGCGCGGTCGTGGTGCGCTTGGACACGCCCGTGGCCTTCGACGCGCTCGACGACAAGCCGGTCGATCTTCTGGTGGCGCTGTTCGCACCCCGCGACGCCAACGCTCAGCATCTGCGGGCCTTGGCGCGGGTGGCGCGGATGATGCGTCAGCCCGAGACGCGCTCGGCCCTGCGCCAAGCGCGGTCGGCCGACGCCATCCATGTGCTGCTGACGCACGAAGCGACGAGCACGGCGGCTTAGAAAGCCGTGGAGGACCCCAGAGGGGCTCTCTTTCTTGTTCGGCTTAGTGCACCGACACCGGCGCCAGTTCATGAGCCAGGGCGGCGGCGATGGCCGTGTCGCGATCGATCATGACGGCCAGGCGGGCGCCATCGGCCCGGCAGACCGCGTACAGGGTCTGGTCGGGCGACAGGTTGAAGTCCTCCACGCCCTCCGGGACGTCGGCGAGGATCTCGGCGGCCTTGATCGGCCGGACATAGACGAGGTCGGGCGCACCAAGGGCCGCGAACGCTTCGCTCGTGAAGAGCGGGCTGTTGTAGTGGGTGTTGGGCGTCATGATGACCACCTCCTTCGATTAGGGAACGCGCCTTTCTCCGGCCGGTTCAGCGCCGCGCCGGGAGGAGGCTTGTTCCGCGCGGCCTTCAGCCCGCGCTGCGGATGGGACAAGGCGGGCGGCTAGCCCGCAGATTTGATGGGTATCTTCTTGACCAGACGCTCGGGCTCGGGCCGGGCCAGGTCGATATGCAGCAGCCCGTGCTCCAGGGTCGCCGTTGTCACTTCCATGCCCTGGGCGAGGACGAAGGTGCGCACGAAGCCGCGCGCCGCGATGCCGCGATGCAGGAAGGCCCGTTCGGCGTCCGGACGGGCGCCGTCGCTGTCGCGCTTGCCGGCGACGATCAGCTGATCCGCCTCGACCGTCACGTGCAACTGGTCCGGCGAGAAGCCCGCCACCGCCAGGGTGATGCGCACGCCGCCGTTGTCGGCCTGCTCGACATTGTACGGGGGATAGCTTTCCGAGGCGGCCTTGGCGGCGCGCTCGATCAGGTCTCGGGTGTGTTCGAAGCCCAGCAGGAAGGGGCTGTCGAACAGGATCGTTCGGGTCATCGCGAAGTCCTCGCTCAAGCGACTTCGTTCGCGGAGACAAACCCGAGGATCGGCGCCGATCCCCACGACACGGATCCAGATGTGGCGACCGTGAGCGGACGGTTCAAGGGGAGAGGAAAGCAGAGGTCCGGAAATGGACAAGGCCCGGACGTTTCCGTCCGGGCCTTGATGGTGGAGCTAAGCGGAGTCGAACCGCTGACCTCTTGAATGCCATTCAAGCGCTCTACCAGCTGAGCTATAGCCCCAATTTTTCCTCGGACACCTTGCGGTAACTCTCGGAAATCCTTGGTCTCTTCGGCGTTTCCGACTTGCGTCGCCCCCCGAAGAGGCGCGGAAACTAGTCCGGGATTTTTCGGGGATCAACCCCCTTGGCGAACTTTTTTCGAGAAAAGTGTCGCACCCCGGAAAACCCCTGTGGATAGCCGGTTTCAGCAGCCTGAAGCCGGCTATCCGCCAAGGATCATTCCCGACGATCAGTCGTCGTCGCCCTCGCCGGGCAGACCTTCGATCTCGTCATCGAGATTGTCGTCGTCGTCCTCGTCCTCCAGGAACGGAACGTCGTCGGCCTCGTCTTCGGCGAGATCCTCGTCCTCGGCGAAGTCGACGCCCAGGTCACCGTCGCCGGCGGGCGTGGCGCCAGGTTCGGCGTCTTCGTCGTCGCTTTCGATGACGTCCGGCTCGACCTTATCGATTTCCGGCGTTTCATCGACCTCGTCCTCGAAGCCGTCCTCGTCCTTGGGAGCGGGAGCGGGCTTCTCGTCCTCGGCGTCATAGTCCGGGGTGATCGAGCGAGCCCGGACGCGGCGCGACTTCAGCGCCTCTTCCGGGTCGAACGACTCGCCGCACTTTGGACAAACGGCCGGACGGCGGTTGAGGTCGTAGAACTTCGATTGGCAGTTGGGGCAGATTTGTTTTGCGCCCAAGTCGGGATTGGCCAAGTTGGCGACCCTTTGATCCTGATGGGAAAAGCGGCCGGTGACTTGCCATGACGGGAGCCCGCTGTCAAAAGCAAACCCCTTCGCGCAAACCACCAAGTACTAAGGAGCCGGTTTCGGCATGTCGTCGGCTGGATTGAAGAGCGCACCCGCAGGCGCTCTGCGAGGGATCGTGCGGGCCCCGGGTGATAAGTCCATTTCGCATCGATCGATGATCCTGGGCGCGCTGGCGTCGGGGACAACGACGGTCGAGGGGCTGCTGGAGGGCGACGACGTCCTTGCCACGGCGCGGGCCATGCAGGCCTTCGGCGCGCGGATCGAACGGGAAGGCGTCGGCCGCTGGCGCATCGAGGGTCAGGGCGGCTTCCAGGAACCGACCGACGTGATCGACTGCGGCAACGCCGGCACCGGCGTGCGCCTGATCATGGGCGCGGCGGCCGGCTTTCCCATGTGCGCCACCTTCACCGGCGACAGCTCGCTTCGCAGTCGTCCGATGGGCCGGGTGCTGGACCCGCTGGCCCGCATGGGCGCGACCTGGCTGGGCCGCGACAAGGGCCGGCTGCCCCTGACCCTGAAGGGCGGCAACCTGCGCGGCCTGAACTACACCCTGCCCATGGCGTCCGCCCAGGTGAAGTCGGCCGTGCTGCTGGCTGGCCTGCACGCCGAGGGTGGCGTCGAGGTCATCGAGCCGGAGGCCACCCGCGACCACACCGAACGCATGCTCCGTGCATTTGGCGCTGAAGTGATCGTCGAGGACCGCAAGGTCGGCGACAAGACCATTCGCCACATCCGCCTGCCCGAGGGCCAGAAGCTGACCGGCGCGCACGTGGCCGTCCCCGGCGACCCGTCGTCGGCGGCGTTCCCGTTGGTCGCCGGCCTGATCGTTCCAGGGTCGGAGGTGACGGTCGAGGGCGTGATGCTCAACGAACTGCGCACCGGCCTCTTCACGACCCTGCAGGAGATGGGCGCGGACCTGGTGATCTCGAACCGGCGCGTGGCCAGCGGCGAGGAGGTCGGCGACGTCACCGCCCGCTATTCCAAGCTCAAGGGCGTGGTCGTTCCCCCCGAGCGGGCCCCGGCGATGATCGATGAGTATCCGATCCTCGCCGTCGCCGCCGCCTTCGCCGAGGGCGAGACGGTGATGCGCGGCGTCGGCGAGATGCGGGTCAAGGAAAGCGACCGCATCGCCCTGACCTCCGCGGGTCTGGAGGCCTGCGGCGTCGACGTTGAGGAAGAGCCCGAGGGCTTCATCGTGCGCGGGACCGGTCAGCCGCCGCGGGGCGGAACCATTGTCGAGACCCATGGCGACCACCGGATCGCGATGAGCCACCTGATTCTGGGCATGGCCGCGCAGGAAGCGGTCTCGATCGACGAGCCGGGCATGATCGCCACCAGCTTCCCCGGCTTCGCCGACCTGATGCGCGGGCTTGGCGCGACGCTGACGGAGGCCTAGCCATGGGCTTCGTGATCGCCGTCGACGGGCCGGCCGCTTCGGGAAAGGGCACCATCGCCTCGCGCCTGGCGGCCGCCTATGGCCTGCCGATGCTGGACACCGGCCTGCTCTACCGGGCGGTCGGGGTGCGGATCCTGGCCGCCGGCGGCGATCTCGACGATCCCGTCTCGGCGGAGGCCTCGGCCCGGGGGCTGGAGCTCTCGGAACTGGAGAAGCCGGAGGTGCGCACCCGCGCCGCCGGGGAGGCGGCCAGCCGCTGCGCCGTGCATCCGGGGGTTCGCAAGGCCCTGTTCGACCTGCAGCGCGCCTTCGCCACCCAGGAGGGCGGCGCGGTGATCGACGGCCGCGACATCGGCACGGTCATCTGCCCAGAGGCGCCGGCCAAGCTGTATGTCACCGCCAGTCCCGAGGTCCGCGCGCAGCGCCGCTGGAAACAGCTGCTGGGCCAAGGCGAGACCGTCACCTTCGACGACATACTGGCTGATATCCGCAAGCGCGACGAACGCGACGGCGGCCGCAAGGACGCGCCGATGACGCAGGCCGCCGACGCCATCTTGCTCGATACGTCGGAAATGACTATAGAGCAGGCCTTCGATGCGGCCCGCCGTATCGTCGAGGACGCGCGCGCCCACCACCGGCTCTAAGCCGGAGGGCAAATCCACCGCCGACCTCGCCGCGATCAAGAACATCGCGGGCCCGCTTCAAAACCCACTTCAAACGGAATCCCGAGAACCGTCATCCGGCGGCGCTCGTTTCAGGGCTTCCCCCAACCTAGAGACTAAAGATCAGCATGGCTGACGATATGAGCTTCAACCCGACGCGCGACGATTTCGAAGCGCTGCTGAACGACTCGATGGGCGGCCGCGACTTCGCGGAAGGCACCGTCGTCAAGGGCAAGGTCGTCGGGATCGAAAAGGACTTCGCCATCATCGACGTCGGTCTGAAGACCGAAGGTCGCGTCCAGCTGAAGGAATTCGGCGTCGACGAAAACGGCAAGGCTGTCATCAAGGCCGGCGACACCGTCGAAGTCTTCCTGGAACGCCTCGAAAACGCCATGGGCGAAGCGGTCATCAGCCGCGAAAAGGCCAAGCGCGAAGAAGCCTGGACCCGTCTGGAAGGCGTCTACGCCCGCAACGAACCCGTCATGGGCGCCATCGTCGGCCGCGTGAAGGGTGGCTTCACCGTCGACCTGGGCGGCGCCTCGGCCTTCCTGCCGGGCTCGCAAGTCGATATCCGTCCGGTCCGCGACGTCGGCCCGCTGATGGGCAAGGAACAGCCCTTCGCCATCCTGAAGATGGATCGTCCGCGCGGCAACATCGTCGTCTCGCGTCGCGCCATCCTGGAAGAAGCCCGCGCCGAGCAGCGCACCGAACTGGTGTCGCAGCTGCAAGAAGGTGAAATCCGCGAAGGCGTCGTCAAGAACATCACCGACTACGGCGCGTTCGTCGACCTGGGCGGCATCGATGGCCTGCTGCACGTCACCGACATGAGCTGGAAGCGCGTCAACCACCCGAGCCAGGTGCTGGCCGTGGGCGACACCGTGAAGGTCCAGATCGTCAAGATCAACCCGGACACCCAGCGCATCAGCCTCGGCATGAAACAGCTGCAGTCGGATCCGTGGGATGGCGTCGAAGCCAAGTACCCGGTCGGCGCCAAGTTCACGGGCCGCATCACCAACATCACCGACTACGGCGCCTTCGTGGAGCTGGAAGCTGGCGTCGAAGGCCTGGTGCACGTCTCGGAAATGTCGTGGACCAAGAAGAACGTCCACCCCGGCAAGATCGTCTCGACCTCGCAGGAAGTCGACGTGGTCGTGCTGGACGTCGATCCGTCGAAGCGCCGCGTGTCGCTGGGCCTGAAGCAGGCCCTGGCCAATCCGTGGGAAGCCTTCGTGGAAGCTCACCCGGTCGGCTCGACCGTCGAGGGCGAAGTCAAGAACGCGACCGAATTTGGTCTGTTCATCGGCCTCGACAACGACATCGACGGCATGGTGCACCTGTCGGACATCGACTGGAGCGCTCCGGGCGAAGAAGCCATGGCCCGCTACAAGAAGGGCGACGTGGTCAAGGCGAAGGTTCTCGATGTCGACATCGAGAAGGAACGCATCTCGCTGGGCATCAAGCAGCTGGCCGGCGACCCGATGTCGGGCGACACCTTCCGCAAGAACCAGACCGTGACCGTCACCGTCACGGAAGTCACCTCGGGCGGCATCGAAGTCCGCTTCGGCGAGGACGACGCCCCGATGACCGCCTTCATCCGCAAGTCGGACCTGTCGCGCGATCGTCAGGAGCAGCGTCCGGAGCGCTTCGCCGTGGGTGACCGCGTCGACGCCCAGATCACCAACGTGGACAAGGCCGCGCGCCGCGTCTCGCTGTCGATCAAGTCGCTGGAAATGGCCGAAGAGAAGGAAGCCATCGAGCAGTTCGGCTCGTCGGACTCCGGCGCTTCGCTGGGCGACATCCTCGGAGCCGCTCTCCGCGAGCGCGCTTCGAAGGAATAGTCTTTCGCTCCATCGGAGCTGAAGCTGGCGGCGACGGGAGCAATCCCGTCGCCGTTTCCTTTTGGGGTATGGGGCGGCTGGAGCGGCCCAGCCGCCGTCCTTTCCGCCGACTAGGCGATGACGGCGTCTGGCCGGAAGCCCAGATCATCCGCGCCCCGAATGGTCCGCAAGCTCCCTCGCAGCGGCGCGGCGGACGGCGAGATCGCCCGCCATTTTGATCGCTCCGCCCTCGGTATTAACCGAACCTCGTTCGAGAATCACACGCAACCCCTTGAAGACTCAGCCGTCGTTGGGCAAAGGTCCGCTCGCGCCTTTCTCCTCCAAGGGCGTTCCGGGGATATCGATGATCAAGTCTGAACTCATCGCCAGGCTCGCGAATGAAAATCCGCACCTGACGCAGAAGGACGTCGAAAGGGTAGTCGGCGTGATCCTGGAGCGCATGATCGGCGCTCTGGAGGACGGCGGTCGCGTCGAACTGCGCGGCTTCGGGGCCCTGTCGGTCCGTTCGCGCCCCGCCCGCACTGGCCGCAACCCGCGCACCGGCGAGGCCGTCGAGGTCCGCGCCAAGCACGTGCCGTTCTTCAAGAGCGGCAAGGAATTGCGCGCCCGCCTGAACGCCGACGGCGACGAATAACAACAATTATGCCCTGGGCTTGACCCCCAGGCGCGAACGCCTTCAGCTTCCTCGCCTTGTTTGAACCGGCGAGGGACCTGCCATGAGCGTCGTCAAGGAATTCCGCGAGTTCATCGCGCGCGGCAACGTCATCGACCTAGCCGTCGGCGTGATCATCGGCGCGGCCTTCAACGGCATCGTCAAGAGCCTGGTCGACCAGGTGATCATGCCCCCGATCGGCCTGCTGACCGGCGGCCTCGACTTCTCCAAGCTGGAATGGGTGCTTCGGCCCGAAAACTCGGCGACCGAGGCGGTCGAGAAGGTGGCCATCCAGTACGGCGCCTTCATCAACACGGTGATCCAGTTCTTCATCGTCGCGATGGTGGTGTTCCTGCTGGTCAAGCTGGTCAACGAAATCCGTCGCAAGGACGCCGAGGCGCCCGCGCCGGAAGCGCCGCCGGCTCCGACGCCGGAAGAAAAGCTGCTGACCGAGATCCGCGACCTGCTGGCGAAACCTAGGTAAGGGCCGCGATCGCCTCGGCCGCCGCCGCCTGGCCGCTCAGCCAGGCGCCATGGGCGGTCGAGAAGGCGTGGGCGCTGCAGGCCTCGCCGGCGAAGAACAGCCGCTGGTCGACCGACGCCGCCAGGCGCGCCCGATCGCCGGCCCGGCCGGGCAGGGCGTGCGAATAGGAGCCGCCCGCGAACGGGTCGGACGCCCAGGCGGTCTCGGCCAGCACGTGCACGCGCGAGCGGATGCCGCTGCCATACACGCCGACCAGCTCCTCGATGGCGAAGGCCGCAGCCGCGCCGGGGCCCTGGCCCTCCAGCGAGCGGGCGTGGGCCCCGCCCAGGAACGCCTCGATGATCGGCCGGCCTAGCGAGCGCAGCTGATAGGCGCCGGTGTCCGTGCGGCCGGGATCGCCATAGACCTGGGCCTCGATCGGGAAGGCCTCGGGCTCGTCCACCCGCAGGAACACCTTGTCGGCCAGACCCAGCGGCAGTCCTGTCGCCGCGTCGGTCTTCTCGGGCAGCTCCGGGGCGAAGCGCAGGGCGCCTGAGGCCAGGACGGCGGTCGGAACGCAGACGATCGCCGCCCGCGCGGTGATTGACCCGCGGGAGGTCTCCAGCACCAGGCGCGGCCCATCGTGGCGGATCGTCGTAACGGGGCAGTTGAGCAGCACCGGCAGGGTCGGCGCCTGGCCGGTGATCGCCGCGCCATAACCGCCGACGACGCGCCAGTTGATGTCGCTGTCCTCGTAGGCGGCGTAGTCGTGCAGCGAGACCTCGGTGAACTCCGCCCCGTTGTAATAGGCGCTGAAGGCGTTCAGCAGCGGATTCCAGCGGCAGGTGGGATCCAGAAGCTCCGACGCCGGTCGGTCGGGCGCGCCATCGTGGGCGGCGATCTCCAGCCGCGCATCCAGGGCCAGGAAGGCCTCGCCGAACTCGGCGCGTTCCTGGCGACTGAAGGCCGGGCTGTCGGCGACATTGGCCCAGGGCGGCGGCGTCTCGTCGATCGTCAGGCCTTGGGCGCGGAAGCGGGCGACCAGCGGATTGGTGTCGGCCGAGTGCAGCCACTCGCAGCCCAGGTCCAGCGGGCCGACCGGCGAGGGGATGGTGTGGGCCCGCCCGCCGAGGCGATCGCGCGCCTCCAGCAGGACTCCCGAAGCCTGGCTCAAGGCCACGGCTTCGGCGGCGGCCAGGCCGGCGGCGCCGGCGCCCACGATGGCGATGTCGACCTCATGCATGATCGCTCAATCGCCCTCCCGGACGTCGGTTCCGTCGCTAGAGCGCGTTAGGTGAAAGTGTAAGCGGTTTCGCCGCCTGAACCCGCTCTAAGGCTCTGAGGCAAGATCACTTCGTCAGGGCGGGACTGTCCAGGTCGAGCTTGTCGGCGGCGATCACCTTGGCGTTCGGCGCGGCCTTGGTCAGGGCCTCGCCCATGGCCTTGACGTCGCCGGCGACGATGACGCTCATCTGGGCTGGATCCAGCTTGTCCTTGGCGAAGGTCTGGACCTCGGCCGAGGTCACCGCCTCGACCTTGGCGGCGTAGCTCTGGATCTCGGTCAGCGGCACGCCATAGACGGCCAGGCTGCCCAGGATGTTGGCCAGACCCTCCGAGGTGCCCAGGTCGCGGCCGAAGCCGCCGACCAGCACCGACTTGCGGGCGGCCAGCTCACCGACCGAGGCCGGTTCGTCGCCCAGACGGGCCAGCTCGGCGCGGGTCAGGGCGACCACCTCGCCGGCCGACGGGTTCTTGGTCTGCACCCGGGCCGAGAAGCCGCCGAAGCGGCCCTGCGGCGTCAGGCTGGAGCCGGCCCCATAGGACAGGCCGCGCTTGATGCGGATCTCCTGGTTCAGGCGCGAGGAATAGCCGACGCCCAGCACCGTATTGGCGACAATGCCCTGGTAGTAGCTGGGATCGGCGCGGGTGATGGCCGGCTTGGCCAGCACCACGGCCGCCTGGCCCGTGCCGGGCAGGTCGATGATCACGTTGCGCGGCTGGTAGCCGGAGGGCGCGGCCGGCGGGGCCGGCGGCGGGGCGGCGGGCTTCCTCCAGGTTCCGAAGGCCTTCTCGGCCAGGGCGAAGCCGGTCTCCGGCGTCAGGTTGCCGGTCAGCACCAGCACCGCGTTGTCCGGACGCCAGTAGGCGGCGTGGGTCTTGGCGAGATCCGTGCGCTTGATCCTGGGCAGCGAGCCGGGCGTGCCGCCGGCCACGTGGCCATAGGCCGAGCCGGCGTACAGCACCGGCGCCGTGGCGAAGCCGGCCAGGCTGCCGGGGCGCTGGAACGAGACCGACAGGCCGTCCAGGGTCTCGGTGCGCACGCGGTCCAGCTCCGCCTCCGAGAAGGCCGGATGCTGGGCGACGTCGGCCATGATGGCCATAGCCGGGGCGGCGTTGTTGGCCGTGACGCTGAGGGTCAGGGAGGCGGCCTCCCAGCCCGAGCCGGCCTCGAGATTGGCGCCCAAGGCCTCGGTCTCGCGGGCGACCTGGGTGGCCGAGCGGCTGGTCGTGCCCTCGGTCAGCAGTTCCGAGGTCAGGCTGGACGCGCCGGCCAGCCCCGCGGGATCCGAGCTGGCGCCGCCCTTCACGGTCAGGTCGGCGGTGATCAGCGGCAGGTCGCTGGACTTGGCGACAATGACCCTCAGGCCGTTGGCCAGGGTCTTCTCGGCGGGCGTCGGCAGCACGGCCGGGACCGGCGCGGCGACGGCTGGGATCTTCTCGCGCTCGCCCTCGGGGGCCAGGGTGGTGACGGGGCCGTCGTACTTGACCGAGGCGACCTTGGGGATCGGCGGCGTGGCGTCCTTCTCGCCGGCCGGGCGGTCCTTTTCCGGCAGGTAGCGGATCACCGTGCGGCGGTCGTCGGCCAGGTACGTCCTGGCCACGCGCTGGAGGTCGGCGGCGGTGACGGCCTGCAGCTTGGCCAGGCTGGTGTTGGCGACGGCGGCGTCGCCCTCGGTCTCCAGGGCGTAGCCCAGCGCGAAGCCGCGGCCGTCGATCTCCTCGCGGCGGCGGACGGCGTCGGCCAGCAGGCCGGCCTTGGCCTCGGCCAGTTCGGCGGGGGTGACCAGGCCGTCGCGCACGCGGGCGACCTGCGCGCGCAGGGCCGTCTCGCCCTGCTGCACCGTCTTGCCGCCGGCCATGACCGCGCCGACATAGAACAGGCCCGGCTGGGCGTTGTTCGGCGCGCTGGAGAACACCGACTGGGCGATCTTCTGCTCGTAGACCAGACTGTCATAGAGCCGCGAGGACTTGCCGGCCGACAGCACCGCGTCCAGCACGGTCAGGGCGGGCGTATCCTTGTCGGCGGCGGCCGGGGCCAGCCAGGTGATGGCCAGGGCCGGCAGCGGCACGTTGGGACCATAGGTGTTGACGGTGCGGGGACCCGTGCGGGCCGGCTCGACCGTCGTGACCTTGGGGATCTCACCCGCGGGCTTGGTGATCGGTCCGAAGTACTGGTCGATCATGACGTCCAGCTTGGCCTGGTCGAAATTGCCGACGACGATCAGGGCCGCGTTGTCGGGACGGTAGTAGGTGCGATGGAAGGCGCGCACGTCGTCCACCGTGGCCGCGTCCAGCTCCTCGATCGAGCCGATGCCCGGGCGCTGATAGGGGTGCGTCGTGTAGGACTGCTGCGGGATCGAAAGGGCGAAGAAGCGGCCGTAGGGATCGGCCAGCACCCGCTGGCGCAGCTCTTCCTTGACGACGTCGCGCTCGGAGGCGAACACGGCCTCGTCGATGACCAGCGACTTCAGCCGGTCGGCCTCGGCCCAGATCAGCCGCTCCAGGTGATTGGCTGGCGCGACCTCGTAGTAGTTGGTGAAGTCGTCCCAGGTGGAGGCGTTGTTAAAGCCGCCGACGTCCTCGGTCAGGCGGTCCAGCGTCTCGTTGGGCATGTTGCGCGTGGCCTTGAACATCAGGTGTTCGAATAGGTGCGCGAAGCCCGAACGGCCGTGCGGGTCATCCTTGGAGCCGACGCCGTACCAGACCTGCACCGAGACGTTCGGGGTCGTGGCGTCGCGCGACGTCAGCACCTTCAGGCCGTTGGGCAGGATCCGCTGCCGGTAGACAATCGGCGGGACCGCGATGGCCGAGCCGCTGGGCGCGGCGGTGGCCGGTCTGGGTTTCGCCTTGGCCTGGGTAGCCGCCATGGCCAGCGGCGACAGTGCCGTGGTCGAGAGGGCCGCGGCGACGAGGGCCAGCTTGGCGGTGCGGAACATGCGCGAAGGTCTCCGGATAAGTGCGCGGCGACCCTAGCACCGCCGCACTGCCGGTAAACCTTACCGACAGTTCATTTGAGGGTGGAACGGAATGGCGCCGTCCGTGTTACAGTTGGTTGTCTCGCCCTCCCGCCTCAGGGTCGGTGCGTACTGGGGGAAGTTTGTCCGATATTCCGCTTCGCGACCGTCTGCGCGCCGCCACCACCGACAGCCACGCCGCCTTGGACGCCACCGTTTCCGATTGGCGCCTGCAGAGCGCGGCGGGCTATGGCGCGTTCCTCTCGGCCTCCGCCGCGGCCCTCTACCCCCTGGAGCATGCCCTAGAGCGGGCCGGCGTGGCCGACTGGCTGCCGGACTGGCCCGTCCGCGCCCGCCGCGCGGCCCTGGCGCGGGATCTCGCCGCCCTGGGTCTGAACGCGCCGATCCGCCAGCCGGCCGAGGTCGCCTCGCCGGCGTTCGGAGCCGGCCTGCTCTACGTGCTGGAGGGCTCGCGCCTGGGCGCGCGGTTCCTCTGCCGGCAGGTCCGAGCGGCCGACGCGGACTTGCCGCTGGCCTATCTGGCCCACGGCGAGGGCCATGATTTATGGCGATCGTTCCTGACTTGGCTGGACGCCATACCCAAAGTCGGGTTTCGGACAGACGCCGCCGAGGCGGGTGCGCGATATGGGTTCCAGTATTTCTCGGACGCCTTCGAGCGTTTCGCCTCGTCTGGAGCCCTGAATGTCCGAGCCGGCGCCCATGTCCGGGTTTGAGGTCAACCTGACCAATTGCGACCGGGAGCCGATCCACATTCTCGGCTCGGTGCAGCCGTTCGGTTTCCTGCTCGCCGTCAATTCCGACTGGGTCGTGGTCCACGCCTCGACCACCACCCTGCGCTATCTTGGGGGCGCCCCGGCCGACTTGCTGGGCAAGCCGCTGACCCAGGTGATGAGCGGCCACGCCATCCACAACATCCGCGGCCGCCTACAGATCATGCGCGGCGCCGACGCGGTCGAGCGCATGTTCGGCCAGCCTTTGGTCGACGGCGGCGAGGACTTCGACCTGGCCCTGCACTATTCCGGCCGCCTGCTGATCATCGAGGGCGAACCCAGCCATCCCGACACCCTGATCGAGGCCGCCTCGGCCGTGCGCTCGATGACGACGCGCATCGCCGCGCGTCCGACCTTCGAGGAGTTCTGCCACGAGGCCGCCCGCCAGGTGCGCGCCCTGACCGAGTTCGACCGGGTGATGGTCTATCGCTTCGCCCATGACGGCGCCGGCGAGGTGATCGCCGAGTCGGTGCGGCCGGGCATCGGTTCGTTCCTCGGCCAGCGCTATCCGGCCCAGGATATTCCCGCCCAGGCCCGGGCCCTCTATGAGCGCAACTGGCTGCGGATCATCGCCGACATCGACGCCGAGGTGTCGCCGATCATTCCGCAGGTCAGCCCTTCGGGCGAGCCCGTCGACCTGTCGATGAGCATGCTGCGCGCGGTGTCGCCGATCCACATCGAGTACCTGCGCAACATGGGCGTCGCCGCCTCGCTGTCGATCTCGATCCTGCGCGACGGCAAGCTATGGGGCCTGTTCGCCTGCCACCACTATGCGCCCAAGCACATCAGCTACGAGCGCCGCACGGCCGCCGAACTGTTCGGCCAGCTGTTCTCCCTGACCCTGGAGAGCCGCGAGCGCGAGATCGAGACCCGCAAGATGGGCGAAGCGCGCAACCTGCACGACCGCATGATGAACGCGGTGGTCAAGGCCAATGCCGGCGCCGACAGCCTCAGCCCCTATCTCGACGACCTGTGCCGTTTGGTGCATTGCGACGGTCTGGCGCTGTGGCTCGAAGGCCGGCTGACCCTGCGCGACTCCACGCCGGACGCCAGCGATGTCCATACGCTGATCCGCCTGTTGCGCGACAAGGACACCCACTCGGTATTCGCCACCAACGCGCTCAGCGAGCTGCTGCCCTCGGCCGCCGCCTGGACGGCCAAGGCGGCGGGCATGATGGCCGTGCCGCTGTCGCGAGCCCCGCGCGATTACCTGATTTTCTTCCGCAAGGAAGAGGCCCAGACGGTGGTCTGGGCGGGACAGCCGGCCAAGCTGGTGCAGGTCGGTCCGCTGGGCGACCGCCTGACGCCGCGCAAGAGCTTCGAGGCCTGGGAAGAGACCGTGCGAGGCCAGAGCCGGCCGTGGACGATCACGGAACGCACCCTCGCCGAGAGCATGCGCGCCAGCCTGCTGGAGATCGTTTTCCGGCTGACCGATCTGGCCGACGAGGAACGCCAGCGCGCCACCCAGCGCCAGGAACTGCTGATCGCCGAACTGAACCACCGGGTGCGCAACATCCTGGGGCTGATCCGCGGCCTGATCAGCCAGAGCAAGTCCGGCGTCGACACCGTCGAGGCGTTCGCCGAGGTGGTTGGCGGCCGGGTCCAGGCCCTGGCCCGCGCCCACGACCAGATCACCCGCCATCAGTGGGGGCCTGGGGCGCTTAGCGACCTGATCACCGCCGAAGCCGAGGCGTATCTCTCGGCAAAGGCCCAGCGGGTCAAGCTGACGGGCGAACCGATCGCCCTGGCGCCCGACGCCTTCTCCATCCTCTCCCTGGTCATCCACGAGCTGATGACCAACTCGGCCAAGTACGGCGCCCTGTGCGACCAGCGCGGGCTGGTGTCGATCGACTGGGTTCGCGACGCCAAGGGCGACCTCGTCATCGACTGGCGCGAGCAGGACGGGCCGCCGGTCAAGCCGCCCACCCGCCGGGGGTTCGGCTCGACCATCATCGAGCATTCGATCCCACATGACCTGAACGGCGAGGTCAGCCTCGACTATCGGCCCGAGGGCTTCCAGGCCCGCATCCGCATCCCCGGCCGCTATGTCACCTCCGACGGAGTCACCGCCGCCGTCACCCAGCCCCGCCGCACCGACGCGCCGGTGCGCGCGCCCGAGCGGATGCTGGTGCTGGAAGACAACATGATCATCGCCCTGGACCTGGAGGACATGCTGACCCGCCTGGGCGTCAAGCAGGTCACCGTGGCCTCCAGCGTCGCCCAGGCCATGGACGCCCTGGCCGAGGGCCTGCCCCCCTTTGCGATCCTGGACGTCAATCTGGGGCAGGAGACCAGCTTCCCGGTCGCCGAAGCGCTGCAGGCCGCCGGCGTCCCGTTCGCCTTCGGCACCGGCTTCGGCGACAGCGCCGCTTTCCCGGAGCGTTTCAAGGAGACGCCGGTGCTGCAGAAGCCCTACAGCGCCGAGAGCGTGGCGGCGCTGTTCTAGGCTAGTCCAGCACGAACCGCGCCCGCTGCTCCGCAGTCGGGATGATGCATCGGTCGTGGCGGCCGAACAGCCGGTAGCGGTTGGCCGCGATCCCGTCATAGACCGCATCGGCCAGGCGCTTGGGCGCCCGGTCGATGATCGCCAGCCACCGCCAGGGTGCGGGCAGGCGGCGCAGCAGGGCGGCGAAACCTGCGGTCCGGACGCGGGGCTGGCCATGGTCGAAGAACAGGAAGCTTTCGGGGGCGTCCGGATCGATCCCGTGAGCCTCGGCCAGCCGCCGCCCATACGGCGACTGGACGGGCGTGAAGCGGATCGCGCCGTTGCGGTCCCAGGCCATCACGGTCCGCACGGTCCCGTCGCACAGATGGCAGACGCCGTCGAACAGCATCAGGCCGTCGGGCGCCAGGCGATCGTCGTCGCTCATCGCCCCTCGCACTCGCGCCGCAGAGCCTTCAGGGCGCTGGGCACGTCGCGGCGCATCATGGCGCTGACTAGACCGGCCGGTACGGCGACGGGCGCGGTCGCCCATAGGTCGTAGTTGACGCGGGTGCGCTGGCCGCCGTCCAGCGGCTCCAGCCGCCAGAAACCCTCGCAGGCCCGGATGTCGCCGCCGATGCAGGTGAAGCGGATCTCCCGATCCGGCGTCAGGGTCACCCGCGAGGTCGAGCGCAGGGTCGGCCAGAAGAAGCCCCACTTGACCGTGTGTTCGCGGATTTCGCTGCCGTCGGGCGCGCGGGAGACGACGCGGCAGCTCTTGACGCCGGGGCTCATGCGGGCGGCGCGCGCGCAGTCCAGGATGATGTTGAAGACCACGGCCGGCGGGGCGGCGATGTCGACGCTGGCCCGCACCACGCCCCGGCCGTGGTCATCGGCATGGGCTTCGACCGCGACGCCTTCCGTGTTCAGGTCCAAGCCCGCCGCCCCGGCGGGACCGGCTAGAGCAAGCAAGACAAGGAGCAGGGCGGGCCGGCGCATCATGCTCAAGTCAACGCGGCCAGCCCGTCCTTCGTCACGCGCCGGCGCGATTTTTCACCAGATCGTCGACCACCGACGGATCGGCCAGGGTCGAGGTGTCGCCCAGGCTGGAGAGCTCGTTCTCGGCGATCTTGCGCAGGATGCGGCGCATGATCTTGCCCGAGCGGGTCTTGGGCAGGCCGGGGGCCCATTGCAGCACGTCCGGGGCGGCGAAGGGGCCGATCTCGTGGCGGACCCACAGGACGAGGTCCTTGCGAAGCTGATCCGTCGCTTCGATCCCCGCCTTCAGGGTGACATAGGCGTAGACGCCCTGGCCCTTGATGTCGTGCGGATAGCCGACGACGGCGGCCTCGGCGACGGCCTCGTGGGCCACCAGGGCGCTCTCGATCTCGGCCGTGCCCAGACGGTGGCCCGAGACGTTGATCACGTCGTCCACCCGGCCGGTGATCCAGTAGTAGCCGTCGGCGTCGCGGCGGCAGCCGTCGCCGGTGAAGTACTTGCCCGGATAGGTCGAGAAATAGGTGTCGAAGAAGCGCTGATGGTCGCCATAGACGGTGCGCATCTGGCCCGGCCAGCTGTCGGTGATGACAAGGTTGCCCTCAGTCGCGCCGTCCAGGACCTTGCCCTCGGCGTCGACCAGCTGCGGCTTGACGCCCGGCAGCGGCTTGGAGGCCGAGCCCGGCTTCAGGTCGGTGGCGCCGGGCAACGGGGTGATCAGCATGCCGCCGGTCTCGGTCTGCCACCAGGTGTCGACGATCGGCAGCTTCTCCTTGCCGACAACGCGGTGGTACCAGAGCCAGGCTTCGGGGTTGATCGGCTCGCCGACGCTGCCCAGCACGCGCAAGCTGGACAGATCGTTCTTGGTGACGTGCTCGTCGCCCTCGCGCATCAGGGCGCGCAGGGCCGTCGGGGCTGTGTAGAAGATCTCGACCTTGTGCTTGTCGATCACCTCCCAGAAGCGGCTGGGGGTAGGATAGTTCGGCACGCCCTCGAAGATCAGGCTGGTTCCGCCATTGGCCAGCGGACCGTAGACGACGTAGCTGTGGCCGGTGACCCAGCCCACGTCGGCGGTGCACCAGAACACCTCGCCGGGCTTATAGTCGAACACCGCCCAGAAGGTCCAGGAGGCCCAGGCCAGATAGCCGCCGGTGGTGTGCAGCACGCCCTTGGGCTTACCCGTCGAGCCCGAGGTGTAGAGGATGAACAGCGGGTCCTCGGCGTTCATCGGCTCGGGCGGGCAGTCGGCCGAGACCGTGTCGCGGACGTCCTGCCAGACGATGTCGCGGCCGTGCTTCAGCGGCACGTCGGCGCCGGTCCAGCGGATCATCAGCACCTTGCCGACCCATGGGCAGTGGTCCAGGGCCTCGTCCATATTGGCCTTCAGCGGCACGCGCCGGCCGCCGCGGCGGCCTTCGTCGGCGGTGATCACGAAGTGCGAGGCGCAGTCCTGGATGCGGCCGGCGATGCTTTCCGGAGAAAAGCCGCCGAACACCACCGAATGCACCGCGCCGATACGAGCGCAGGCCAGCATCGCGACCGCCGCGATCGGCACCATCGGCAGATAGATCGTGACCCGATCGCCCTTCTGGACGCCCTGCGCCTTGAGGACGTTGGCCATGCGGCAGACTTCCTCGTGCAGCTGGCCATAGGTCAGCGTGCTGGACGTCCCCGGCTCGTCGCCCTCGAAGATCAGGGCGACATCGTCCTTCTTGGCCGGCAGGTGGCGGTCCAGACAGTTGGCCGAGACGTTGAGGACGCCGTCTTCGTACCAGCGGATATGGAAGTCATCCTTGGCGAAGGAGACGTCCTTGATCTTGGTCGGGGCCTTGATCCAGTCCAGGCGGGCGGCGACGTCGCGCCAGTAGCCTTCGGGGTCGGCCTCGACCCGGGCAACGGCGGCGTCATAGGCGGCGGCGTCGATATGCGCCCGCGCGGCCAACGCCTTGGGAACCGGGAAAACCTGTCCGTCGCTCACCAGCCGTACTCCCTTTGTCTTGTTGATCGCCGGAATAGGCGAAGCCAGCCGCCCGGCGCAAGAAGACCATTGCGGTTTCTCACGCTGGAGCGCGTCAGGCGAAAGTGTGTGCGGTTTCGCCGCCAAACGCGCTCCAAACTAAAGATTGAGCCTCCTGGTTCGAGAACCAGAAGGCTCAGGGCGGCTGGCGACTTTTATTGGACCGTTCAGGTCAGAAGAAGCCCAGCGCCTTGGGGCTGTAGCTGACCAGCATGTTCTTGGTCTGCTGGTAGTGGTCGAGCATCATCTTGTGGGTCTCGCGGCCCACGCCCGACTGCTTGTAGCCGCCGAAGGCCGCGTGGGCCGGATAGGCGTGGTAGCAGTTGGTCCACACGCGGCCGGCCTCGATGCCCCGCCCAAAGCGATAGCAGCGGTTGGCGTCGCGGCTCCACACGCCGGCGCCGAGGCCGAAAGCGGTGTCGTTGGCGATCGCCAGCGCCTCTTCCTCGGTCTTGAAGGTCGTCACCGCCAGGACCGGGCCGAAGATCTCCTCCTGGAAGATCCGCATCTTGTTGTGGCCCTCGAACACGGTCGGCTCGACATAGTAGCCGTCGGACAACTGGCCCGGCAGGATCTTGCGGTGGCCGCCGGCCAGCAGCTTGGCGCCTTCGTTGCGGCCGATGTCCATGTAGCCGAGGATCTTGTTCAGCTGCTCCTCGGAGGCCTGGGCGCCGATCATGGTGGCCGGGTCGAGCGGGCTGCCCTGGACCACGGCGTTCACGCGCTTGAGCGCCTTTTCCATGAACCGCTCGTAGATCGACTCCTGGACCAGCGCCCGGCTGGGGCAGGTGCAGACCTCGCCCTGGTTTAGGGCGAACATGGTGAAGCCTTCCAGGGCCTTGTCCAGGAAGTCGTCGTCCTCGCGCGCCACGTCGTCGAAGAAGATGTTCGGCGACTTGCCGCCCAGCTCCAGGGTCACCGGGATCAGGTTCTGGCTGGCGTACTGCATGATCAGCCGACCGGTGGAGGTCTCACCGGTGAAGGCGATCTTGGCGATGCGGGGGCTGGAGGCCAGCGGCTTGCCAGCCTCGACGCCGAAGCCGTTGACGATGTTGAGGACGCCGGCGGGCAGAAGGTCGCCGATCAGCTCGGCCCAGACCATGATCGAGGCCGGGGTCTGCTCGGCGGGCTTCAGCACCACGCAGTTGCCGGCCGCCAGGGCCGGGGCCAGCTTCCAGCAGGCCATCAGCAGCGGGAAGTTCCACGGGATGATCTGGCCGACCACGCCCAGCGGTTCGTGGAAGTGATAGGCGATGGTGTCGTGGTCGATCTCCGAGATCGAGCCTTCCTGCGACCGCAGGCAGCCGGCGAAGTAGCGGAAGTGGTCGATCGCCAGGGGAATGTCGGCGGCCAGGGTCTCGCGGATCGGCTTGCCGTTGTCCCACGTCTCGGCGGTGGCCAGGGCCTCGAGGTTTTCCTCCATGCGGTCGGCGATGCGCAGCAGGATGCGCGAGCGGTCGGCGGCGGCCGTTTTGCCCCAGGCGGCCTTGGCGGCGTGGGCGGCGTCCAAGGCGCGCTCGACGTCGACCGCTTGAGAGCGGGCGATCTCGCAGATCTTGCGGCCGTGGATCGGTGAGCTGTTGTCGAAGTAGCGGCCGTCGGCGGGGGCGACCCACTGGCCGCCGATGAAGTTGTCGTAGCGAGCCTTGAACGGCGGACGCGACAGCGAGTCGATGAATTCGGGCTTGGTCATGGTTTCCTCCATGCGCCTGACGGCGTCTTGGAGGCAGATTGGCCCGGCGGCCGCACGGCGTAGCCGGGGCTCGCGACGAGCCCTGCCGGCGGTGTCTCAGATCTGAGACAGCCTCAGTGGAATTCGCGACCGCGCGCCAGGTCCAGGCGCTTGAGCTTGCGGTTCAGGGTGGCCCGCGACAGGCCCAGCAGGGCCGCGGCGGCCGAGACATTGCCGCCGGCCTGGGTCAGGGCGCGGCGCACGGCGGCGCGCTCGGCCTCATCGAGATCGGCCGAGCGGTCGGGCGAGGGCACGCCTCGCTTCAGGATCTCGTCGGTCAGCTTCAGGGCCAGGCGCGCGGCGCGGGAGGCGCCGATGACCACGTCGTCGCCGTCCACCGCCAGCATCGGGACCGAGGCGCGGTCGGCGCTCGTCTCCGGCAGCAGCACGATGCGGGCGCCGGGGAAGGCCTCGCGGAAGGCGCGGGCCTCGATGCGCCGGGCGGCGTCGGTGACCGCCCGCTCGATCAGGCCGGCCAGCCCCTCCAGACCCGAGCGGCACGAGGACACGTCCAGCGCCCCGGCCAGGCGTCCCGTCGGATCGAACAGGGGCGCCACGGTGCACGACAAGCCGATGTTGCGGGTGTGGAAGTGCTGGTCGCGATGAATGGTCAGCACCCGCTGCTCGGCGATGCAGGTGCCGATGCCGTTGGTGCCCTCGCGCGCCTCGCTCCAGACCGCGCCGTTCCACAGGCCCCAGCGGCGGAACACCGGATCGTCGGCGGCGACGCCGCGGCGGTCGACAGGCACGCCCTCGGCATTGGTCAGCAGCACGCATCCGCCGGCGCCGCCGACCGCCTGGAACAGGGCGTCGAGATTGTCCTGGGCGGCGGCCAGCAGGGGGCCCATCCGGTCCTGGGCGACGCGCAGCTCGGCGCCGGACAGGGTCTCGGGCGGCTTGCGGTTCTCGGGATCCAGGTGGTGCTGGGTCAGGCAGCGGCGCCAGGAGGCGGCCAGCGGCGTCGCCGCGCCGTCGTTCAGCACCGACAGAACCCGTTCGGCATGGCCCGGTTCGGCCATAGCGTTTCCTCCGCGGCGGAGTCTCTTCCGTCCAGGTCGGCAGCATGACGCCGGGGCGCGGCCGGAAGCAAGTCCGGTGTTTTACGGTGTCGCGACGGCGGTTTGGCGGTAGATGGTCGGCACGTTCCCAGGAGTCTTCCCATGCTGCTTGCCCTGTCCACCTGGTCCGAGATCGAAGAGCGCATCAAGTCCAGCCAGACCGTGGTCGTGCCCATCGGCTCGAACGAGCAGCACGGCCCGACGGGCCTCCTGGGCACCGACTGGCTGTGTCCCGAGATCATCGCCCACGAGGCCAGCAAGCGGGCTGGCGACAGGATCCTGGTGGCCCCGACCTTCAATATCGGCATGGCCCAGCACCATCTGGCCTTTCCGGGCACCATCTTCCTGCGCCCCTCGACCTTCATCGCCGCGATCGGCGACTGGGTGCGCTCGCTCGCGGCCCACGGCTTCACGCGGATCTATTTCCTGAACGGCCACGGGGGCAACGTCGCCTCGATCGAGGCGGCGTTCTCGGAGATCTATGCCGACTACAGCTTCCGCCAGCAGCGCGCGCCGTTCGCCCTGAAGCTGAAGAACTGGTGGGACCTGGCGGGCGTCAACGCCCTGGCCAACCGCCAATTCCCGACGGGCCACGGCAGCCACGCCACCCCGTCCGAGATCGCCGTGACCCAGTGGGCCTATCCCGAGACGATCAAGACGGCGGCCTACGCGCCCCAGATCGCCCCGACCGGCCCGATCCGTGAGGCCCTGGACTTCCGCGCCCGCTACGCCGATGGCCGCATGGGCTCGGACCCCGCCCAGGCCACGCCCGAAAAGGGCGGCGAACTGGTCGACATGGCGGCCAACGCCTTGCTCGAGGACATCGCCGCGTTCGGCGCGGAGACGGCGCCGGGTTAAGCTTCTACAACCCTTCTCCCCAGCGCCGGCTGGCCATGTCGGGTGGCCATGATCTCGCCGATCACCGCCACCGCCACCTCGAACGGCGCCTTGCCGCCCAGGTCCAGGCCGATCGGGGCGCGCAGCTTGGCGAGATCCCGATCGGTCAGGCCTGCCGCTTTCAGTCGCTCCAGCCGCTCGGGCAGGCGCCGCCGCGCGCCCAGCAGGCCGACATAGGGCGCGGGCGAGGGGAGGGCCGCCAGCAGGGCTTCGTGATCCGCCTCCAGGTCGTGACCGCAGACGGCGACGGCGGTCCAGGCGTCTAGACCAGTCGTCGCCAGGGCTTCGCCGGCTCCGTCGCGGCGATAGGCGACGTCCGGCAGGGGGGGCGGCGTCTCCGGACCCTTGGGGCGGACTAGGACGGTCTCGAAGCCCGACTGCGCGCCCAGGCTGGCCACCGCCAGGGCGGTCGGATCGCCGCCCAGCACGATCAGGCGTGGGACGGGGTCGTAGGCGCGCTCGAAGGCGCCCGCCCACGGGGCCTGCGGCTCCTCGACGCAGAGGCGCTTGTGGCCGTCGGTGACCCAGAAGGCCGGCGCGCGGGCGGCGGCCAGGTCCAGCAGGGTCCGCGCGGCCGGATCGTCGGGTTCGACCTTCTCGACCAGGATCTCGATCCGCGCGCCGCACAGAAGCCGAATGTCTGGCCAGGGACTGCCCTCGCCATAGACGAGGCGGCGGGGGCGGCCGTCGGCGAGGCACGCGCGGGCGTGGGTCTCGACATCGGCCTCGATGCAGCCGCCGGACAGAAAGCCCGAAACAATATTTTCGCCGAACACCATCTGGGCCCCGACCGGACGCGGTCCGCCGCCGCCCAGGGCGATGATGGTGGCGAGCGCCGCCGGGCCTCTGGAAAGCGCCACGGCCAAGGCGGGGCGGGCGTCGTCGGCCATGCCGTGCAGGGGCCAGGGGGAGGCGGCGGCGTCGCCTGAACGGTCGTCGGTCATCGGGGCGATGTTAACGCCTCGGCAAGTTTCCAGAAACCGGATGTTCAAACCTTGGCGCGTACCGTTCGCGTCTGTTGGTGTTTTGTCAGCGCGGATGGCGATGTCCATTTCGGTCTCAAAACTCGGTTTGGCTGCGGCCCAGTTCGGTCTCGACGGCGGAAGCTCGTCGGCGCCGCGCGGCCGTTCGCCTGAAGCCGAAACGCGCGACATGCTGAACATCGCCGCCCGCGCCCGCCTGTCGGTGCTGGACGCCTCCGGCCTGTTCGGCCGCGCCGAGACCCTGCTGGGCGATCTCATTCCGCGCCCGGTCCCCTTCCGCGTCACCATCGCCGCCGCCCGCGCCGATCGCGGCGCTGACTATGTCGAGGCCGAGGCGCGCGCCACGCTGCGCCGCGTCGGCGTCGAGCGCGCTGATTCGATCATCGTCCATTCGCCCTCGGAGCTGTTTGGCCCGCATGGCGCGGCCCTCTGGGACCGCCTGCAGCGCCTGAAGGACCAGGGCCTGTTCGCCAAGATCGGCGTCGCGGCCCACGCCACCGACGATCCGGTCGGCGTCGCCAGGCGCTTCAAGCCCGACATCCTGCAAGCCCCGGCCAGCCTTCTCGACCAGCGCCTGCTCGCCGACGGCTCGCTGCAACGCATCGCCGGCATGGGCGTCGAGGTGCATCTGCGCTCGATCTTCCTGAACGGTCTGCTGTTCCTGCCGCCCGATCGCGTTCCGGCCCAGCTGAAGGGCGCCTCGGGCCGTCTGTCGCGCGTGCGCCGCATGATCGCCGAGGGCCGCTCGGATCCGCTTCAGGCCGCCCTGGGCTTTGCCCTGTCGCGCCCGGAAGGCTCGGCCGTGCTGGTCGGCTGCAATTCGGCCGCCGAGCTGTCGGCCGTGGTCGCCGCCGCTTCGAGCCCGCCGCCGGACCTCGACTGGGACGAAATGGCCATCGACGACCCGGTCGCGCTCGACCCGCGACGTTGGGTCGCCTGACCAACCTCTAGAATCGGTTGCGAGACTTCGGACGGCTTGATCGGCCGCGCGACCGCACGCGTCCGCGCCGCGAATTAAGCGCTCCGGTTAAGGTCTTATAAGTTTCTGATTCACTTGAGTTTTATGAGTCTGGTCTAGCTTGCCTCCAACGAAGGGAGACCGCGTCATGATCCTCGCCGTCCTGCAGGCCCGCATGGGCTCGTCCCGGCTGCCGGGCAAGTCGATGGCCACGCTGCAAGGCGAACCCATGATCGTGCGCCAGCTGGAACGCCTGCGCGGCGCGCGCTGCCTTTCCAAGATCATGGTCGCCACCAGCACCGATCCGGCGGACGACGCCCTGGCCGGCTTCCTGGTCTCGCGCGGTCATACCGTCCATCGCGGAGCCGGCGCCGACATTCTCGCGCGCATCGCCCGCTGCGCCGAGGCGATCAGCGCGGTCAGCCACGTGGTTCGCCTGAAGGGCGACGCGCCGTTCATGGATCCGGGGATCATCGACGACGCCGTCCGCATGGCCCTGGCCAGCGGCGCCGACTACACCTCCAACCGCGTGCATCGCACCTTCCCGGTCGGCCTCGAGGTGGAGGTGATCAAGGCCAGCGTCCTGCGCGAGGCCGCCGCCGAGGAGCGCGACCCGCGGGCCCGCGTCTCGCCGACCGCCGCCATCCGCAACCAGCCCCAACGCTGGAGCCAGGCCCATCTGAAGGCGCCGCGCGACTGGTCCAAGCTGGACTGGCGGGTCAAGACCGCCGCTGACCTGGCCTTCGCGCGCTCGATCTACGACGCCCTTCACCCGGTCGATCCCGACTTCCGCATGGGCGACGTGCTGGACCTGGTCGAGAGCCACCAGGACATCGGCCGCTTCGCGGCTTGATCGCCTACATCCCAGATACAAGAAGGGCGCCGTGCGAAGCGCGGCGCCCTTCTGCTGTCTGGGCTATTTCCAGGCTCCGTACGGATCCACCGACGTCTTGCCCAGAGCCTCGGCCACCGCCGGGTGGGTCAGTTCGCCGTTCAGCACGTTGAGGCCGCGAGCCAGGTGGACGTTGCTCTTCAGCGCATCCAGGCCCTTGTCGGCCAGCGCCAGGCCGAACGGCAGGGTGGCGTTGCCCAGAGCTTCGGACGAGGTGCGCGGGGCCGCGCCCGGCATGTTGGCCACGCAGTAGTGGACGACGCCGTCGACCGTGTAGGTCGGCTCGGCGTGGGTGGTCGGCTTGCTGGTCTCGAAGCAGCCGCCCTGGTCGATCGAGACGTCGACCAGCACCGAGCCCGCCTTCATCTGTTTCAGGTGCTCGCGGCGGACCAGCTTGGGGGCGGCCGCGCCGGCGGTCAGCACTGCGCCGATGATCACATCGGCCTTGAGGATTTCCTCCTCGACGGCGGCGAAGGTCGAGTAGCGGGTCAGGATGCGGCCTTGATACAGGTCGTCTAGCTCGCGCATGCGCGGGATCGAGCGCTCCAGCACCACGACCTCCGCGCCGAGACCCGCGGCCATGCGGGCGGCGTTGCTGCCGACCACCCCGCCGCCCAGCACCGCCACGCGGGCCGGGGGCACGCCGGGGACGCCGCAGAGCAGCAAGCCCATGCCGCCATTGTGCTTCAGAAGCGTCTCGGCCGCCGAGAACACGGCGATGCGCCCAGCCACTTCCGACATGGGCGCCAGCAGCGGCAGGCCGCCGCGCGCGTCGGTTACGGTCTCGTAGGCGATGGCGGCCGCGCCGCTCTTCAAGAGACCCTCGGTCTGGGCCGGATCGGGCGCCAGGTGGAGGTAGGTGAACAGGATGTGGCGCGGTTCGAGCTTTTCCCACTCGACCTTCTGCGGCTCCTTGACCTTCACGATCATGTCCGCGCCGGCGAAGACCGCGGCGGCGTCGGGAGCGATGGTCGCGCCGGCCTTGACGTAGACGTCGTCGGCATAGCCGGCCCCGAGGCCCGCCCCCGACTGAACGATGACGGTGTGGCCGTGAGCGACATATTCACGAACCGCCGTGGGGGTGAGGCCGACCCGGTGTTCGCCCGGTTTGATCTCGGAAGGGACGCCAACGCGCATGATGCTTCCTCCAAAAGCGCTTTGACCGGGACTGTGCGCTCAAGGAGGCGCAGTTTCCCTGGTGATTTCGTGTCCAGTGACCGCTGTCATGCAGGATTCCTGCGTGCTATGCAGGTCAAATGAAGAAAGCCGCCGTTGACCTCGACAGTTTCGACCGGAAGCTCCTGCACCTGCTGCAGCGGCGGGGCCGGGCCAGCTATGTGGAAATGGCCGAGGCGGTGAATCTTTCCGAATCCGCCTGCCTGCGCCGCGTGCGGGCCTTGGAGGAGGCCGGGGTCATCGGCCGCTATGCCGCCGTGATCGACGAACGGGCGGTGGGCCTGCCGCTCAGCGTCTTCGTCACGGTGACCCTATCCTCCCAGGCTGAGACCGCCCTCAGCGCCTTCGAAAAGGCGATTGCGAACGTCCGCGAGGTGGCCGAGTGCTACCTGATGACCGGCGGCTCGGACTATCTGCTGCGGCTGGTGGTGCGCGACGTCGACGACCTGGAGCGGGTTCACGCCCAGGAGCTGACCCGCATCCCCGGCGTGGTCCGCGTCAGCAGCAGTATCGCCATGCGCACCGTCGTAAAGCGCGCCGAATTGCCGCTGTGAAGCGCTGATTAACCTTTCCTGAGCCGTTGAGGCCTACCGTTCGCCCCGACATTCAAACCGCGTCGGGGGACGAGATGGTTTCGAGACGGATCCTGCTGGGAGCGCTGGCAGGCCTGGCCGCGCCGGTCATGGCTTTCGCCGAGGGCGATGGGGTCGCCACGCCCAGCGTGCTGACCAGGAAGGGCCGCCGCACCCGTTCGGCCCTCAGCCACCAGGCCAGCGACAAGGCCGCGCTGGACAAGGCCACGGCCAGCGTCAAGCCGATGGAGGCCGAGCCGACCCATGCCCCGGCCGCCCACGCGCCGGCCCAGGCGGTCTCGCCGGACGAGGCGCTGGGCCGCCTCAAGCACGGCAACGCCATCTTCTCGCGCGGCGGGGCTAACCTGATCCTGCCGACCACGGCCCGGGTGGCCGAGCTGTCCAAGGGCCAGGCGCCGTTCGCGGTGGTGATCGGCTGCGCCGACAGCCGCACCGCGCCGGAGCTGGTCTTCGACTGCAATCTGGGCGAGCTGTTCGTGATCCGCGTGGCGGGCTCGACCGTCAGCCGCGAGGGTCTGGGCTCGATCGTCTACGCCGTCGAGCACCTGGGCGCGCCGCTGATCGTGGTGCTGGGCCACACCAAGTGCGGCGCCGTCGGCGCGGCCGTGGACGTCGCCAAGAAGCACGCCGAGCTGCATGGCTCGCTGCACGAGATGGTGCTGCCGATCATCCCGGCGGTGCTGGAGGCCGACGAGACCCATCCCGCCGACCTGCAGGACGCCGCCATCCGGCGCAATGTCCGCGACATCGCCGGCCGTCTGAAGGTGGCCGACGGCGTTCTGGCCGAGCGGATCGAGGAGGGACGCCTGAAGGTGGTCTCGGCCTGTTACGACCTGGCCACGGGCGTCGTGAGCTTCGACGCCTGACACTGTCATTCGGCTGCCGTTGACCCCTGGTCGCGCTTAGGTTCAAGTCCGAACCGAACTAGCGCAAATCAGGGGAAGAAAACGGATGTCGACGGACGAGACGCCGCCGGAAGGCGGTCGCGACCTTCGGTCTTCCCTCAAGACGCGCTGGGACAGCCTGCGTGCGATGGTTTCCGACCGTTGGCCGGACGCCCTGAAGGGCCCGGTGGCCATCGCCGTGGCCGGGGCGCTCGTCGTCGGCTTTGGCGGCGGCTTCGCGGCCGGCAAGGGCGGCTGGTTCTTCGGCGGCGGCGGCAAGCCGGCAGGCGTCGAGTCCGTCAAGGGCGAGGCCTGGTCGCTGTTTGGCAAGCCGCGCGGCGCCAACGCCCCGCGCCGCGGCATTCCCAAGCCCGACGGTTTTGCGGTCTGGCAGACGCGCGTCGACAGCTCCGGGCCCGATCCGCTGGCCTGCATCCGCATGAGCAAGGATCTGGACTCGTCCAAGGCCTATGCCGACTTCGTGCTGGTCTCGCCGGACCTGGGCCGCCAGCCCTCGGTCCGCGTGAAGGGTGACGAGCTGTGCCTGGGCGGCATCGGCTTCACCGATCACCGCATAACCCTGCTGAAGGGCCTGCCCGCCAAGGGCGGCGACACGCTCACGGCCAATGCCGACGTCGACTTCACCTTCGGCGAGAAGCCTCCTTATGTCGGCTTCGCCGGCGACGGGGTGATCCTGCCGCGCGAAGAGTCGGATGGCGTCGCCATCGAGACCATCAACGTCCAGAGCCTGGCGATCGAGGTCTGGCGCGTGCCGGACCGCAATCTGGTCCGCAAGTCGATCAGCGCGCCCGATCCGACCGGCGAGGGCGACTGGGCCGGCGACTATGGCGACGACGCCGTGGGCGACGACGGCCGCCGCGTCTGGAAGGGGACCGTGCCGGTCACCGGCGGCGCGACCGGCCAGAAGGCGACCACCGTCTTCCCGCTGGGCGCGGTGCTGAAGGACATGAAGGCTGGAGCCTTCGTCATCAAGGCGCGCGACGCCTCGGGCGGTCGCGATCCCGACGCGGACAGCGGCGACAACAACCCGGCCCAGGCCCGCCGCTGGATCGTGTTCACCGACATGGCGCTCTTGGGCTACGACGGCTCGGAAAGCCTGGACGTGGTGGTCCGCTCGCTGAAGAGCGCCAAGACCTTGTCGGGCGTGCGCGTGGCCCTGGTGGCCGCCGACGGCGAGTCGCTGGCCGAAGCCAGCAGCGACGCCGACGGCCGGGTGCGCTTCCTGCGTCCGCTGCTGAAGGGTCAGGGCGCCGAGCGCGCCAAGATGGTCATGGCCTATGGCCCGCAGGGCGATCTGGCGCTGCTGGACCTGGACCGCTCGCCGGTCGACCTGTCCAAGCAGGGCGTGGGCGGCCGCACCGAGGGCGGCGTCGATGGCCGCAGCGTGGCGGCCGACATCGACGGCTACCTCTATGCCGACCGCGGCATCTACCGGCCGGGCGAGACGGTGCACCTGACGGCCATGGTCCGCGACCGCATGGCCAAGGCCGTCACCAACCGCAAGGGCGAGATCATCGTCAAGCGCCCGTCGGGCGTCGAGTTCAAGCGCTATCCGTTCAGCCAGGCCAACGCCGGCGCGGTGCTGGCCGACATCGCCCTGCCCCGTTCGGCCCCGCGCGGCCGCTGGACCGCCGAGCTGCACATCGAGGGCATCGAGGATGAGACCGGCAGCCTGTCGTTCTCGGTCGAGGACTTCGCACCACAGCGCCTGGCCGTCACCGCCACAGGCCAGGAGTCCGTGCCCGTCGGCGCCGGCGAGACCCGCAAGGTCGACGTCTCGGCCCGCTTCCTCTACGGCGCGCCGGGCGCCGGCCTGCAGACCCAGGGCGAAGCCCGCCTGCGCGCCGACAGCGACCCCTTCCCCGCCTACAAGGGCTTCGAGTGGGGCGACCAGTCCAAGACCTTCGACGAGAAGTTCATCGATCTTGGCTCGACCGTCACCGACGGCGAGGGCCGGGCGATCCTGTCGGTCGGGACCACGGACGCGGGCGACACCGCCCAGCCGCTGGTCGCCTCGGTCACGGCCTCGGTGTTCGAGCCGGGCGGCCGTCCGGTCCGCGAGGGGCTGGATCTGAAGGTCCGGCCGAAGTCGGTCTATTACGGCGTCAAGGTCGATCAGGGCGAGGCCGGCAAGGGCGATCCGCCCGTGAGCCTCGACATGATCGCCGTCAACGCCGCCGGCCAGCGCATCGGCGCGACCGCGACCTACACGCTCGTCGCCGAGCGCTGGGACTATGACTGGTTCCAGCAGAACGGCCGCTGGCAATGGCGACGCAGCAGCCGCGACGCGATCGTGGCCAAGGCGCAGGTCAATATCGGCGCCAATGCCCCCGCCAGGTTCACCCGCCGTCTGGGCTGGGGCGACTATCGCCTCGAGATCGAGGGCGCGGACGGCGCGCGGACCGTCACCCGCTTTTCGGCCGGCTGGGGCGCGCCCGCCCGCGAGGGCGAGGCGCCGGACGTGGTCCGCGTGTCCGCCGGAACCAAGACCTACAGCCAGGGCGACACGGTCGAGATCACCCTGAAGCCGCCCTATGCCGGCGAGGCCCAGGTGGCGGTCGCCACCGACCGCCTGATCGACCTGAAGACTGTCAGCGTCGGCGAGAACGGGACCACCGTGCGGCTGAAGACCTCGGCCGCCTGGGGCGGCGGGGCCTATGTCATGGTCAGCGTCATCCAGCCGCGCGACCCGGTGGCGTCGCCCAAGCCGCGCCGCGCTCTGGGCCTGGTCTATGTCCCGATCGATCCGAAGGGGCGCAAACTGACCGTGGACCTCGGCACGCCGAGCAAGATCGACAGCAAGGCGCCGGTCGAGATCCCGGTGAAGGTGTCGGGCATGGGCTTTGGCCAGAAGGCGCGCGTCACGATCGCGGCGGTGGACGAGGGCATCCTGCGCCTGACCCACCAGGACAGCCCCGACCCCGTGAAGTGGTACTTCGGCAAGCGGGCCCTGACCTTGAACTACCGCGACGACTACGGCCGCCTGCTGGATCCGAACCTGGGCGCGCCGGCCAATGTCAATTTCGGCGGCGACGAGGTTGGCGGCGAGGGCCTGACGGTCACGCCGATCAAGACGGTGGCCCTGTGGTCCGGCGTGGTCGAGACCGGCCTCGATGGCAAGGCGCTGATCAAGCTGCCGGCGGCCGACTTCAACGGCGAACTGCGCATCCAGGCCGTGGCCTGGACCGACACCGCCGTCGGCTCCGCCAGCAAGCCCCTGACCGTGCGCCAGCCGGTGGTGGCCGACCTGAACCTGCCGCGCTTCCTGGCGCCGGGCGACCAGGCCTACGCCACGCTGGAGCTGCACAATGTCGAGGGCAAGCCGGGCGCCTACACGGCCGAGGCCTTCTCGACCAATGGCCTGAAGGTCGCCTTCAAGAAGGTGTTCCAGCTGATCCTGGGCCAGCGCATCGCCGAGAAGATTCCCTTCCTGGCGCCGGACGTCACCGGGATCGGCAAGATCGGCTTCAAGGTCGCCGGTCCGGGCTTCGCGACGAGCAAGGACTATCCGATCCAGACCCGCCTGGGCTGGGGCGACGTGGTGCGCACCACCACGGAGATCCAGCGTCCGGGCGAGGCCTATACGCCCTCGTACCCGCTGCTGTCGGGCCTGGCGGCGGGCGACGTGACGATGCAGGTCAGCTATTCGCCGATCCGGGGCTTCGATCCCTCGGCGATCGCGGTGGCGCTGCAGCGCTATCCGTACGGCTGCACCGAGCAGCTGGTCTCGACGGCCTATCCGCTGCTGTACGCCCAGACCTTCTCGAACGATCCCAAGCTGAAGCGAACCCCGGCCGCCCTGGCCGGGGCGGTGGGCAAGCTGCTGGACCGCCAGACCCTGGACGGGGCCTTCGGTCTGTGGCGCGTCGGCGACGGCGAGGCCGACCCGTGGCTGGGCGCCTATGTCGTCGACTTCCTGCTGGAAGCCCGCGCCCAGGGCGTGGCCGTGCCCGACGCCGCCATCGACAAGGCGGTCTCGGCCATGCGCCAGGTCAGCCGGCCGGAAGGCTGGGCCTCGGTCGCCTATCGCATGGAGTATCCGGGCTGGTGGGCCAGCAACGAGGACGCCTCCAAGAAGGCGACCGAGCGCATGCGCCGCCGCGCGTCGGCCTACGCCCTCTACGTGATGGCCAAGGCCGGCAAGGGGGATCTCGCCCGCCTGCGCTGGTGGCACGACGTGCAGATGAAGGACGAGAGCCAGCCCGTGGCCAAGGCCTATGTCGCCGCCGGCCTGGCGCGCATGGGCGACAACGCCCGCGCCCGCTCGGCCATGCGCCAGGCGGTGTCGTCGCTCGGCTACAGGGATGAGCAGGACTGGTACCAGTCGACCCTGCGCGACACCGCGGTGGTCACCGCCCTGGCGGCCGAGTCCGGCATGATGGACATCGCCCGCCAGATGCAGGGGCGCTTGGAGAACGTCAGCAAGGATCCCGACAGTCTGAACACCCAGGAGCAGGCGGCGCTGCTGCACGCGGCCAACGCCCTGATCCAGGCCTCGGGCCCGATCTCGATCGACGCCAAGGGGGCCAACGCCCTGCCGCCGGCCGGCGGCGCGCCGCGCTGGGCGGTGGGCAAGCTGGCCGACGCCCGCTTCGTCAACACCGGCAAGGGCGCGGTGTGGCGGACGGTCAGCGTGCGCGGCACCCCGACCTCGGCCCCGCCGGCCGAGGCGCGAGGCCTCTCGGTCAGCAAGCGTCTGCTGTCGATGGGCGGCGGCGCCATCGACCCGGCCTCGATCCGCCAGGGCGACCGGGTGATTGTGCTGCTTTCGGGCAGCAACCTGCAGGCCCGCTCGACCGCTCTGGTGGTCGACGACGCCCTGCCGGCCGGCTTCGAGATCGAGACCACCCTGGGCGCCGACGACGCCCAAAATGGGCCGTTCAAGTTCCTCGGAACCCTGACCGCCGCCGATGTCCAGGAAAGCCGCGACGACCGCTTCATCGCCGCGCTCGACCTGGAGGGAAACAAGTCCTACGCCCTGGCCTATGTGGCCCGGGCGGTGACGCCGGGCAGCTTCTTCCTGCCGGGCGCTGTGGCCAAGGACATGTACCGCCCGGCGGTGGTGGGCCGTTCGGACGCCTCGCGCGCCACGATCGCGCCGGCGCCGTGAGGAACATGGTGTGTGTTGAATCCGTCTTCCCCCTCCGGGGGAGGAGGGCCGCCAGGCCCGGAGGGGGCGTGTGAGCAAGTTCGCTCCCGAGGGCGCGCGCCATACTCGCCCCCTACGGATGCTACGCATCCTCCTCCCCCGGAGGGGGAAGACGGGTGGCGGCGTCCCTCGCCTGACCAGGCTGCTCGTCGGCCTGCTCGCCCTCGAGGTGACCCTCTTCACCCTCAGCGCCGCTTTCCCGCCGGACATGACACGGGCCAAGCACTCCTCGCCGGTCACCCTGGACCGGCGCGGCGCCTGGTTGCGCGCCCTGCCGGTCGAGGACGGGCGCTGGCGGATCCGCACTGATCTCCAGCGTACCGACCCGACCTTCCAGCGCCGCCTGATCAAGGTCGAGGACGCGCGGTTCTGGTGGCACCTGGGGGTCGACCCGCTGTCGCTGACCCGCGCCCTCGGCTCGGCGGTGATCCATGGCCGGGTGACGTCCGGCGCCTCGACCCTGACCATGCAGACCGCGCGCCTGCTGGAGCCGCGTCCGCGAACCCTCGGCGCCAAGCTGATCGAGATGATCCGCGCCGCGCAGCTGGAGTCGCGGCTGTCCAAGCGCGAGATCCTGGCCCTGTACCTGACGCTCGCCCCCTATGGCGGCAATCTGGAGGGAGCCCGCGCCGCCAGCCTCAGCTATTTCGGCCACGAGCCCTCCAGCCTGACCGACGGCGAGCAGGCGATGCTGATCGCCCTGCCGCAGTCGCCCGAGGCGCGCCGTCCGGACCGGCGCCCCGAGGCCGCCAAGGCCGCTCGCCGGGCTGTGCTGGACAAGCTGGTCCGCGCTCGCGCGATCAGTCAGGCCGCCGCCTACGAAGCCGAGAACGAGCCCTTGCCGCGCCGGACACCCTTCCCGGCCCTGGCCTGGCACGCCGCCGGCGAACTGGCCCGCAAGGCGCCGCAGAAGCAGGCCAGCGTGGTCTCGACGATCGACGCCGACCTGCAGGCCCGGCTGGAGCCGATGGCCGCCGCCGTCGCCGCCGCCCAGGGGCCCGACGCCACCGCCGCCATCCTGGTGGTCGAGATCAAGACCAGGGCCGTCCGGGCCGCCGTCGGTTCCGCGGGGAGGGACCGGGCCGGCGGCTGGGTCGACATGACCCGGGCCCTGCGCTCCCCCGGCTCGGCCCTGAAGCCGTTCATCTACGCCATGGCCATGGACGACGGCCTGGTCGCCGCCGACACCCAGCTGCAGGACAACGCGACCCGCTTCGCCGACTATCAGCCCGAGAACTTCGACCGCGTGTTCCACGACAAGGTCACGGTGCGCGAGGCCTTGGCCCATTCGCTGAACGTCCCCGCCGTCGCCACTCTGGAGAAGCTGGGGCCCGAGGCCTTCGCCGGCCGCATCGAGGCCGCCGGCGCGCACCTGGCGCGGCCCAAGGCGCAGTTGAAGGAAGCAGGCCTGGCGCTTGCGCTCGGCGGCGAAGGCATCACCTGGCGCGATCTGGTCATGCTGTACGCGGCCCTGGGCGACGACGGCGTCGCCAAGCCCCTGGCCTGGACCGAGGACGAGGCCAAGGCCCGCGAGCAGGCGAGCGGCACGCGGCTGGTGCGTCCCGAGGCGGCGCGACAGGTGCTGGACATCCTGCGCGAGGCCCCGGCCCCGCGAGGCCGGGCGCCCTCGGCCCTGACGCGCGGCGGACCATCGATGGCGTTCAAGACCGGCACTTCGTACGGCTTCCGCGACGCGGTGGCGGCGGGCGTGGTCGGCGGCTATGCGATACTGGTCTGGACAGGGCGGGCCGACGGCGGCGCGCGCGGCGGATTGACGGGGCGCGACGCGGCCCTGCCGCTGCTGTTCGACGTCGCCGACGCGGTGGGCGCCCCGACCTCGGCCCCGCGTCCGATCGCGCCGAAGGCCGCGCCCCTGGCCCTCCAGAAGCTGCAGGCCGAGACCGCCGGCCCGCGCCTGATCTTCCCGCCCGACGGCGCCTCAGTGCAGGTCGACGCCCTGGGGCCGAAGGCGCGCGGCCTGGTGCTGGCCGCCGAGGGCGAGGGTCTGACCTGGTACGTGGAAGGCCAGCCGCTGGACCCCGATCCGGTCAGCGGCCGCGCCATCTGGAAGCCCGCCGCGCCGGGCTTCTACAAACTGTCGGTAGTGGACGCCCAGGGACGCCGGGTGATGGCTAAGGTCAGGATCAAGGGGGAGTAGGATTTTGAAGTTCGTTGGTGTTCCGCCTCAGCATTTCCTGGTGCTCTTCGCGGTCACCTGGTGCCTGGCGGTCGGCTACGTCGGCATGCTGATCGCCGCGCTCGCGCGCATCAAGCGATTGGAGAGTCCGGGCGAGCCGTTCGGCTTGCGCGAGATCTGTGCGCCATCGACCTCGCTCGAGGCCCTGGGCGTGTTGACCGGCGCGCGTCACAAGCCGCTGAACGACCCGCTGACGACGCGGCTAGTCTGGGCGGCCAGGGTGATGTTCTGCATTACCCTGCCGCTGATCCTCTACGTCTTCTGGCAGGCTGCCGACTTGGCGGAAACGCTCTAAGCCTCGTCCCGCTTCCAGAACGGACGGTCCTGGACCACCGTCTCGGCGATCACGCGCTCGTAGTCCTCGCGGCTGCTGATGCCGATGTTCAGGTCGTTCACCAGGCCGTCGTGCAGCGAATAGACCCAGCCGTGCACCGACAGCGCCTGGCCGCGCGCCCAGGCGTCCTGGACGAAGACGTCGGCGGCGACGTTGCGCACCTGGCGGGCGACGTTCAGTTCGGTCAGGCGGTCCAGCATCTGGCGCTTTTCCGGGATCTGCTCCAGCTCGTGCTTGTGCTCGGCGTGGACCTCGCGGATCGGGTGCAGCCAGTGGTCGACGAGGCCCCGGCGCTGGCCGTCGATGGCCGCCGCCACGCCGCCGCAGCCGTAGTGGCCGACGACCATGATGTGCTTCACCTTCAGCACGTCCACGGCGAACTGCAGGACGCTGAGATAGTTGGCGTCCTGCGGCGGGGCCAGGTTGGCCACGTTGCGGTGCACGAACAGCTCGCCCGGATCCAGGCCGACGATCTCATTGGCCGGCACGCGGCTGTCGCTGCAGCCGATCCACAGATATTCCGGGCTCTGCTGGCCTTCCAGGCGCTTGAAGAACTCGGGATCGACCTCGGTCTTGCTCTTCGACCAGGCGGCGTTGTTGGCTTTCAGGTCCTCAAGCATCTAGCGCTCCGGATGGTGGTCGGGATGGGCGGCGGCGATCGCCGGGTGCTTGGCCGCGCGAGTCGCGGCCGCTTGGATCGCCGGGAAGGGGGATATGTCGACATGGAAGCGACCGGCGTTGAACACTTGCGGCACCAGCAGGCAGTCGACCAGGCCCGGCGCGTCGCCGAACGCGAAGCCGCCTGAGTGCTTGGCCACCATCGGCTCCAGCGCCCGGAAGCCGTCGCTGATCCAGCGCGCGACCCAGGCGTTGCGATCGGTCTCGCCGATCTCCAGGGCCGTCAGTTGGCGCAGGACGCGCAGGTTGTTGAGCGGGTGGATGTCGCAGGCGATGATCTCGGCCATGCCGCGCACGATGGCGCGTTCGAACGGAGCGGTCGGCAGCAGGCGCGGCTCGGGAACCACCTCGTCCAGCCATTCCAGGATGGCCAGGCTCTGGGTCAGGGGCCGGCCGTCGACCTCCAGGGTCGGGACCAGGGCCTGGGCGTTGAGGGCGCGGTAGTCGTCGCCCTGGTGGGCGTTGGCGACCAGGTCCACGGGCCGAAGCTCGAACGCGAGACCCTTCAGATTCAGGCCGATCCGCACCCGATACGGCGCGCTGGCGCGCTTGGCGCTATGCAGGACGAGCTTCATCTCGAGCCCCTAGACCAGCTTGAACTCAAGACGCCCGACGCCTTCCACCTCGCCCACGACGGTGTCGCCGCGGACGATGGCGCCGACGCCCTCGGGCGTGCCGGTGAAGATCAGGTCGCCGGCCGCCAGGGTCCACAGCGCGCTGGCCTTGGCGATGACCTCGCCGATGGTCCAGATCATGTCGCCGACCTGGCCGCGCTGGCGCTCGGCGCCGTTGACCGACAGGGTGACGACGGCCTCGGGGGCGGGCGGGTCCATGACCTTGATGGCGGTGATCGGGGCGCTGGCGTCGAAGGCCTTGCCGGCTTCCCACGGCTGACCCTTGGCCTTGGCCGCGCCTTGCAGGTCGCGACGGGTCAGGTCGACGCCGACGGCATAGCCGAATACGGCCGCCAGGGCCTCCTCCGGCGTCAGGTTCGCGCCGCCGCTCTTCAGCGCCACGACCAGTTCGATCTCGTGGTGCAGGTCGCTGGTCGCGGGCGGGTAGGGAACCTCCCTCGGTTCGACGACGACCGCGTCGGCGGGCTTGGCGAAGAAGAACGGCGGGTCGCGGGTGTCGGCGCCCATTTCGCGCGCATGGGCGGCGTAGTTGCGGCCGACGCAGAGGATGCGGCGCACTGGGAAGACCGTGTCGGATCCTTCCACCGGGACCGTCGGAATGGCGTGCGGGGCAAAGGCGTAGGTCGTCATGGCGCCTCCTGTAGACCTAAAACCGCCGCGCCAAAACCCCTGGAAACCCGCCGGAAAGGGGTCGCAAAGTGGTCGCCGTCCAGAAATCCTGCGGTTGAAGCCCCGGCCTAAACGTTCTTTCACTTGCCTCTGTCCGCGCCGCCAAGGCATGTCGGTGGATGGGGATGTTTCAGGCGGCTTATCGGGGGCTTTAGGACGCGAATGCTGATCATCGAAAATCTGACCCACGTCTATGGCAACGGCACCCGCGCCCTCGACGAGGTCAGCCTGACGATACCGCGCGGCATGTACGGCCTGCTGGGCCCGAACGGCGCGGGCAAATCGACCCTGATGCGGACCATCGCCACCCTGCAGGCCCCGACCTCGGGCCATATCCGGTTCGGCGACATCGACGTCCTCAAGAACCCCGAGGAGCTGCGCAAGACGCTGGGTTATCTGCCCCAGGACTTCGGCGTCTATCCGCGCGTCTCGGCCTACGACATGCTGGACCATATGGCGGTGCTGAAGGGCGTCTCGGACGCCAAGGCGCGCAAGGAGACGGTCGAGCACCTGCTGAACCAGGTGAACCTTTGGACCGTGCGCAAGAAGGCCATCGCCGGCTTCTCGGGCGGCATGCGCCAGCGCTTCGGCATCGCCCAGGCCCTGATCGGCGACCCGCGCCTGATCATCGTCGACGAGCCCACGGCGGGCCTCGACCCCGAGGAGCGCAACCGCTTCCTGAACCTCTTGGCCGAGATCGGCGAAAACGTGGTGGTGATTCTCTCGACTCACATCGTCGAGGACGTCTCGGACCTGTGCCCGGCCATGGCGATCATCTGCGACGGCCGCATCGTCAGCGAAGGCGCGCCGGCCGACCTGGTGGCCAGGCTCAAGGGCCGGATCTGGAAGAAGATCATCGACAAGGCCGAGCTGGAGGCCGCCAAGCAGCGGTACAAGGTCATCTCCACCCGCCTGCTGGCGGGCCGGACGGTCATCCACGTCGAGTCCGACGACCATCCCGGCGACGGCTTCACGGCCGTGGAGGGCGGACTGGAGGACGTCTACTTCTCCACCCTCTCGACCACCCGGCGGGCGGCCTGACGGGGAGCGGCGCGATGTTTCGCAAGATCGCGGGCTTCGAGCTCCGCTACCAGCTGAAGTCGCCCGTCTTCTGGGTGGTGGCGACCATCTTCTTCCTGCTGACCTTCGGGGCGGCGACGATCGACCAGATCCGCATCGGCGGCGGCGGCAACATCCACAAGAACGCCCCGTTCGCGATCGCCCAGACCCACCTGATCCTGTCGATCTTCTACATGTTCGTGACCACAGCCTTCGTGGCCAATGTGGTGGTGCGCGACGACGAGACCGGCTTCGGGCCGATCCTGCGCTCCACGCGGGTCAAAAAGTTCGATTACCTCTACGGCCGCTTCACGGGCGCGTTCCTGGCGGCGGCGATCTCGTTCCTGGTCGTGCCGCTGGCGATTTGGATCGGCTCGTTCATGCCGTGGATCGATCCCGAACGCCTCGGGCCGAACGACCTGCACGCCTATCTCTTCTCTTACTTCACCCTAGCCCTGCCTTCGATTCTGCTGACCTCGGCGATCTTCTTCGCCCTGGCCACGATCACCCGCTCGATGATGTGGACCTATGTCGGCGTGGTCGCCTTCATGGTGCTCTGGATCATCGCCAACATCGCCCTGGACAAGCCGGAGTTCGAGAAGGTCGCCGCCTATTGGGAGCCGATGGGCACGGCCGCCTACGGCCTGGTCACCAAGTACTGGACCGCCAGCGAGCGCAATGGCGTCACCCCGCCCCTGGCCGGCGCCTTGCTGTTCAACCGCGCCTTCGTGCTGGTCGTCTCGGCCGGCTTCCTGGCCCTGGCCTATGGCCTGTTCCGCTTCCAGTCGGCCGACCTGTCGGGCCAGCGCAAGGTCAAGGCAGGCAAGGCGGTCGAGGTCGAGGTCGCGCCCACCGCCCTAGCCGGTCCGCTGCCGCAGCCTGTATTTGACCGCGCGACGGCCTGGGCCCAACTGATCGTCCGCACCCGTCTCGACATGGGCCAGGTGTTCAAGAGCCCAGCCTATTTCGTGTTGCTGGCCCTGGGCCTGGCCAACGCCATGGGCGCGCTGTGGTTCGCCACCGACGTCGGCAGCTATGGCGGCGTGGTCTATCCGGTCACCCGCGTGCTGCTGCAGCCCCTGCTGGGCTCGTTCGGCCTGATCCCGATGATCATCGCCATCTACTATTCGGGCGAACTGGTCTGGCGCGAGCGCGAACGCAAGACCCACGAGATCATCGACGCCACCCCCGTGCCCGACTGGGCCTTCGTGGCGCCCAAGACCCTGGCCATCAGCCTGGTGCTGGTCTCGACCCTCCTGGTCAGCGTGGTCGCCGCCATCCTCAGCCAGGTCTTCCACGGCTATTTCAACTTCGAGCTCGACAAGTATCTGCTGTGGTACGTGCTGCCCCAGGCGGTCGACTGGATTCTGCTGGCGGTGCTGGCGGTGTTCCTGCAGGCGATCAGCCCCCACAAGTTCATCGGCTGGGGCCTGATGGTGATCTATATCGTCACCACCCTGACATTCGTGAACCTGGGTTTCGAGCACAAGCTCTACAACTACGGCTCGGTCACCGACACGCCGTTCTCCGACATGAACGGCCTGGGCAAGTTCTGGATCGGGGCCTGGTGGCTGCGCGCCTACTGGACGGCCTGCGCCCTGATCCTGCTGGTTCTGTCCTATGGTCTGTGGCGGCGGGGGACCGAGAGCCGCCTGCTGCCGCGCCTGCGCCGCCTGCCCGCGCGGCTGAACGGCGGGGCCGGGATCCTGGCCGGCGCGGCCCTGGTCGCCTTCGTGGCCCTGGGCGGCTTCATCTATCTGAACACCAATGTCTGGAACGACTACCGGACCAAGATCGACAACGAGAAGTGGCAGGCCGATTACGAAAAGACCCTGCTGCCGTTCGAGAACACGCCCCAGCCCAAGATCGTGTCCATGACCCTGGACGTCGACCTCAAGCCCCACAATCCCAGCGTCGAGACCAAGGGCTCGTACGTCATCGAGAACCGCACCGGCGCGGCGCTGAAGGAAATCCACGTCCGCTTCGACCGCGACCTCAAGGTCAAGGGCCTGTCGATCGAGGGCGCGCGGCCCAAGAAGACCTTCGAGAAGTTCAACTATCGCATCTTCGCCTTCGACACGCCGATGCAGCCGGGCGAGCGGCGCAAGATGAGCTTCATCACCGACCGCGGCCAGCTGGGCTTTCCCAACAGCGGCCAGGAGCACCGGGTGGTCGACAACGGGACCTTCATCAACAATCTGGAGATCGCGCCGATCCTGGGCATGTCGCGCGACGGCCTGCTGCAGGATCGCGCCAAGCGCCGCAAGTACGGCCTGCCGCCCGAGCGCCGCATGGCCAAGCTGGGCGACGTCCCGTCCCGCCAGTTCAACGGCCTGCGCAAGGACGCCGACTTCGTCAGCGCCGACATCACCGTCGCCACCGACGCCGACCAGACGCCGATCGCGCCGGGCTACAAGGTGTCGGAGACGGTGAAGGGCGGCCGCCGCATCGCGCGCTTCGTCACCGAGGCGCCGATCATGCCGTTCGTCTCGATCCAGTCGGCGCGCTACCAGGTGGCCAAGGAGACCTATAAGGGCGTCGAGCTGGCGGTCTACTACGACCCCCAGCACACCTGGAACATCGACCGCATGAAACAGTCGATGAAGCGGTCGCTGGATTACTTCCAGGCCAATTTCAGCCCCTACCAGTTCCGCCAGCTGCGCTTCCAGGAATTCCCGGACTACGAGCAGTTCGCCCAGTCGTTCGCCAACACTATTCCGTGGTCGGAGGGGATGTTCTTCATCTCCGACTATCGCGACCCGACCAAGATCGACATGGTCACCTATGTCGGCGCGCACGAGATCGGCCACCAGTGGTGGGCTCACCAGGTGATTGGCGCCGACCAGCAGGGCGGGGCCATGCTGTCGGAGACCTTCGCCCAGTACTCGGCCCTGATGGTGATGAAGCGCACCTACGGCGAGGCCCAGATCCGCCGGTTCCTGAAGTTCGAACTGGACAGCTATCTGCGCGCCCGGGGCGGCGACGTCCTGGACGAGCAGCCGCTCTACAAGGTCGAGACCCAGCCCTATGTCTATTACCGCAAGGGCTCGCTGGTCATGTACCGGCTGCAGAACGAGTTGGGCGAGGAGACGGTCAATCGCGCCCTGCGCAAGCTGATCGCCCAATACGCCTTCAAGGGCGCGCCCTATCCGATCACCACAGACTTCCTGGCGATCCTCCGCGCCGAGGCCCCGGCCGACAAGCAGGCCCTGATCACCGACCTGTTCGAGAAGATCACCCTCTATGACCTGAAGACCAGGTCGGCGGTGGTGAAGAAGCGGGCCGACGGCAGGTTCGACGTCACGGTTACGGTCGACGCCCAGAAGAAATATGCCGACGGCAAGGGCAAGGAGACCAATGCGGCGCTGAACGAGGCCATGGAGATCGGCCTCTTCACCGCCAAGCCGGGCGACAAGGGTTTCGACGCCAAGTCCGTCGTGGCCTACGAGCGCCGGCCGATCCGCTCGGGCGTGCAGACCTTCACCTTCACGGTGGCCAAGGCCCCCAGGTTCGCGGGGATCGACCCCTACAACATGGTGATCGACCGCAACGGCGACGACAACACGGTCGCGGTCGCGCAATAGGCATGGAAAAGCCCGCCGCCCTCGTGAGGCGGCGGGCCATTTCTCTGGACGGACGAGCCCTAGTGCTTGGCCTTGTCCTCGGCGACGTCCTCGCCGGTATCGAAGCCCTTCTTCAGGCCCTCGGCCATGTTCAGGTGCTCTTGGACCTTCGGGGCCGTGGCGGCGGCGAAGGCCTTGATGGCCGGCGTGTCGCCGTCCTGGGCGTAGCGCTGCAGCAGGTTCAGGGCCGCCTGGTGGGCGTCGACCTGGCTGTCGGCGTACTTCTTGTCGAAGTCCTTGGCGTCGGCCTTGTTCAGGTCGTCCAGCTTGCCCTGCAGGTCCTCGGGCAGCATCGTCGGCGGCGTGATCGCGGCGCCCGAGGCGGCGATGGCGGCCTTCAGCTCCTCGGTGGTCTTGGTGTGGGCCTTTTCCATCTCGGCGGCGAACTTCTTCACCGACGGATTGGTCGAGCGCTTGGCGGCCAGCTTGGCGGCCTCGATCTCGAACATGTCGCTGGCGGCGGCCTTGGCCACGAAGACGTCGGCCTTGGTCTCGTCCGACGGGGTGGGGACGGTGGCCGACGGGTTGGCGTCCGGCGTCGCGGCCTGTTCCGCGGGGGTGGCGGCGCCCTTGGTTTCGTCGGACTTCTGGCCGCAAGCGGCGAGGCTCAGCGCCGCAACAGCGGCGCCGACAATCATCAGGTGACGGGTCATGGCTCTGTCTTTCCCTGGGTTCTTTTTTTAGAGAGGGAGGAAGACGGCGCCGCGGTTCGCCGTCGTGCTCAACAAAACATCACGGCGCCGTGATCGGTTCCGTGCAGGGGATAAACAATGAGCGCCGATGGAACCTCGGGCCCGCTGGCCGGACTGCGCGTGATCGAGATGGGCTCGCTGATCGCCGGACCCTTCTGCGGCCAGGTGCTGGGCGACTTCGGGGCCGAGGTCATCAAGCTGGAGGACCCCAAGGTCGGCGACCCGATGCGCCAGTGGGGGCGCTCCAAGCCCAAGGGGCTGTCGCCCTGGTGGCCGGTGATCGGCCGCAACAAGAAATCCGTGACGGTCGACCTGCGCACCGAGGAAGGCCGCGACATCGCCCGCGCCCTGATCGCCAAGGCCGACGTGGTGGTCGAGAACTTCCGCCCCGGCACGCTGGAGAAGTGGGGCATGGGCTATGACGCCCTGGCCAGGACCCATCCGGGCCTGGTCATGGCGCGGGTGTCGGGCTTCGGCCAGACGGGGCCCTACGCCAATCGCGCCGGCTACGCCCTGGTCGGCGAGGCCATGGGCGGCCTGCGCCACATCACCGGCGAACCCGACCGCAATCCAGCTCGGGCCGGAATCTCGATCGGCGACAGCCTGTCGGGCCTGAATGCGGCGCTGGGCGTGATGATGGCCCTGCACGCCCGCCAGCGCACCGGCAAGGGCCAGGTCGTTGACGCGGCGATCTACGAGAGCGTGCTGACGGTGATGGAGAACCTGATCACCGAATACGACCTGACCGGCTATGTCCGCGAACGCTCGGGGGCCGTGCTGCCCGGCATCGCGCCGTCCAACGTCTATCCGACCAAGAGCGGCGAACTCGTTCTGATCGGCGCCAACCAGGACACTCTGTTCAAGCGGCTGTGCGACCTGATGGGCCGGCCCGACCTGGCCGAGGACGCCCGCTATCGCGATCACGCCGCCCGCGGCGTTCACCAGCACGAGCTGGACGCTCGTATCGCCGCCTGGACCGCCGACCAGGACATCGACGAACTGCTGCCCAAGCTTGAGGCGGCGGGCCTGGCCACCGGCCGCATCTATCGCGCGCCCGACATGCTGAAGGACCCGCAGTTCGTCGCGCGCGAGTCGATCGTGACCGTGGCCCACCCGGTGTTCGGCCAGATCAAGATGCAGAACGCCTTCCCCAAGCTGACAGAGACGCCCGGCGGGGTGCGTTGGCCAGGGCCGGCCCTGGGCGAGCATACGGACGCGGTCCTGGCCGAAGTGGCGGGGCTGGATGCGGAGACGGTGGCGGGGCTGCGGGCGAAGGGGGTGGTGGGCGAAGCTCCCCCCCCCTGACCGCTTCGCGGTCGTCCGCCCCCAAAGGCGAGCGGAAGGTTCCTTCTTCCCTCTCAGGGGGAGGAGCGCCGAAGGCGCGGAGGGGGCAAGTGAGGCGCTAGGCTCGCCCCGTCACCCCCGCCACGGCCCGGGCGATCTGGTGCACGTTGTAGGGCTTGCGCACGATCGGGGCGTCGAAGCCCATCGGCGCGGCCTTGTCGGCATATCCGGTCGCGAACACGAACGGCCGACCGATGGTGCGCAGGATCTCGGCGACCGGCGCCACCGACTGGCCGTTGAGGTCGGCGTCCAGCACGGCGACGTCGAAGTCCAGCTCGACCATCGACAGGGCTTCGGAAAGTTCCGCCGCGCAGCCGACCACCTCGACGCCGGCGTCCTCCAGGCCCGCTTCCAGCTCGAGCGCCAGCAGCAACGAGTCCTCGACGATCAGCACCTTCAGGCCGGCGATAGCGCCCGGGCGAACGGTCTCGTCGGCGGCGACCACGGTTTCGACGATGCGTTCAGGGGCGGCCTCGGCCGGTTCGAGCGGCGGGGCGTCGGCCAGGGCCTCGGCCGCGCCCTGGATCATGGCGGTGACACCGCCGGGCTTGTAGTTGATCCTGGCCGAGCCGCCCAGTTCGCGGCCGGCGACGTCCTCGATCAGGGTCGCGCCGAAGCCCTTGGTGGTCGGAGCCGTGGCGGGCGGGCCGCCGGTCTCCAGCCATTCCAGGGCGAAGCCGCCTTCGGGCGTGCGCCGCCAGACCACCTCGACCTTGCCGTTCTCGGTCGACAGCGAGCCATAGCGCACGGCGTTCACGGCCAGCTCGTGCAGGGCCAGCGACAGGGCCGAGGCCGCGCGCGGGGTCAGGAACAGCTCCGGACCGTCCCAGCGGGTCTGGGTGGGGGCCAGGCCCCCGAGCTCGGCGGCGGCGATCCGCGCCAGGGTCGCCCCGCGCCAGCGGGCCGCGGTGAGCAGGTCGTGGGCCGAGCTCATCGACTTCAGCCGACCGGCGAAGGTCTTGAGGAACACGTCCAGCGAGGCCGACTTGCGCGCCGACTGGGCGGCGACCGACTGGACCACGGCCAACAGGTTCTTGATGCGGTGGTCCAGCTCGGCGACCAGGTTCTCGCGCTGCTCCTCCTCGGCGCGGCGCTCGGTGATGTCCTGGACGATGCCGATCAGATAGGCGGGCTGGCCGTCGGCGTCGTTCAGGATGACGCCGGAATCGCGATTCCACACCTCTCGGCCGTCGGTTTCGGGGCGACGATATTCGACGTCGTAACGTCCTTGTTCGCGCAGCTGCCGCGTCACCGACTCGCGCACCCAAGCCTGGTCGTCCGGGTGCAGGTGTCGATAGAGGGTCTGCCCGCCCTCGGCCGGCATCTCGCCGGGGGCGATGTTGGTGATATTGGCCAGGCGGGGACTTATCGTCACGATGTCGCGCTTGAAGTCCCACTCGAACTCGCCAAGGCTGGCCGCCGCAATGGCCAGGTCCAGGCGCTCGCGCTCGCGGCTCCGGGCCGTGCAAGGCTTGGCCGCCAGGTCCTGGGCGACCAGATCGGCCAGATCTTCCAGCGCCTGCAAGTCTTCGTCCGGGGCCGGGCCGCTCATGCCGGGGCCCTCGACGACCAGTGCGCCCAGCACATGGCCCTGGGCGTCGCGGATCGGGACAGCCAGACCAACGGGGCCGTTGGCGGCCACCACCTGGGCGGCCAGGTCGCCCGCGCGCGGGGCCTCGGGACCGGGATAGCCGACATAGGCCTTGCGCCAGACCCTGTCGGCGTCGACCAGGACCACGGCGGCCTTCGGGGCGTCGAACAGTTTCGCCGCCAGCCGCGCGAAGCGCAGGAACTGAGGCTCGTTGGTCGCGCCGTCCAAGATGTCCAAGGCCTTCAAGGCGTTGAGACGGGCGGCTTCCTGGCGGTCGTCGCTGACGATGGGGGCGTCCTCCATGATTCGACCTTAGCCCCCCTTCGCGTCTGGCGCGAGCGAGTTTCCGGGGCGCCGTAAGGGGAAATCACCAGTGGTGAAGCTTGACCGCCTCGATTATCTTGGAACCGCAGCGCTAAGCTCGGCGTTGACGGGGCGCAGCTTCCGCGCCCAAGAGTCTTTGTTCAGATCCGTCGGTCGCGCACAGGAGATGACCATGCCCGCCAATTCCCTGAACCCCGCCGCCAAGGAAGCCGCCAAGGCCAAGAGCGCGACCCTGGAAGCCGTGGAGCATGCCGAACGCAGCTTCGCCCAGGCCGCCGAGACCGCGCGCGTGCAACTGACCGAAGCCGCCAAGCGCGTCGAAAAGTCGGTGAGCGAGGGGTTCGAGACCCTGCGCGCCCAGAGCCGCGCCTATACCGACACCGCCGGCCAGCAGCTGGAAGACGCCCAGCGCTACGCCTCGGAACGCATCCGTGAACGTCCGATCACCGCCACCCTGGCCGGCCTGGGCGTGGGCGTGCTGATCGGCCTGCTGATCTCCGGCGGCCGCAGCAGCAACCGGTGATCTTCGAAAAGACCCTGATGACGCTGGCCGCGGCCGCGGCGATCGCCGCCGCCGCCGCCGTCAGCGTCGTATCCGCCGCCTTCGCGCTCTACGCGGTGCTGGTTCCGCTGGTGACGCCCGCGGGCGCGGCCGCGATCGTCGCCGCCGTGGCGGCGTTGATCGTCGCCGTCGCCGGCATGATCGCCGCCCGCAAGGTCGAGGGTCATCGCGATCGTCAGCACGCGGCGGCGCCTCCCGGCGGTTTCGACATGACCGGCAAGATCGTCGAGATCGTCCGCGACCGCCCGATCCTGTCGATCGGCGTCGGCCTGGCCGCCGGGATCTTCGCCCTGAAGAACCCGACCCTGACGGCGGCCGTGGCCAAGGCCTTCCTGGATCCCAAGCCACCGCAGCGCTGACTTGTTCGCCCTTGGGGCGTTATCGACAACGTCGACCCCGCCGCCGGGCCTGGCTCGGCGGCGTTTTCGCGCATCAGATTTCCTGGAAACCCTAAGTTTCAAAGGGAATTTCTCAACTAAAGTTGAGCGCGCCGAGCCGCTTTAGAAGCTTACGCTTTGGCCTCGCGCGGTCTAGATGCCTTCCGCGCGTTCCCTTCCTCTCCATGGGAACGCCTTCCCATGGAGTGAACATGACGTACACGCTGCCGGACCTGCCCTACGCCTACGAGGCGCTGGAGCCGACCATCTCCGCCAACACGCTGCGCTTCCACCACGACAAGCACCATGCCGCGTATGTCACGGCCCTGAACGGCCTGCTGAACGGCGATGACAAGGGCTCGCTGGAAAACGTCATCAAGACCGCCGGCCCTGGCAAGGTGTTCAACAACGCCGCCCAGGCCTGGAATCACGCCTTCTTCTGGGACGGCCTGTCGCCGACCAAGACCGCGCCGGGCGCCGAACTGGCGGCCGCCATCGAGTCGGCTTTCGGCGGCCTGGACGCCCTGAAGGAGAAGTTCGTGGCCGAAGGCATTGGTCACTTCGGCTCGGGCTGGGTGTGGCTGGTCTCGGACGCCTCGGGCGCCCTGAAGGTCATCTCGACCCACGACGCCGACAGTCCGGTCAACCAGGGCCTGACCGCCCTGGTCGTCGCCGACGTCTGGGAGCACGCCTATTACCTGGACTACCAGAACCTGCGTAAGGGCTTCCTGGAAGCCGTCTTCGACAACCTGATCAACTGGACCCTGGCCGACAGCCAGTACGCGGCGGCCAAATCGGGCGCCCAGGGCTGGGCCTATCCGGCGCCAGTCTAAGGTCTCCGGAACGCCCGGCGAGTCGGGTGCGTTGTTTCCAAGCGAGGCCTTGAGCCTCCAGCGAAACAACCGCTCCCGGCTCAGCCGAGGGCCAACCCGGAGAGATCCATGCTGAACTGGGCCGTGACCTTTCTGGTGATCGCCCTGATCGCCGCCCTGCTGGGCTTCACTAGCATCGCGGGGACGGCGATGGGGATCGCCAAGATCCTGTTCTTCGTCTTCTTGATACTGTTCGTGGTCTCGCTGGCCACCCACGCCTTCCGAGGCCGCGGCGCGCCGCGCTAGACGGAATGAAGCGAAACAAGGAGCGGCGCGGCCTTCGGGTCGCGCCGCTTTTTGTTTGCGCCTAGCCGCGCCGATCAAACGCCCAGGTGCGCCAGACGTCGAACGTCCCTCGCTCATAGGCCATGGCGGCCACCCGCACGCAGCCGGGCTCGACCTCGATGACGTTGAAGCCGGGGGCGGCGCCGCGCTCGCGGTGGGACAGGGTGCCCGAGCCGACCGCCTGGGTCTTGCCGTCGCCGAATGGGATGGGCGTGACGAACGGCAGGTGGATGTGGCCCGACAGGATGACGTCCGCTCCCGCCTGGACGAAGCGGTTGGCGGCGTCGACCCCGCCGCGGACCTTGGCGGTCATGGGTCCGCCCAGGATCTCCATCAGCGGATGGTGGCAGACCACCACCTTCAGGTCCCCGACTGGGGCGGCCTCCAGCTCGCCGACGACGCGTCGAATCTGGCCGCGCGACACCGCGCCCTTGGACCAGTTCCAGCGGATCTGGGCGACGCGCGCGCTGTTGAGCGACGTAACGGTGATCCCCGGCGCTCGCCAGGCCACCCCGTCCTCCTCGCCGAAGCGATCCCTGAACCGCCCCCAGCCCCGCGTGAACCGCGCCCACAGCTCGGCGGGGCCTACGAAGGGGGTGTCGTGATTGCCGGGCACGACGATCAGCGGGTCGGGCAGGCGCTTCAGCCAGGCCGCCGCCGCATCGAACTCCGGAACCTTGCCGTCCAGGGTCAGGTCGCCGGCGGCGACGACGAGGTCCGGCCTGGCCTCGACGATCCACGCCGTGGCGGCCTCGACGGCGTCTTTGTTTTCGCCGCCGAAATGGATGTCCGAGACCTGCACCAGCTTCATGGAACAAGCTCGTCGGGCGGAACCAGGGCGCGGAAGGCCTTGGGCCGGAAGCGGATCGAGACCTCCGGATCGAGGCGCGCGGGCTCGCCGTCGAAGATCGCCGGGATCCGCCCGCGGGCCCGCACCTTGCCGATCCGGCAGCGGCCGGCCGACACTGACGGGTCGTCGCGCCACTGGCCGCGCGCGGCGTTGAAGCCCAGGCGGAAGACGTCGAGCGCGCTGGACGGGTCCAGGGCGGCGGCCTCAAGCGCCCGCTCCTCGGCGTCCAGGGCGGTCGAGACCAGGGGGCACATCAAGGTCAGGGCCTCGGCCTTGATCTCCGGCCGGCCATCCAGGGAAAAGCGCAGCCGGCCCGAGAAGGCCCGGCGGAAGGCGCGGCGGGCGCGAGCGACGGCCAGGTCGAAGCGGCCTTCGCGCGCGGCCTCGCGAGCCGTGGCCCACAAGGCGGGGCTGCCCAGGATGGCGGCGACGAAGAACAGCCGGCCGCCCACCTCGCCGCCCGAGATCATCCTGGCCTCGCCGCCCTGCAGGCAGGCCGCCATGGCCGTCGGCCAGTCGCGGTCGCCATAGAGGGCGCGGGGCAGCATGTTCATGGTGCCGCCGGGCAGAGGCGCGATCAGCGGGCCGTCCGGACCGGCCATCTCGGCGGCCGCGCGCGCCGTGCCGTCGCCGGCCAGCACCAGCACCGCGTCCGGCGCGCCGTCGATCACTGTACGCAGGCAATCGGTCAGCTCGCTCGTGGTCGGCGCGTGCACGACGCCCGAGACCCCGTACTCGGACAGCAGCCGTTCGGCGATCTCGGGGGCGGTGGGTCCCACCGATCCCGAGGCGATATTGGCGACGACATCGATGCGCTTCACGCGCGCCCCTTCCGTTCGAAACTCGCGGGACGCAACGGCCCGAAGCGGGCCATGGTTCCGCTTCGGAACGGAACCGCCGCTTCCCGCGCCCGTTTGCCTCGACAGGGGACAGGAAGCTCGGATCGGAGAGCCAAGATGAAGATGACCATGATCGCCCTGATAGGCGTGGGTGTGATCGCCTCGGCGTGCACCTCGACCGGCAATGTCGAACGCAACGCCGCTGGCGGCGCCGCCCTGGGCGCGCTGGCGGGCGCGGTGATCGGCAACAATGTGGGCGGCGGCAGCGCCAGCACCGGCGCGGCGGTCGGCGCGGCCCTCGGCGGCACCGTCGGCGCCGTGAAGGGCTGCCGTGAGGACGGCGGCTGCGGCGCGAGCAGCGTCAACCGTCGCCAGTACTATGACGAGCGCGCGGGCCGTTACTACTATTACGACTCCCGCAGCGGTCGCTACTATTGGGAAGACGGCAGCTCCCGCTATTAATCGGCGGTCAGCGACGACGCCCAGCAAAGGCGATCGGCCCGGCCGGTCGCCTTTCTTGCGTCCGGTCGTCGAAAATGGAGGAGGGTTCGGATGAAGATCACGACGACGAAGGTCATCGCCTTGGCGGGCGCGATGCTGGCCCTGGCCGGCTGCGCCGAGACGCAGGGCCCCTGGCGCACCCTGCGCAAGCCTGTGGCGGCCGCCGCGCCCAACTGCGCGGATTTCCAGTCGTCGGTCTATTTCGAGCAGGACAGCGCCGCCCTGACCAAGGAGGCGCGGATGGCGCTGTCGGCCGCCCAGGCCCAGGCGCGCGGCTGCGCCGTGAGGTCCGTGCGGGTGATCGGCCTGGCCGATGCCGTTGGGGCGTCCGAGGCCAACCTCATTCTTTCGCGTCGCAGGGCCGAGACGGTGACCTCGGCCCTGGCCAAGGTCGGCTTCAACAAGGTCGAGATCGACCGGGTCGCGGTCGGCGACGCCGGCGCCGTGTCGGCCTCGGGCGCGGCCGCTCCACTGCGCCGGCGGGCCGACATCCTGTTCGACCTGGAAAGCCAATAGAGCAGCCATTGACGACGAAAGGGCGGGCCGGTGTCCGGTCCGCCCTTTCGCGAGAAGCCATAGTCGCACGAAGAAAGCGGACCGGAGGCCGGTCCGCTGGAGTTCGCATCAACAAAGGGGGGTGCGAAGGCGGCAGACTGGCTATCGCCAGCCTTAAGTCGGGGGGGCGTCGCCGCCTTCGCGAAGATAGAAACGGGAGGGCGCTGGAAGGGTTCCCGCTGCGCGCGATTTTTTTCGCGCGCGATTTTCAGGCTGTCTCCTAGGCCTTGGCCCAGGGAACGGCGGTGGCGGCAGGACGTTGAAAACCCAGGCGGACACGGTGTCCGTCGGCTAGGGGAGCAACGTCGTGATCCGCACTTATGTGGCCGAGCATGGCGGTACGGTTTTCGTTTCGACGCTGAGCCAGCGTCAGAAAAGACTGCGTTCGCGGATCATGGCCCTGGCCGTGATCGCGGCGGTCGGCGCTTCCGCCGGGATGGTGCAGGCGTTCAACGATCGCGAGAGGGCGAGCGCCGTCAGCATGTGGACGCCATAGGAGGTAGCAGATCATGCCCGCCGACATTCATCACCAGGCCCCGACTGGCAACGGTCCGCGCCTGAACGCCACCCGCGCCCGCCAGGGGCGGTGGGGGCGTCATGTCTTCTGGGTGCTGGTCGTCTCGACCGTGCTCGCGGCCCTCGCCCTGTTCGGCGCCTGGACCTACCGCGCTCCGGACCTGGCCTCTGTCGAGGTCAACACTGGCGCCAAGACCCCCGCCGAGGCCCAGCGCTACGACACCCAGCAGACGCCGGCGCGCCAGACGCCTTAGCGGCGCCCGAGACAGCCTTGATGAAGCCTTCGAAAGGAGGCCGCCTTCATCGTGCACAACTCAGGAGATTTCGGCTAGCCAGTCCTCGCAACGCAGGCCCTCGACCCGCTGGAATTCCGTCAGGTTACCGGTCACCACCACCAGGCCCCGCGAGCGGGCATGGCCAGCGATCAGGAGGTCATAACCGCCGATGGGACGCCCCGCCCGCTCCAGAGCCGCTCGGATGTCGGCGGCGTGGTCCGCGGCGGCCGCGTCGAACGGGAGCACCTCCAGCCTGGCGGCGAAGCGCTCGACCTCCTGTCGATTGTGATCCGGGCGAGCGGACTTTGCCGCGCCGTGGAGCAGTTCGGTCAGGATGATCGTGGAGACGCAGAGAGCGTCGGCATGGGTGTTGAAGCGATCCCGCAAGCCTGGCGGCCGGTCTCGCAACACGCGGATGCAGAGGTTGGTGTCGAGCAGATACCGCAGCATCAGAAGGCTTCGCGCGTCTGGGCCGCCGGCTGGTCCCGCGCGCCGAGGTCGACGCCTGGCGCGGCGAAGAAGTCGTCCCAGACAGCGTCGGATGGAACGATGACCCGACGATTGCCCTCGCGCAGTATGGTCACCGATTTCACGCCCTCGGGGAAGGCGACGTCCTTGGGCAGGCGAACAGCCTGGGTGCGGTTGGATTGGAAGAGGGTCGTCTTCGTCATGTGGTCTCCGAGATATACAACATGTATATCCAGCGAATGGGCCGTCAAGGCGGAGCGTTTCCCCAACGAAAAACGGCCTTCCTTTCGGAAGGCCGTTTCGCATCTTGGGAGATCTGAAACGTCCTAGGCCGCCTTGCGGGTGCGGCGCGGATGGAAGAACAGCGCCTGGCCGATCGCCGCCTTCACAGTCTCGGGCTGGAACGGCTTGGTGATCAGGAAGGTCGGTTCCGGGCGCTCGCCGGTCAGCAGGCGCTCGGGGAAGGCGGTGATGAAGATCACCGGCACGTCCATGCGGCCCAGGATGTCCTTGACCGCGTCGATGCCCGACGAGCCGTCGGCCAGCTGGATGTCGGCCAGCACCAGGCCCGGCGTATGGCGGGCGACAGCGTCCACGGCCTCGCCGCGGGTGGCGGCGATGTCGATGACCTGATGGCCCAGTTCCTTGACCAGGGCCTCGATGTCGGCGGCGATGACCGGCTCGTCCTCGATGATCAGGACGTCGGTGGCGAGCTCGGCGTCGATCTCGGCCTGGGCGTCGGAGATGAGGCGCTCCACTTCCCCGAAGTCGCAGTCCAGGATCTGGGCGGCCTCGGTGGGGGTAAAGCCCTCCAGGGCGGTCAGCAGGAAGGCCTGGCGCGAGCGCGGCGCGATGCGCAGCAGACGCTGGGCGGCGTCGTCGCCGCCGCTTGGGCCGCCGCTGGTCGCGCTGTCCTCGCGGCGAGCTTCCAGCTGGGCGCCAGAGCTGAGCCAGATCGCGTGGAACACACGATACAGCGCCACGCGCGGCGAGAGGTCGGCGTCCAGCGAGCGGTCGCCCGCGGCCAGCGCTTCCAGGGCCACGCGGACATAGTGATCGCCGGTCGTCTGGTCGCCGGTCAGCGCGCGGGCGTAGCGGCGGATATAGGGCAGATGCGGCGCCAGCCGAGCAAGAAGACTCATGACCCCTCCCGATGCGGTGTCTCGAAGAACATACTAACGAACGGCAAAGCTATGCCGTTCCGTCGAAGTCCGATAACGCCCCCTCAACTGAGCGGTTCCGCAAATTGCGGAATTTTGGCATCCTATGCCCAAGCTTATGGAACCCGGTACGGAAAACCACGTTGTCGTCTGGCGGAAAGACATTCGGCCAAAGGGGGCGGACGCCGATGCAGCTCGGTGTCGAGGATATGATCGAACACGTACCCATGGAAGACAAACGCAAGAGCGCCGCGGCGCTGGATGAAGCGCGTCTGCGTCAGCAGGCGATCGGCGTGAAGCTGCGCCAGATGTTCGACGAGGTCGTCAACGAGGCGGTGCCCGACGAATTCCTCGAAATCCTCCGCAAGGCCGAGCCGCCGGCGGGAGGTCGCTGAGCATGAGCGAACCGCAAGTCGGCCGCTCGCCGTCCGATCCCGTGCGTGACAACCAGTTCAAGCGCGAACTGGTCACGCTGATCCCGCATCTGCGCGCCTTCGCCCGAACCCTGACCGGCGACCCCACGGCCGCCGACGACCTGGCCCAGGACGCCATGATGAAGGCGTGGGACGCGCGCGCGTCGTTCCAACTGGGCACCAACATGAAGGCCTGGACCTTCATGATCCTGCGCAACCAGTTCTATTCCGAGAAGCGCCGCAGCTGGCGCCAGAGCCAGCTGGACCAGGAAGCCGCCGAGCGGACCCTGGTCGCAGTCGACGATCCTGAAGCGCCCGTCGCCCTGGACGAGCTGCGCCTGGGCCTGGCCATGTTGCCGGCCGAACAGCGCGAAGCCCTGATCCTGGTCGGGGCCGGCGGCTTCGCCTACGAGGAGGCGGCCGACATCTGCGGCTGCGCCGTCGGCACGGTGAAGAGCCGGGTCAGCCGCGCCCGCCGGGCCCTGCAGGCCATTCTCGAGGCGGGGGCCTATGATCGTGATGGCGGCGCCGCCGGCGAGGCCATGCAAGCGATCCTGGCCGACGCGGAGCGATTGAGCTCTCTGCGGTGAACGCCCTGGCCGGCCGCGCCGCGCAGGCCGTAACGTCGATCCGCGTCCGTCTGGCCGTCGCCCTGTTCGTGGCGTTGTTGCCCGTGCTGCTGCTCGGCGTCGCGCAATCGTTCTTCGCCTTCCGGGCCGAAGCCGACTCCCATCGCCAGAGCCTGGAGCTGGCGGCGGGGCGCAGCGCGGCCATCGCGCGAGCGCGCATCGAGGCGGCGGGCGTCCTGTTGCAGACCTTGGGCCCGGGCTCGGTGGGGCTGGAGTGCGCCCAGCGCCTGGCCGACGTGCGCGCGCGACTGCCCGGCTACGCCAACCTGATCCGCTTCGACGCGCGCGGCCGTGTCGCCTGCGCGGCGGCGACGACGCCGTTCGACGCCCAGCGCGGCGCGCGACCCTGGTTCCAGGCGCTCCGCAACGGCGACCAGATCGTGATGGCCAGCGCGCCGGGCGCGGTCTACGCCAACGAGCCGTCGGTGCTGGCCGCCGTGCGGGCGGGCACGCCCGACGACTTTCAAGGCGCCATGGCGGCGGTCCTGACGCTGGGCGAGCTGAAGCTGGAGACCGCCAACCGATTTCTGCCCGAAGGCGCCGAGGTCGCTCTGGCCGATTCCCACGGCGAGATCTTCGCGGCCACCGATCCGCGCGCCTTCTCCACGCCGCCGGCCGGCTGGAGCGGACGCGCCGCACAGCGCGGTTCGGATCTCTGGAAGGCCGAGGATGGCGCGGGCCGCTGGCGCAACTATTCCGCTGCGCCGCTGGTCGAGGACGACGTCTTCGTGATCCTGTCGGCTCCCGCGCCCGGGCTGATGTCGTGGGCCTGGATCAATCCGATCTCGCGCCTGCTGCTGCCGCTGCTGGCCTTCTTCTTCGCCCTGGCCGCCGTGCTGTACGTGGCCGAGCGCGGTGTGGTGCGCTGGATCGTGTATCTGCAGCGCGTGGCGGCGATCTACGCCCGCGGCCGCTTCACCGTCCGGCCGCTGCAGGCCGAGCGCGCTCCGCCCGAGATCCGCGAGCTGGCCGCCACCCTGGACGCCATGGCCGGCGCCATCGTCGCCCGCGACGCCTCGCTGATGGACAGCCTGGCTGAGAAGGACGCGCTGATGCGCGAGATCCATCACCGCGTGAAGAACAACCTGCAGATCATCACCTCGCTGCTGAACATGCAGCAGCGCGCCCTGGCCGATCCGGCGGCGAAGGCGGCGATGAACGACACCCGCCAGCGGATCACCGCCCTGGCCCAGATCTATCGCGCCCTGTACCAGGGGCCGGATCTGAAGCGCGTCGACCTGCGGCCATTCCTCGAGGAGCTGACCGCTCAGCTGCTGGCCAACGATCTGTCGACCTCGTCTCTGGTGCGCACCGAGGTGCATGCCGATCCGCTGGTCATCGACCCCGACCGCCTGGCGCCGATCGCCCTGTTCGCCGTCGAGGCGATCACCAACGCCCAGAAGCACGCGTTCGGCCCCCACGGCGGCAAGCTGGAGGTCGGCTTCCACGTGCGCGGCGAGGAGGCCGAGCTGTCGATCAGCGACGATGGTCCTGGCGCGCCCGACAGCTTGGGCGGCGGCGTGGGCCGCACCCTGATGACCGCCTTCGCCCGCCAGCTGCGCGGCAAGGTATCGTTCGAGGGCCAGGAGCCGCGCGGTCTGATCGTGCGCCTGATCTTCCCGACGCCGCTGGCCCTGAATTCGGCCCCGCCGCCGGCCGTCCATCCGGCGCCGCAGCCCGCCGCCTGATTTCCGGAACCGAGCTTCGCCGCTGGCGTTCTCTGGGGGCACTTATTCACACGCCCCTTCCTCCCCCTTTCAGGGGCGAATAGCGGAGAAGACCATGCGTAAGCTCGTGATTATCGCCGCCGCCCTCGCGTCCCTGTCGGTCGCGGCCTGCAACACCGTCGAAGGCGCCGGCAAGGACGTCTCGTCGGCCGGCAAGGCCGTCAGCGACACGGCCAAGGACGTCAAGTAAGGGCTTTTGACCCTACTGACCAGAAGCCCGCCGGTTATCGCCGGCGGGCTTTTTTTGTTTCGGCTCATGCTTCAGATACGCTTTCAGCCCCCGTCGAAGTGTTTCGCCATTGCAACCTTAAGGCGGCGTTTCGCCATCCGACTGAAAAACTGCCAAGCCACGCTTGGAGTCTCGACCGAGGGGCTCCGGGCGCTTGTCACCGAACACCACCACCGTCTTCATCCATAGCGGCTGGCGCTGCTCCAGCACGTATGTCTGGCATCGTTTTCGCGCGCTCGCCGGCGTGCGCGCCTATTACGAGCCGTGGCATGAACAGCTGGCGCGGATCACGGCCGACACGATCCAGGCCGAGACCCCGGATAACAGCGGTCTGCGCCATCCGGGCGGGAGCGAGCCCTATCTGAAGGAATTCGACATCGCGCTCGACCCGGCCGGCGTGGGCGTGAAGGGCTTCCAGGCCGGCTTCGCCCTGGACCGCTTCTGGATCGAGCCGGAGGCCAGCGACCTCGCCCAGCAGGCCTATGTCCAGGGCCTAGTCGACGCGGCGCGGGAACGGGGCGAGACGCCGATCTTCGCCTGTTGCCGCACCCTGGGCCGGGCAGGCTGGCTGAAGAGGCGGTTCGGCGGCTTCCACGTCATGCTGGTGCGCGATCCGGTCCAGCAGTGGCTGTCGTTCTATTCCCTCCGCAAACGCCCCCGGCCCACCTATTTCGAGCAGTGCCACTACGTGCTGCTGTCCGAGATGGTCGGCTATGAGGATGTCTCGCGCACCCTGCTGGGCCAGGACTTCGCGAGGACCAGGACCCTGGACCAGCGCCTGGCCGCTGTACGGGGCAAGCTCAAGCGGGCGCCGGCCAGCGTCTCGTTCCAGGCGTTCCTGGCGGTGTGGCTGGCCTCGTACCTGAAGGCCCTGCCGCAGGCGGATCTGATCGTCGATGTCGACCGCCTGGCCCGCGACCAGGCCTATGCTCGCCAGATCGAGATGGCGATCGAGGCCGGCTGCGGCTTGAAGCCCGACTTTTCCGACTGCCGCGCGCCCGCCCCGCACGGCGTCGCCCCGCCGGTGCAATGGCGCAAGGCCGCGCGCCAGGTGGTGGACCTGATGGACCTGCACGGGGCGATCGTCGGCCCCGAGGCTCACCCGATCCTGTTCCGCAAGCTGGCCCCGGCCTTCGCGGCCGTGACGCCGGCTCCGGTGGGCCCAATGAGGAAGGTCAGCGAGTCGCTCGGCGGCCTTTTAGGCGGCGCGGCCTTGGCCCGCGCTCCCGTCAAGCCTTATGCCGCCGCGGCGGGTCGTACGGACGGGTCGCGCAGATAGATCCCCGAGCCGCCGGGCGCGGCGGCCAGGACGCCGTCCAGCTCGGCGACGTCGTCTTCCGGATCCAGCACCAGCACGCCGTCGGCCGGCAGCAGGGCGACCAGCGCCTGGACCACCTTGCCGCGCAGCGCCGCGTCCATGCCCCGGAGCACCCCGCGCAGCAGGATGACGTCGAACCGGCCCATGGCCGACAGGTCGGCCAGCAGGTTGATCCGCTTCCAGCGCACCATCTGGCGGATGCGCGGCGAGATCGCCCAGGTGTCATCCTGGTTCTCGAAATACTTGACCAGCAGGCGGATCGGCAGGCCGCGCTGGACCTCGAACTGGGTATAGAGCCCGGCCTGGGCCTTTTCCAGACAGCGTTCGGAGAGGTCCGAGCCGAAGAACTCGAAGCGCGCGCCGGCCGCCAGGCTGGGGGCCTCAGCGGCGGCCATCGCCATTGAATAGACCTCCTGGCCGGTGGCGCAGGCGGCGCTCCAGATGCGGATCGGGGCTTCGCGGCGACGCTGCGACAGGGCCGGCAGCACCTCGTCGCGCAGCTGGGCGAAGGCCCCGCGGCCGCGGAAGAAGGTGGTCTCGCTGCGGCACAGGGCCTCGACGACGGCCCAGATCAGACGCTCCTCGCGGTGGGCGCGCAGGGCCGCGATCAGGGCGTCGATCGACTCGTAGCCTTCGCGCCGGGCCAACGGACCCAGGCGGCTTTCAACCAGATAGGGTTTTTCGGTCTCGACCCGCACGCCGGCGCGCGCGCGGCCCAGGGCCGCCAGCAGATCCATGTCCTCGGGCGTCACAGCAGGCCAGCCTCGGCGAACTTCGCCTCGATGATGTCGCCGTCGAATGGCTTCATGATGTATTCGTCCGCCCCGGCCTCGAGGGCCGTGCGGATGTGGTCGACGCTGTTCTCGACCGTGCAGAAGATGACCTTGGGCGCGTCGCCGCCGGGCTCGCCGCGCAGGTGGCGCAGGAACTCGATGCCGTTCATCACGGGCATGTTCCAGTCGAGCAGCACGGCGTCGGGCATGGCCGCGCGGCACCACGCCAGGGCCTCCATGCCATCGGCGGCCTCGGCGATCTCGAAACCGATGTCCTCGAGGACTCGGCGGGCGACCTTGCGGATCACCCGGCTGTCGTCGACCACCAGACAGGTCTTCACGGCGCGCTCCAATCCAGACCCTCATTCTCGAACGGTCTGGTTAAGGAGCGGTTTGCCCAACCCCGGATCGGGGTGCGGCAAATGTAACATTTGCCGTAAGGTTTCCGGCCAAGCTGAGGTTAACGGCGCTAGGCGGGAACCCAGGCGGCGATACTGGCGCGTTCTTCGCCGATCTCGACGGCGATCTGGCCGCCCGCCGCGCGGACGAGGGCGTTCAGATAGGCCGCCTGCACCCACGGACCGCCGAGGCCTTCCGCCAAGGGCTCGCCCTTGAGGCCGGCCAGCACTTCCGGACGCAGGCGCGCGCGCGGACCGGCCGCGTCGGCGATGATCGAGAAGCGGCCGTCGGCGGCCACGCCCTTGACCGTCGCCACCCCGCCGGCCGGAAGGGCGCTGGCGGCGATCTGGGCGATGTTGAGGATGGCGCGCGACGAGGGCTTGTTCATCGCCTGCGGCTCGATCTGCCAGTCCAGCGTGGGGCGCACGTGGGCGAACACCCCCTGGGCCAGCTTTTCCAGCTCGCGGGAGTCGAAGTTCTCGGCCGAGGCCGAGGCGCCGAACGCCACTCGCGTGAACTGCAGGAGGTCCGCCAGCTTGCGGGCCGACGAGGCGATCAGGTTCATGGCGTCGTCGCGCATGTCCTGCGCCGCCGGGTCCTCCAGCAGGTCCAGGCCCGAGACGATGGCGCTGGCCGGACTGATGAAGTCGTGGCACAGCCGCGCCGCCAGCATGGCGGCGAAGTCGGGGCCCTGGACGTCCGTTTCAGGGGACGCGGGGGCCGGGGTCCCAATGGGGGGCTCGGAAACGGTGTCGGTCATGGCGGCGAACTCTGCCGTGATTTGAGATTTTCGCAAACTGGGCCGTAAGCGGAGCGAATGGAACACGGCCCGCTATGGGTTGGATAACGCGCCCGGACAAAAACGGACTCATTAGCCAGATCCGCGATTTCCTCGCGCGACGGCGGGCGCTACAGGGAGCGCGTCATGGATCCGTTTCTCGAACCCGGCGTGCTCGTGCGCCATCCCGGCCAGCCCGACTGGGGCCTGGGCCAGGTGCAGTCGGTGATCGGCCATCGCGTGACCGTCAATTTCGAAGAGGCCGGCAAGCAGACCATCGACGCGACGCGCGTTCATCTGGTCTTCGTCGGCGATGACCCCCGAGGACACTGAAGAATGGCCGAGACCCTCGCAGACTGGGGCCGAACCCTCGCGACGATCACCGAGGAGGCCGCGGTGGTCATCCTGCCGTTCTGGAAGACCGAGCTGGCCGTGGCCCAGAAGGCCGACGAAAGCCCGGTCACCGAGGCCGACCGCGCCGGCGAGCGCCTGATCCTGAAGCGCCTGGCCCAGCTCTATCCCGAGGTGCCGGTGATCTCGGAAGAACACGCCAGCGAGTTCGGCGCGCCGGAAGCGATTGGCCCCCGCTTCTTCCTGGTCGACCCGGTTGACGGCACCAAGGCCTTCGTGCGCGGCGATCCCAACTTCACGGTCAATATCGGCCTGATCGACCATGGCGTCCCGGTCGCCGGCGCGGTCTGCGCCCCCGCGACGGGCGAGGTGTGGTTCACGACCGCCGAGGGGACGATGAAACGCGCGGGCGTCGACGGGCCCGAGATCCCGACGCGCGTTCGCCCTTGGCCGGTCGGCAAGGCCCTGGGCCTGGTCAGCCACACCATGCGCGAGGAAAAGGCCGCCGAGCTGGCCGTCCAGTACGGCTTCGACCTGCGTACGCCGATGGATTCGTCGATCAAGATGTGCCGCATCGCCGAGGGCTCGGCCGACATCTATCCACGCCATGGCCCGACGTCGGAATGGGACACGGCCGCCGCCCACGCGGTGCTGGTCGCCGCCGGCGGAAGCTTCACCCAGCCCGACGGCTCGCCCTTCCTCTATGGCAAGGCCGACCAGGCATTCCGCAACGGCTGGTTCGTGGCCCGGGGCGGGAGAGCTTAGGGATCGACGTTGCAGATCGACAGTTAGCCGGGGTTAGAGTCCCAAATCGCGCCCCGAAGCGTTGTGCCTGGGTGCTAGAGCCTGTCTGGTTTAGATGGAACTATCTCGCCAGATAAACAGGATCTAGAATCAAACATTTAGCGTCCTTTTGAACGCTTTAGATGATGTCATCTAAAGCTAAAGTGCTTTAAGGCGGCGCGACCCAGTCTTCGCTCGCGTGGCGCACACGCTGGATGAGGATGTGCTTACCGTCGAGCCGATAGACGACGATGTGACTCCTGTAGGCATGGATGCGCGGCGATCCTTGGAGTCCGGTGCGTACAGCCGCCGCGAAGGGGAAGCGCGACAGGAAATCGAAGGTGTGTTCCAGGCCTTCGTGATAGCGCTCTGCCTGCTCGGCGCCGAACATCTCCACGCCAGCGACGTAGATCTGGATGATGTCCTCTTCGGCTTTCCGGCTTAGCCTATACGCCACGACGTTCGCCGGCCTTGAGCCGCGCGGCCGCCAGAATCTCGCTCATGGACTTGGTGCTGACGCCGCTGTCTTCGGCCTCGTCGATGAGGCGTTGCATGGCCGTGATCCTGTCGGCGCGTTCCTGATCGCGGCGGATTAGGTCACGAACGTAGTCACTCGCGTTGCTGTACCGACCGGTTCCAGCCTGTTCCTCGACCCATGCCTTCATCGCGTCCGGGAGCGATACATTCATCGTCGCCATAAATCACCTCTTGGCGATCCTGGCATACTTTGCCAAAAATTGCCATGAGCGTGGCGGCTGGAAGGTCCAGCCCTCCCAGCCGCCCGCTGCGTTACTTCTTCACCCAGCCGCCATCCAGCGGCTTCCAGAACTGGCCCGGCGCCAGGCGGCTGTAGAGCTGCTTGGCGGTGGCCTGGCCGGCGGCCTCGGGGGTCACGCCGGTCTTGGCGGCGATGTCCTTGTAGGCGGCGGCGCGGCCGGTGTTGATCTCGGCCACGGCCGAGCGCAGGGCGGCATCGCCGCCGGACACGATGCCCAGATAGCCGTCGGCCTGTTCGCCGACCGTGCCGGCGCTCTTGCCGGCGTCCACGGCGGCCTTGGCGGCGGCCGACTGGGCCACGGCCAGGTTGGCGCCGGCGGCGGTCATCGCCAGGCCCAGCGCCAGAACCGTCATCGTCTTGCGGATCATGTCGGTCCTCCTTCTTAGAACAGGTTCGGGTTCTGCTGGATCAGCGACTGGACTTCCTTGTCCAGCCGCACGCGCACGTCGGCGTCCAGCTTGGCGTAGATGTTGATCGGGTCGACCTTCACGCGGACGGTGGGCGTGCAGGCGGCCGCGCCGAGCGCTCCCGTCGCGATCAGGGCCATCAAGAGGGCGCGCTTCTTCATGCGTCTGGTCTCCAGTTCGTACGCAGGATGTGAGGTCACGGTTGAACCGGACCTGAACGGGCCGGATCTGAAAGGGATTGGGTCGCCGCGCTCGCCTCTTCCTCGGCGAACGAGCGGCGCCAGGCCGCCAGAAGCTCGTCGAAGTTCAGCGACGTGTCGAGGGTCAGCTCGACCGGCGTCTTGGCCGGCAGGGCGATGCGCTTGTCGAAGGCGCGGCCGCGGATCAGGTCCAGGATCCCGACCCGGGCCTTCTCGGCGACCTTCGGATCGTGCTCGCCCTTGATGTGGAACAGGATGCCCAGGCGCCCCTTGTCGGTGCTGTTGACGCCCGCTTCCAGCTGGTCGAAGGCCAGGTTCTCCATGGCCTGGTAGGCGAAGTCCTGGATGGCGTTGACCTGGGGGGGCTGGGCCGGCGGGGCGCCCGGCGCGTCAGCGGGACTGGCGGCGACGTCGGTCAGGGCGCTGCGGGCGATTTCCAGCCGGCCGGGCTGGATGGCGCTGATCTTGCCGCTCTGGAAGCGCAGGCCCTCGGGGCCGAAGGTGAAGGGCAGGCGACCATCGACGACGGCCTCCGCCTTGACCTTGTCGGCCAGGGACGAGGCGGCCAGCACCTCCCCCAGGTCCAGGTGCTGGATGACGATGACGCCGCTGATGGTCTTGCCGGGCTCCAGCGGCACGTCGGTGGGCTCGATCGAGATCCGGCCCTTGGCGGCCTCGAAGGTGGCTTTCGAGATGTGCAGGGCGTCTGCGCCCAGCTGGAACACGGACTCGATGGCGGTCAGCGGCACCAGGCTGTCGATCTTGACGATCTTGAGGGTCTGGTCCGGGGCGGTGGTCAGCGGAGCCAGGCTGGTGAAGTCGACGGCGCCATCCAGGGTGGCGACGAAGCCGATCGGGCTGGTGAAGTCGACCTTGTCAACGACCAGGCGGCCCCGGCTGGTCGCGCCTTGCGCGTCCCAGGCGAAGACGCCGGTGAAGCTGGCCGGACCTTGCGCGTTCTTGGCGAAGGCGGCCATCGGCGACAGCTCGCCCGGCTGCAGGCCGCCCTTGGCGAAGGACAGCTGGCTGGCGTCGATATCGGCCTGGCCCTTGCCGCTCGCCACGACGTGGCGCAGGCGGATCTCGCCCAGCGGCTGGCCGACCGGGGTTGAGCCCTGGAAGGTCCCGCTCCACAGGCCGTTGGACAGACTGAGCCCCCCCTTGGCCAGGATGGTGTTGAAGCGGCGCTCGGGCGCGGCGTCGGTGATCGCCGCGCCGTCGACCCGCACGGTCGAGCGGTCGAAGCCGCCGCTGCCGCCGAAGGTGGCCTCGCCCTTGACGGCCTGGAGCCTGGCCTCGGCCACGGCCAGCGAGCCTTCGCCATTCTCAAAGCGCAGGGCCGCGCTCCAACCTTTGGCCCCGGCCGTGACCAGCGGCGCCTTGGCCGGACAGAGATTGGCCTTGATCGCGGTGACCGGGTTCTCGCCGAGCGCGTAGGCCTTGGCCGTGACCGGGACGCACTTGGCCGTCGTCAGGGTGAAGCGGCCGCCGGCGATGCGGGCCCGGCCGTCCACCTGTCCGGTGACGCCCTCGATCGGCGGCAGGTCGAAATTCTCGGTCGCGATCGACAGCGGCGAGGTCATGATGCCGCCCGCCGCCTTCCAGCTCGGCGCTAAGACCTTCACCGTGGGAAGGCCGCCGCCCGCCAGCGCGGCTTGCAAGGCCCCCCGCGCGCCCTCGGGACCGGCGTCCAGCAGCAGACCCCTGGGGGCGGCGGCGGTCAGGACGACGCCGTTGGGCGCAGAGAGGCGCGCCTCGCGGGGCAGGCTCAGGCGCGTGCGACCGCCCTTCAGGTCCAGCCCGACGGCGGGGACGGTCAGATCGAAGGTCCGCAGGGCTTGAGCCAGTGGCTTGGCGTAAGCGGGGTTGGGGATCAGGGCCGCCAGGCGCTGCGCGTCGGGGCCCGAGACGCCGCTGCGCCCGCCGGCTGAACCGGTCAGCGCCAGGGAAAGTCCTCCGGCGCCTTGGTCGATCCGCCCCTGGGCGTTCAGTCGCGCCGAGGCCAGGGCCAGGGCGCCGCTCGCCAGCCGCTCGGATTCGGCCTCGACGGCCAGCGGACCGTTGAGCGCCACCGTCCCGCCGTCGACCGTCAGGCTAAGGGCGCTAGAGCCAGCTTTGGCCCGCAGGCCGCGCAGGGCTGTTCCGGCGGCCACCGCCTCGCCAGCCCGCAGCTCGGCGCCAGCGGTTCCGCGGGCGGTCACCCGGCCTTGGGCGCGGCCGGCCGTGATGCGCTCGAGGTCCAGGGTCAGGCTGGCGTCGCGGGCGTCCAGCGATGGGGCCGACAGCCGCCCGCCGCGCAGGGCGCCGCGCGCCCGGCCCAGGAAGGCGAAGTCATCGAGGCCGCCGTCGACGCGGCCGGTCAGGGTCAAGTCGCCGGCAGCATCCCGCGCCTGGGCCTCGCCCAGCCGGCCGCCCTCGGCGCGCAGGGCCAGGCGCGCTTCCAGGGGACCGCTAGCGGTGAGCCTGGTCAGGTCGGGATAGGGCAGGTCGGCCGAGAGCTGGGCGTCGGCGCCGGCCAGGTCGGCGGCCTCGCTCTCCAGGCTGTCGAGCGCCAGCGAGACCTCGACCGTCAGCCGATCGCCGCGCTTGCGGGCCGAGACGGTCGCGCCCTTGGCCTCGAGGGCCAGATCACGGACAGCGTAGCGCAGCGGCGCCAGGCGGCCGTCGAAGCGCAGCAGCTGACCGTCGTCCAAGCTGGCGTCGCCGGTGATCCGGGCGCGCCCCCCTGGCGTGATCAGGTCGAGCCGCGCGTCCTCGACCAGAATGGCCGGGCCGGGGACATTGGGCTTCCTGGGCGACTTCAGCGCCTCGTCGATCAGCGGCTGCAGGGCGCCGAAGCGGACCTGGCCCTTGTCGTCGAGGCTGGCCAGCACGCGCGGGCGAACCAGCCGCACGGCCTTGGTCTGGACGCCGAACTTTTCGCCGTTCCAGGGGGCGGAGAGGTCATAGGCGACCTCCAGCTGGTCGGCCGAGAACACCGGATTGTCGCGCGCGCCCAGCCGGACCCTGCCGGTGAAGCCGGTGGCGTCCAGGTCGTCCAGCTCGACGGCGGCCTCGATCCCGTGGTCGCGCAGCCAGGCCTCGGCCAGCTCGCGGCTGATCTCGCGCCGGCCGGACCACACCACCAGGCCCGTGGCGATGAAGGCCAGCATCGACAGCGACACGGCTTCCAGGCCAATATCGACCAGCCGCGCGCGATCCCAGGCGCGGCGGGAGGAGGGCTTCGGTTCGGAGGCGGGCGTGGGGTCGGCCATCAAGTCCTGGTATCTAGCGTCTTAGAAGCCCCCCGGCTCAGCTTTAACGCCTATCTCGAAAAACCGAGCACGTCCTGCATGTCATAGAGGCCCGGCGGCTTGCCCCTGACCCAGACGGCGGCGGCGATGGCCCCCCGGGCGAACAGGCCCCGGTCGATGGCCGAGTGCGACAGGGTCAGGCTTTCGGACTCGCCGGCGAAGATCACGCTGTGCTCGCCGATGATCCCGCCGCCGCGCACGACCGAGAAGCCGATCGCGCCTTCCTTTCGCGGACCGGTGACGCCGTCGCGGCCGCGGTCGGCGACTTGGCCGAGGCCCACCCCGCGCCCGTCGGCGGCGGCCTCGCCCAGCATCAGGGCCGTACCCGAGGGGGCGTCGATCTTGCGCCTGTGGTGGGCCTCGTAGACCTCGATGTCCCAGTCCTGCGCGGGGAGGGCGGCGGCGGCCTGGCGCACCAGGCCCATCAGCATGTTGACGCCCAGCGAGTAATTGCCCGAGCGGACGATGGCGATCTTCGTGGCGGCGGCGTCGATGCGCGCCAGTTGCTCGGCCGTGAAGCCCGTCGAGCCGATGACCAGGGCCGGGCCGCCGTTCGCGGCGGCTTCCTCGGCCAGCAGCACCGAGGCTTCGGGCAGGGTGAAGTCGATCACCGCCTCGGCGACCGCCAGCGCCTCGTCGCGCGAGACCAGGTCGCCGCCTTCCACGCCGGGGCGCTCGAAGCGCGCGGCGACGGTCGCGTCGGTCCGGCCTTCCAGCGCCTTGGCCACGGCCTGGCCCATGCGGCCGTGGGCGCCGGCGATCGCGATCTTCACGGGCTGGGACAAGGAAGGCTCCTGCTGACCTCTAGGACAGCGCAAATCGCCCATTCCGCCCCCGAAGGTCAACCTCGCGCCGCCTTCCCGAAGGTCAGCGAGGTTGACGCAACGCCAATCCCAACAAGCGTTTGCTGGGATTTTCGCGTCCAAGCCCGGTTGTGACGCTGTGCCGTGCTCGTTAGGCTGATCGGGCATAAGGGCGTGTTCGCATCGATCGGCGCGCCCCTTCTTCACTTGCGCAGCAGGAATGGGAAACGCCGGATGAGCGACGCGGAACGCAAGACCTTCACGGATGAGGAGGCCTTGGCCTTCCACCGCTACCCCCAGCCGGGCAAGCTGGCGGTGACCCCGACCAAGCCGATGGCGACCCAGCGCGACCTCAGCCTGGCCTATTCGCCGGGCGTCGCCGTGCCCGTCCACGCCATCGCCGCCAATCCGGACGCGGCCTACGACTACACGTCGAAGGGCAACATGGTCGCCGTGATCTCGAACGGCACCGCCATCCTGGGCCTGGGCGACCTGGGGGCCCTGGCCTCCAAGCCGGTGATGGAGGGCAAGAGCGTGCTCTTCAAGCGCTTCGGCGACGTCGACAGCATCGACATCCTGGTCAACTCCAAGGATCCCGACGAGATCATCACGGTGGTCAAGAACATCGGGATCACCTTCGGCGGCATCAATCTGGAGGACATCAAGAGCCCCGAGTGCTTCCGCATCGAGACCGAGCTGCAGGACCTGCTGGACATTCCGGTGTTCCATGACGACCAGCACGGCACGGCCATCATCTGCGCCGCCGGCCTGATCAACGCGTGCCACATCACCGGCAAGAGGCTGGAGGACGTGAAGGTCGTGCTGAACGGTCCCGGCGCGGCGGGCATCGCCTCGCTGGAGCTGATCAAGGCCATGGGGGTCCGTCCCGGCAACGTCATCGCGGTTGACAGCAAGGGCGTGCTCTACGAGGGCCGCACCGAGGGCATGAACCAGTGGAAGAGCGCCCACGCGGTCAAGACCGACAAGCGCACCCTGGCCGAGGCCGTCGAGGGCGCCGACGTGCTGCTGGGGCTCTCGGCCAAGGGCGCCTTCACGCCCGAGCTGATCGCCTCGATGGCCCCTAACCCGGTCATCTTCGCCATGGCCAATCCTGATCCCGAGATCACGCCCGAAGAGGTGCACAAGGTCCGCAAGGACGCGATCATGGGCACGGGCCGCAGCGACTATCCCAACCAGGTCAACAACGTCCTGGGCTTCCCCTACATCTTCCGCGGCGCGCTCGACGTGAGGGCCCGGCGCGTCAATCACGAGATGAAGATCGCCTGCGCCCAGGCCCTGGCCATGCTGGCCCGCGAGGACGTGCCCGACGAGGTCGCCGCCGCCTATCACGGCCGCCAGCTGAAGTTCGGCCCCAACTACATCATCCCCTCGGCCTTCGACCCGCGCCTGATCTGGTACGTGCCGCCGTTCGTGGCCCAGGCGGCCATGGACACCGGCGTCGCCCGCCGGCCGATCGCCGACATGGACGCCTACCGCGCCAGCCTGGCCCAGCGCCTCGACCCCACCGCCGGCTTCCTGCAGAAGATCTCGGGCTCGGTCCTGGCCAATCCCAAGCGCATCGTGTTCGCCGAGGGCGAGGACCCCAGCGTCATCCGCGCCGCCTACGCTTTCCAGACCGGCGGCTACGGCAGGGCCATCCTGTGCGGCCGCGAGAATCTGGTGCACGAGAACATGAAGCTCGTGGGCCTGGATCCCGAGACCGTCGACCTGGAGATCATCAATGCGCGTCTGTCCGACCGCAATCCGGACTATGTCGACGCCCTGTACAGCCGCCTGCAGCGCCAGGGCTATCTGAAGCGCGATGTTCAGCGCCTGATCAACCAGGACCGCAACAGCTTCGCCGCCTCGATGGTGGCGCTGGGCGAGGCCGACGGCATGGTCACCGGCGTGACCCGCAGCTTCGACCAGGCCCTGGAGGAGGTGCTGCGGGTGATCGATCCCGCGCCCGGCGGCCGGATCATGGGCATGAGCGTGGTGCTGGCCAAGGGGCGGACCATCTTCGTGGCCGACACCAATGTCACCGAGCTGCCGGAAGCCGACGAGATCGTCGAGATCGCCTGCGAGGCCGCCCGCGCCGTCAAGCGCCTGGGCTTCAAGCCGCGCGTGGCCTTCATGAGCTATTCGACCTTCGGCAATCCGATGGGCCTGCGCTCGGAAAAGGTGCGCGAGGCCGTGGCCATGCTCGACGAGATGACCGTCGACTTCGAGTATGAGGGCGAAATGCCGCCCGAGCTGGCCCTGGATCCGGAAAAGCGGGCGAACTATCCGTTCATGCGCCTGACCGACAGCGCCAACATCCTGATCATGCCGGCCATCCATTCGGCCTCGATCGCCACCAAGCTGGTGCAGTCGCTGGGCGGCGCCACGGTGATCGGGCCGATGCTGCTGGGCCTCAGCAAATCGGTGCAGATCGCGCCCTTGTCGGCCTCGGTGTCCAAGATCCTGAACATGGCGATGATGGCCGCCTACGACCAGCCGGTGGAGGAGGCGGCCGAATAGGCCGCGCCGTCATCTCTGTGGCAGGGCGTCGCACGGTCTTCATCGCCGATCGCGTGGGCCCATCTAGATCCTGTCGGCAACAGTACGCCGACGCGTAAGCCCTCCGGCCGGCGCCAACCCCTTGCGACGCCGGCCGGCCCTTACCGCTTCTTTCCCTGCGGATGAGGAGTCTCGCCCCGATCCAGCATGGCGACCAGATCGGCGATCTTCTTCTTTCGGCCCGCCGCGGTCTTCATGTTGTGCACCCGGAACGCCAGGGCGAAGCGGTTCTGGGCCGACAATGTTTCCAGCATTTCCCGGGCCCTAGGGCTGGCGTCGATCGCCGCCTTGAGGTCGTCCTGGATCTTCATGCCCTGGCCGCTGCCATAGGCGCGGTCCCAACGGCCGTCGGCCGTGGCCGCCTCGACCTCGCGCAGGCCATGCGGCGTCATCCGCCCCTCCGCGATCAGCCTCGCGACGTTGTCGACATTGATCCGGCTCCAGAGGCTCTTCTTGCCGCGCGGCGTGTAGCGCTGCAGGAAGCTCTTTTCGTCGAAGCTCTTCTTCACCCCGTCGATCCAACCCCAGCAAAGCACGACGTCGATCGCCTGCTTGGCGTTGATCGACGGCAGGCCCGAGCCGACCTTGTGGATCTTGATCCAGGCCTCCGGCGCCGTGTCGTGGTTCACGGCCAGCCAGGCGTAGAAGGCGTCGGCGTCGACGAATTCATGGACGTGGGCGGGATCGACCTTGATCGGGGCCATCGAAATCTCTGCGACTACGGGGACTGAAGCGGCTGTATCCCCGTTCTTTTCGAGACAAAGCCGCGCCGGATCAACGGCTTCCGAAAAAGATGAGCGCGCGAATGATCCGCGTTCGCCACGCCCCCACAATGGCTCCGCCTCGTCGCGAGGAAAGGGCGCGTGGCCAGCGATCATCGTGGCGGCGGGGTGTGATCGAGCGGGATGAGGTCCGAGGGGGATACTCGGACGGTCCGGGGCTTCAGTTGCTGGCTGAACCCGCCCGCCGTCGGCGTGGTCGAAGGCCAAGGGATGTGTCTTAGCCTGTAGTGGCTCGTCCTCTTCGCCCGTCGGGAATCTGGGGAAACTCAGAAGCCCGGGTCCCGGTAAGGCCTGAACAGGGCCACCTGCCGGGACGCTGGCGGATAACGGTCGCGCGGAGCGTTCGGGCTTCGTCGAAACGGTATTCAACTGCTCATCCTCCGGGCGACGCCCGGCGCTCCGCGTCCCTTTCCATCCCTTCAGCGGTCTCCGCGTGAAGCGGCGAAGTCGTGCGACATCGCGACGCTTGCGCGACTCGCCGCCTCATTCGAACGTTCCGTCATCGGCGCGTTTTCGGAGAGTCTTCGATGGCGAGTAAAGCGTTCGAGCTGCAGATGCAGGGCTACGGCCTGACCACGGCCGAGATCCACTATCACATCCCCGACCATCCCCATCTGCTGCAGCTCTATGTCTGGCAGGAGTACGACCTGGCGCCCAGGTTCCCGACCCTGAAGGGGTTCCTGGACTTCTGGGCCAAGGAGCTGGACGGGGTCCTGCACTCGGTGCGCATCGCCCACAACCGCCTGATTAGTCCCCGGGAATGGCGGGCCGTGAACGGGGTCTTCACGCTGCAGTGAGTTTTGCTGGGGTTGCGCCGGGGCCTTCCCCACCGTAACTCCCCACCGCAATGACCACGCTTCCCCGTGTTGGGGCCAAGATCTGCGGATTGTCGACGCCCGAGACGGTGAAGGCCGCCTTCGACGGCGGGGCGGCGTTCCTGGGCTTCGTCTTCTTCGCGAAGAGCCCGCGCAACGTCGCGCCCGAAACGGCGGCCCGCCTGATCGAGCCGGTGCGGGGACGCGGCGTGAAGACGGTGGCCGTCACGGTCGATCCCGACGACGCCTTGATCGACCGCCTGATGGCGACGATGAAGCCCGACCTGATCCAGGTTCACGGTCGCGAGACGCCCTCGCGGGTCCGTGAGATCGCCGCCCGGGCCGGCGTCGGGGTGATCAAGGCCTTTTCGGTCGCCTCGTCGGCCGATGTCGACCAGGCGAACGCCTTCGACAGCGTCGCCGAGCACCTGATGTTCGACGCCAAGCCGGTGGAAGGGTCCGCCTTGCCTGGCGGCACGGGCGCAAGGTTCGACTGGGGACTGCTGGCCGGCCGGCGATTTTCTCGCCCGCATTTCCTCGCCGGCGGGCTCGATCCCTGGAACGTGGCCGAGGCCGTCCATGCATCCGGAACCCCCATCGTGGACGTTTCCTCTGGCGTGGAGCGCGGTCCGGGCCTAAAGGACCCCGCTCTGATCACGGCGTTTCTCGACGCCGTCAAACGCGTCTAGCTGTTGGTGAGCTCGTTGAACGCCCCCTCCAAGCCTAACGACTGGTCCGCCTATCCCGACGCCAAGGGCCGCTTCGGCGATTACGGCGGCCTCTATGTGGCCGAGACCCTGATGCCGCTCGTGCTCGAGCTGGACCGCGCCTACACGGAAGCCAAGAACGATCCCTCGTTCCAGAAAGAGCTGAAGGGCTACCTGACGCACTATGTCGGCCGCCCCTCGCCGCTCTACTTCGCCGAACGGCTCTCGAAGCATCTCGGCGGCGCGAAGATCTACTTCAAGCGCGAGGAGCTGAACCACACCGGCGCGCACAAGATCAACAACTGCATGGGCCAGATCCTGCTGGCCCAGCGCATGGGCAAGACCCGGATCATCGCCGAGACGGGCGCTGGCCAGCACGGCGTGGCCTCGGCCACGGTCACGGCCCGCTTCGGCCTGCCCTGCGTCGTCTATATGGGCGCGGTCGATGTCGCCCGGCAGAAGCCCAACGTTTTCCGCATGAACCTCCTGGGCGCCGAAGTGCGTCCGGTGACCTCGGGCGCGGCGACCCTCAAGGACGCCATGAACGAGGCGATGCGCGACTGGGTCACCAACGTCCACGACACCTACTACATGATCGGCACCGCCGCGGGCCCCCACCCCTATCCGGCCATGGTTCGCGACTTCCAGGCGGTGATCGGAACCGAGACCCGCGAGCAGATCCAGGAAGCCGAGGGCCGCCTGCCGGACGCCGTCGTCGCCTGCGTCGGCGGCGGTTCGAACGCCATCGGCATGTTCCACCCGTTCCTGGCCGACGAGAGCGTCAGGATCTACGGCGTCGAGGCCTCGGGCCACGGTCTGGACACCGACAAGCACGCCGCGTCCCTGACCGGCGGCCGCCCGGGCGTGCTGCACGGCAACAAGACCTATCTGCTGCAGGACGAGGACGGCCAGATCCTGGACGCCCACTCGATCTCGGCCGGCCTGGACTATCCCGGCATCGGGCCGGAGCACAGCTTCCTGCACGATATCGGCCGGGCCCAGTACCTGACCTGCACCGACGACGAGGCCCTGAAGGCCTTCCAGCTGTGCGCCGAGCTCGAAGGCATCATTCCGGCCCTGGAAAGCGCCCACGCCATCGCCAAGCTGCCCCAGCTGGCCAAGGAGATCGGCGAGGGCGGCGTGATCGTGCTGTGCCTGTCGGGCCGGGGCGACAAGGACATCTTCACCGTGGCCGACGCCCTGGGGCGTTCGATCTAGAGCGGGCGAGCTTTGACCAAAGACCGTATCGACCGTCGCTTCGCGGCGCTGAAGGCCGAGGGCCGCGCCGCCTTCGTGGCCTATGTCATGGCCGGGGATCCGGACGCGGCGACCGCGCTCGAGATCGTCAAGGGCCTTCCGGCCGCCGGCGCCGACATCATCGAGCTGGGCTTCCCGTTCTCGGACCCGATGGCCGAGGGCCCGACCATCCAGCGCGCGAGCCAGCGCGCCCTGGCCAAGAAGATGACCCTGAATGGGACGCTGGATATCGTCCGCGCCTTCCGGGAAGGCGACCAGGACACGCCGGTCATCCTGATGGGCTATCTGAACCCGCTGGTGAACCGCGGCTTTACGACCTTCGCGAAACAAGCCCACGAGGCCGGCGTCGATGGCCTGATCGTGGTCGACTGCCCACCGGAGGAGGCCGACCCGCTGTCGGACGCCCTGGAAGCCGAGGGCCTGTCGCTGATCCGCCTGGCCTCGCCGACGACGGACGACAAGCGCCTGCCGGCCGTGATCCGCCGCACCTCGGGCTTCGTCTACTACGTCTCGGTCGCCGGGGTGACCGGGGTCAAGGAAGCCGACGCCGACGCCGTGGCCCCCGCCGTCGAGCGCATCCGCAAGGCCTCGGGCCTGCCGGTCGCGGTCGGTTTCGGCATCCGCACGCCGGAGCGCGCCGCCGAGGTGGCGCGGGTCGCCGACGCGGCCGTGGTGGGCTCGGCCCTGGTCGACGAAATCGAATCGGCGGCCAAGTTGAACGAAAACGTGACCGAGAAGGTTCTTCTCAAGGCGTCGGAGCTGGCTAAGGCTGTGCGATCGGCGCGAGTCGGGACGAAGTGAGGCTCTAAGGCTATGGCTATGGCTGAACCCCAGGACCCGAAGAAGGGCGATAAGAAAGTGACTTCCGACCGCCGAGGCGGCTGGCTGTCGCGCATCGCGCCCGGTGTGCGCGGCGCCTTCGCCAAGCGCGAGACGCCCGAGAACCTTTGGGTCAAATGCCCCGATACGGGCGAGATGATCTTCCGCTCCGACCTGGAGGCGGCCCTGTGGGTGACGCCGGCCGGCCGCCACATGCGGATCGGGCCCGAGGCTCGCTTCAAGTTCACCTTCGACGACGGTCAGTACGAGGCCCTGCCGACTCCGCCGGTGGTCGAGGATCCGCTGCACTTCTCCGACGGCAAGCCCTACAAGGACCGCCTGGCCGCGGCTCGTAAGGCGACCGGCGAGCCGGACGCCATGGCCATCGGCTACGGCAAGGTCGCCGGCGTCGACGCCGTGGTGCTGGTCCAGGACTTCGCCTTCATGGGCGGTTCGCTGGGCATGGCCGCCGGGGAGGGCTTCATCGCCGCCGCCAAGGCCGCGCTCGAGCGCCAGGTCCCGCTGATCGCCTTCACCGCCGCTGGCGGCGCCCGCATGCAGGAAGGCGCGCTGTCGCTGATGCAGATGGCCCGCACGACCCTGGCGATCAACGAACTCAAGGACGCGGCCCTGCCCTACGTCGTGGTCCTGACCGACCCGACGACCGGCGGCGTCACCGCCTCCTACGCCATGCTGGGCGACATCCACCTGGCCGAACCGGGCGCCCTGATCGGCTTCGCCGGTCCGCGCGTCATCGAACAGACCATCCGCGAGACCCTGCCGCCGGGCTTCCAGCGCTCGGAATATCTGGTCGAGAAGGGCATGGTCGACCGAGTCACCCATCGCAAGGAGCTGCCCGAAGTGCTGGGTTCGATCCTCGGCACTCTGATGATGGGCCGCAACCGCAAAGCCGCCTGAGCTCTTCGTTGAGCGACCACCTCCGCGCTCATGACGCCGCCCTGGAGCGGCTGCGGGCGCTGCACCCGAAGCTGATCGACCTGTCGCTGGACCGGATGCGGCGGCTGTGCGCGGCGCTGGGCGATCCGCAGGACCGCCTGCCGCCGGTCATCCATGTGGCCGGCACCAACGGCAAGGGCTCGACGGTCGCCTACCTCCGCGCCATGGCCGAGGCGGCCGGGCTCAAGGTCCACGTCTTCACGTCGCCGCACTTGGTCCGCTTCGCCGAGCGCATCCGCCTGGCCGGAAGCCTGATCACCGACGCCCACCTGGCCGATGTGCTGGATCGCGTCGAGGCCGCCAATGCGGGCCAGGCGATCACCTTCTTCGAGATCACCACGGCTGCGGCCTTCGTGGCCTTCGCCGAGGCGCCGGCCGATCTGTGCATCGTCGAGGTCGGCCTGGGCGGGATCCTGGACGCCACCAATGTCATCCAACGACCGGCGGTCAGCGTCATCGCCCCGATCGACATCGATCACCGCGAATTCCTCGGCGACACGATCGGCCAGATCGCCGTCGAGAAGGCCGGAATCATCAAGCCCGACGCGCCGGTCGTCTCGGCGCGGCAGGATCCCGAGGCCGAGGACGTGCTCGACACGACCGCCGCCCTGGCCGGGGTGGCGCTGACCCTGATGGGCCGCGACTTCGACGCCTGGAACGAGCGCGGCCGGCTGCTGGTCCAAATGCCCGACCGCCTGCTGGACCTGCCGGCGCCGTCCCTGCCGGGCGGGCACCAGTTCGCCAACGCCGGCCTGGCCGTCGCCGGCCTGCTGGCGCTGGGCGATCCGCGCATCGACGAAGCGGCGATGGGGCGAGGTCTTGCCAGCACGGTCTGGCCGGCCCGCTTTCAGCGCCTGACCGCGGGCCCGCTGGTCGAGCGCGCCAAGGCGGCGGGCGCCGACCTCTGGCTGGACGGCGGTCACAATCCGCACGCCGGCCGCGCCGTCTCCCGCGCTGTCGCCGATCTGGCGGCCCGCGACGGCCGGCCGGTGGCGCTGATCTCGGGCCTCTTGGCCAACAAGGACGCGACGGGCTTCTTCGGCCCGTTCCGAGGCGTGGCGGCCAAGGTCTTCACCGTCACCTTCGAAGGTCACGCCGCCGCCAGCGCCGCCGAGACCGCCGCATCGGCGGAGCTGGCCGGCCTCAGGGCCTGCGCCTGCGGCTCGGTCGAGGACGCCCTGGAGCGCGCCCTCCAGCTGGAGCCGCCGCCCCACGTCCTGATTTGCGGCTCGCTGTACCTGGCCGGCGAGGTCCTGGCCATGAGCCCCGAGACCTGGCCGACCTGACGGAACCTAAGGTCGAGTTCGCCGCTCTAACGGAAGCCTCACCGTGGGGAGCTTCACGATGACCATGACTTTCCTCTACCGCCTGGGCGGTCTGGCCTGCCTGGCGATTGGCGGGTTCCTGGGCTGGGTCGCTATCCTCAGACCCCTCCAGGCGGCTCAGGCGCATGCGCCGACGGTCAGCTATGACCTGAAGGTCTTCGCCGCCGTGCCGATGATGCTCGTCTTCGGCCTGTTCTTCCTGATCGGCGGCGACCGCTGGCCGTATCGCGACGTTGAACGCAAGACCCTGACGCCAGCCGGCTGGGCTCTGATGGCGGTGATCGCCGCGGCGGGGTTGGCCGGCTTCCTGGTTTTCAAGCAGCAGTTCACGGCCCTGGGTTACCAGGCCGGTTGACAGCAAAACGCCCGCCCCGGACGAACCGGGACGGGCGTTCGAATTCGGGCAGGAAAGCCGCTTAGGCCGGTTGGACGCCGGCTTCGTTCAGCCATTCCAGGATCTTCTGCTTCGGCATGGCGCCGACTTTCATCGAGGTCATCTGGCCGTCGCGGAACAGCATCATGGTCGGGATGCCGCGGACGCCGTAGCGCGACGGGGTCGTCGGGCTGTCCTCGATATTGACCTTGGCGACGGTGACGACGTCGGCCAGCTCTTCCGAGATCTGCTCCAGGGCGGGAGCGATCTGCTTACAAGGGCCGCACCACTCGGCCCAGAAGTCGACCAGCACGGGCTTGCTGGCCTTCAGGACGTCGGTTTCGAAAGAGGCGTCGGTCACCACAACGGTGCTCATGGCTTGCTCCAGTCTGGCGTCACGCGCTCGGCGCGGAGGACGCGATAAGGTCAGTGTGACCGGATTCGTTCCGATCGCTTGCCGAAGATGTAGGAGGCCCGCGGCCGTCCGGCAACGGGATTAGGTCAGCCGCGCCAGCGCCGCGACCATCACCTTTTCTGGAACCGGCATCAGTTTGGGACCGTCCGTCCACACCAGCGCCGCCTCGACGGCCCGACCCGGAAACACCTCGCGCAGTACGGCTGCATAGACGGCCATCTGGGCCAGATAGGCCGGATCGGCGTCCTCGATCCGGTCGGGCGAGGGGCGGTTGGTCTTGTAATCCACCACCAGCACGCGCTCGGCGTCCACGACCAGCCGGTCGACCCGGCCCGAGACGGCGAGGCCATGCGGCAGATGCGCGCTGGCGCCGGCCAGGGCGACCTCGGCGCGCGAGCCGGGACCGAACACGGCGGCGAACGTCGCGTCGTCCAGCACGCCGAAAGCTGCCTGCGCCATCTCCTCGCGCTGCTCGTCGGTCAGGTCGCGCTCGGCCTGCAACAAGCGCTGGGCCGCGCCGGACCTCTGGTCCGGCGCGACGTCCGGCAGCAATTGCAGCAGCTTGTGCACGATCTCACCCCGGCGATAGCGGCCCAGGCCCGAGACCCGCGCCAGCGGCGACGGCGCGGGAACCCGGGCGTTGTCCTCGATCCGCGATGGCGCGGCGTAGCGGGCGGCGGCCGGTTCAGGCGGGGCCGCGACCTTGATCCAAGGCGGCGCGGTGGCCGCATCGCGCTCCGTTTCCTCCATGCGGGGCGCCGGAACGGGATCCGGCCCGTAACGCAGGAAGCCGGTCTCTTCGTCGCCAATGGTCCGCACCTCCGGCGCGATATCCGGATGGTCGAAGGCGGCGCGGGCGGCGGCGTACCAGCCGCCGACCTTGTCGTCCTTGGTCCGGGCGTCAATGCGGCCGCACAGGATCAGCCGGTCCCGCGCCCGAGTCAGGGCGACGTACAGCAGGCGCAGCGCCTCCTGGCTCTCCTTGTCCTCGCGCAGCTTTCGCGCCCGGGCCGAGGCGTCGCAGTCGCCTTTGCTGGAGCCGCACCACAGCAGGGCGCCGTCCTCGGTGACCAGGAGCGGCGAACCGCCCGCCCCGCGCTTTACGGTGGTCTCGGGCAGGAAGACGATCGGCGCCTCCAGGCCCTTGGAGCCGTGGGCGGTCATCACCCGCACCTCGCGCCGGGCGCCTTCCATCTCGCGCTTGACGACGATGTCCAGCGCCGCGAAATCGGCGACCAGGGCTTCCAGGTCGCGGACCCCACGCTGCTCGGCCTCCATCACCTGGGCCAGGAACTCGTCCAGCGCCTCCTCGGCCTCGGCTCCCAGGCGGGTCAGCACCTTGGCGCGGTGCGAGCGGCCCTCGGCGTCGGTCAGGCCCAGCCAGCCGGCGAAGAACTCGAACGGCTGCCGGCGTCGGCCCTCGGCCAGCGCCCAGTCCAGCACCGTCTTCGCGGCGGTCCACGCCGGACGCTCTTCGGCCCGCCGCCGCAGCTCGGCCCACAGCGTGGCGCGACGACCCTTGGCCAGGGCGTAGACGTCGTCATCGGAAAGCCCGCAGAACGGCGTCTTCAGCAGGGCCGCCAGGGTCAGGTCATCGTCCGGGAACAGGATGAACCGCCCCAGCGCCAGCAGGTCCTCGAAGGCGATGTGGCTGGACAGCGACAGGCGGTCGGCCCCGGCCACCGGCACGCCGCGCCGCTTCAAGGCCCGCAGAATCTCCTCGAACAGCACCCTGCGGCGGCGGACCAGCACGAGAATGTCGCCGGCATGGGCCGCGCGGTGGCGGCCGATCTCCTTGTCGAAGATCGCGTCGCCGCGTTGAAGGATCGCCGCGGTCTCGGCGGCGATGGCCTCGGCCAGGCGGCGGTTGGCGCTTCTCTCGCCTTCGGCATCGACCGGCGCCTCCCAGGCCTCGCGCTCCTCGCCCGGCAGCTCGCGGGTCAGCGGCCACAGGTCGACGCAGCCGGGATGACCGTGGCGGAACAGCTCATGGCGGACCAGGTCCTGGCCGACCGGCGGGGGTACGCCCTCGCGGGTCTCGGGATCGGAGAACAGGGCGTCGACGAAGCTCAGCACCTCGCGGGTCGAGCGGTACGAGACGGTCAGCGGCACGCCCTTGCCGACCGCGCCGACGGCCTCGATGCGGGCGATGTAACCTTGCGTCTCGACCAGCAGCCGCTGCGGGTCGGCGCCCTGGAACGAATAGATCGACTGCTTTTCGTCGCCGACCACGAACAGGGTCCGCTCGGCCCGGCGACCGCTCCAGCCCTCGGACGTCTCGCCGGCGAAGAAGTCAGCGGTCAGGGCGCTCAGGATCTCCCACTGCTCCGGCGCGGTGTCTTGGGCCTCGTCCAGCAGGATGTGGTCGACGCCGCCATCCAGCTTGTACAGCACCCAGGCGGCCTCGACCTTCTGCGTCAGCAGCACCCGGGTCTTGTCGATCAGGTCGGTGAAGTCCAGCGCGCCGCGCGCTTCCTTCTCGATGCGGTGCGATTCCACATAGAGCACCGCCAGGCGCAAGGCGTCGGCCGTATCCTCGGCGACCTTGGCGGCGCGCACCCGTTCGCGGGCGGCCTCGAGCTTCGCCTGGTCCAGCAGCAGGGCCTCGCGCAGGTCCTCGCGGCTCTTCAAGCCCGAGGTCTTGGCCGGCCAGGTCGCCGGCGTCCCTTCGCCGCCTTCGGTGAACAGGGCGCGTAGCGCCAGATCCAGCGTGGCGTCCGGATCGCGGGCCACGGCCGCCAGGGCTTCGGCGGACTTGGCGTCCTGCTTGCCGCCGCCGTCGAACAGCACCTGCGCCGCCGCTCGCCAGGCGCCGAGGTCCAGCTGCGCCAAGGCGCCCGCTGCGAGATCGGCGGCCGAGGTCGGGGCGTCGAAGCCGCAGCGCGTCCAGGCGTCGGCGATGGCTTCCGACAGTCCGCCGCAGCGCCGGACATAGTCCATGATCTGGCCGCGCCGCGTCTCGAAGCCGGCGAACATGGTCTCGAAGCTCTGGAAGTCCAGCGCCACCGAGAAGCGGGCATAGGCCTGCGCGAAGGCGTCCTCATGGCTGTCGACCCAGGCGGCGGTGGCGCGGCGGGCGGCGCGGGCGATGGCGGCGCCGGCCTGGTCGTCCATCACCGTGAAGCCGGGCGAGACCCCGGCCTCGAGCGGGAAGCGCCGCAGCAGCTTCTCGCAGAAGGCGTGGATGGTCTGGATCTTCAGGCCGCCGGGCGTCTCCAGCGCCTGGGCGAACAGAGCGCGGGCTTCGGAGAGGCGACGGGCGTCATAGGTTCCCTCCGGCTCGCCGACCAGCTTGACCAGCTCGGCGCGCAGGTCCGCGTCGCTGGTCACCGACCACTTGCCCAGCCGCTCGAACAGGCGGCGCTGCATCTCGGCGGCGGCGGCCTTGGTATAGGTCACGCATAGGATCGCCTCGGGCTTGACCCGGGCCAGCAGTAGCCGCGCGACCCGGTCGATCAGGGTCTTGGTCTTGCCCGAGCCGGCGTTGGCGGTGACGAAGGCCGAGATCGCCGGATCCGCGGCGACGCGCTGGGGATCTTGTATCTGGGCGGGGGCGCTCATTCGCCCTCTCCGTCGTCGCCACTGGTCGACCATTCGAACACCCGCGCCAGGTGGGCGTAGTCGCCGGGGTGCTCCTTGACGAACTGCGGCGCGACCCGCGAGCGGTAGGGCTCGGCCGGATCGTCGTAGCGGGCGATCAGGGTCGAGAGGCCGTCCAGGGCCTTGGTCGCGGCGGCGCTGCTTTCCTCGCCGGCCAGGGCGCGGACCTGCTCCTCGCCGGCGGGACGCCTGCCGGTGACGCGGACATAGGTCAGGTCGCCCGGCGTTGGCTTGCCCAGATCGGGGAAGCCGCCGTGCATCAGGATCGCCGCCGTCAGGGTCAACTGCGGCGAGAAGCCGGTGTCGACCTGCTTCTGCGACGGCGCGGCGCCGGTCTTGTAGTCGAGGATGTGGGCGGTTCCGTCGGCGGTCGGCTCCAGCCGGTCGGCCTTGGCGGTCAGGGTGAAGGGGCGGCCGTTGATCGACAGGGTCAGCTCGCCCGCCGCCTCGACGACGATCTTGCGGGCGGTCGTGCGGCGCTGACGTTCCCAGTCGGCGACCCATAGGGCCGCCTCGCGCGCCAGGGCCTTCTCGCGGGCCAGGGCCGTCGGCGGCATGCCGGCGCCGACCAGGGCGTCGATGTAGAACCGCTCGAAGACGCTGGCCGCTTCGAGCGGCACGGCGTCGGGATAGGTTTCGGCGAACTTCTCGAACGCCGCGTGGATGGCGGTCCCCCGCGCCCGGGCCTCGACCGGCTCGTCGGGCCGTTCCAGCGGATAGAGCTTCAGGATATCGCGCGCCCAGACGGCGTAGGGGTCGCGGGTCAGGGCCTCGATCCGGGTCACGGCCATCTTGCGCGGTCGATCCTCGACGGGCGGGACCGGCGCGGGGCGGCCGATCGGCGCATAGGGGGCGGGCGCGTCCAGGGCGCGAACCCACTCGAGAACGTCGTCGCGACGCGGCAAGGCCAGGCCCGCGCCGGCGGCCAGGGTCTTCAGCCGCCAAAGCCAGCGCGACTCGACGGCCGGCGCCCCACCGCGCCGTTCGCAGTGGACCAGCACCACATCGGGGGCGCTGGCGGCCTGGGCGAAGTCGTGGGCGGTCAGGCCGATACGGCGCTCGGGCGGCGGCAGGCCCAGGCGGCTGCGCATGGGACGCGACAGGAACGGGTCGATCGGCGCGCCCTGCGGCCAGACGCCTTCCTCCAGCCCGGCCAGCACCAGGCGGTCGGCGCGGACCAGGCGGGCCTCGATGGCCCCCAGGATACGCAGTCGAGGATGCGTCGCGCCGCCGACGCGGACGGTCTCCTCGTTGACCAGGCGATCGAGAATGTCGGCGAAGGCCTGGGGCGAGGCGTCGGGAAGGGGCTCGCCGTCCTGGATCAGGGCGGCCATCAGGCTTCCCAGACATTCGCCCGCGCCTCCGGCCCACAGGCGGTTGGGGGCGATCAGACCTTCCAGCGCCTCGACCAGCGCCTTCGCGGCGTGGCACGGGCGAGCATAGCCCTCGCTATAGGGCGCGGCGGCATGGTCGACGGCGGCCAGCACGCGGTCGCACAGAAGGAGGGCCCCGGGAGAATCCTTCAATCGCGCCCGCAGCACATCCTTCGAACCCGGCGCGGCGCCGCGCAGGCCTCGCCGCTCCAGTTGAGCGGCGGCCGACGCCTCGTCCTCGCCCAGCACCAGCGGGTGCTTGGCGAAGGCCAGCAGGCGAACCGGGTTCAGCGGCTCCTCCACCAGACGGGCCAGGTGCAGGGCCAGAATGGCCGAGCCGGCGGCGGCCAGGGGGGCGCCGGCCGAGCTGTCGGGAATGACGCCCCAGCGCTGCAGGCGGGTCATCACCCGGCGGGCCAGGGTCTGATCGGGCGTGACCAGGGCGGCGGTGCGGTCGGGATCCTCCAGCGCCTCGCGCAGCAGCAAGGCGCAGGCGCCGGCGGCCTCCTCCTCGGCGCGGGCGGCGATGACCGAGAAGCCGGTCAGGCCCTCGGCGATGGGATCCAGGTCCGGGGCCTCGGCGCGCAGGGCGGCGATCTGGGCCAGCCAGTCGGCGGTGGCCTCGGCCGGACGCAGGGCCTCGTTGACGATCCGCCGCCGCCAGCGGCCCCGGCTATCGACCTCGGGAACCCAGGCGCGGACGTCGGCGCGCGTCACACCGGCGCGGTCCAGCAGGCGTTTCATCGCGCCTTGCGGATGCTGTTCGCCTGGCGTGCCCTCGATCTGCGCCCAGGCGCTGTCGGCCAGGTCTTCATCGAGGCCGGGAAGGACCACGGCGCCCTTTGGGGCAGCGGCCACGACGCGCAAAAGGTCGGCGGTCGCCGGCGCGGTGCCGGTCGAGCCGGCGGCGACCAGCACCTCGGTGGGCGGGTTCTCGGACCATTGCTTTTCCAGGGCGCGGAGCAGGCGCACACGCCGTTCGGAGACGTCGATCAGGCCCAAGGCGTCCAGCCGCCTGGGCCAGGCGGTCAGCACCGCCTTCAGAAACCGGGCCGAGACCTGCCAGTGCTGGGCCAGATCGCCCTCGGCCAGACCGTCCAGCCTGTCGTCGAAGTCGACCTCCTCGATCTGGCAGCTGTCGAGGAAGTCCGACAGGGCCTTGGCCAGTTCCAGGGCCTGGACCGGACCGGGCTTGAACGACAGCTTGTCGCCGTGGTCGACGACCAGCCTAGCCAGCTCGAACCGGCGGCGGCGCGAGGAGATGGCCGGGGGCAGATCCAAAGCGAGGTCGCCCGGTTCGAACGGCGGCTCGCCCTCCTCGAGATCGCCCAGTGGCCGGATCTGCGGCAGCAGCAAGGCCCGCCCGCCGCCGACCGCCAGGAAAGCGTCGGCCAGGGCGCGGGCCCCGCGGCGGGTCGGGGTCAGGACGGTGGCCCGGGGCAGGGCCTCGGGCCCCAGCGGCTCCAAGGCGTTCAGCAGGCCGCGCGCCAGGTCGTCGACGAACGGGCGGTGGGCGGGGATCGAGAACCAGCGCGGCCCCGCCCTCTCGAAGAAGGGGGCCGAGCTGGTCATTCCTGAGCGAGCCTGGCCTCGGCCGCCAGCTTGGCGTTCGGATCGCCGACGTGCATCCAGAGCCCGTCGGGGGCGACGCCGTGGACGCGGCTGTCCGCGGCAAGCCGCTTCCACAGGGGCAGCAGCGAGAAAGGTCCTTCAGGTCCGTCGGCGGTGATCGCCGGCTTGCAGATGTGAACGCCGACATAGACCAGGGGCGCCATCTCGCCGGGATCCTTGAAGCGGACGACGCCGTCGTCGCTCAGGAACACGTCGCCGCTGTCATGGAAGCCCAGAGAACCGCTGGTCGAAGCCAGCATCAGGCAGACGTCCATCCTCTCTGGATCCCAGGCGGCGGCCACGGCGTCGACGGCCGCGCCAGCGGGCTCGATCCAGATCGAGTCGATATTGGCCACGAATACGGGGCCGTCGCCCAGCAGCGGCAAGGCGTGCTTGATCCCGCCGCCGGTCTCCAGGGCCTGGACGCGTTCGTCGGAGATGACGATGCGCGGGCCCAGCCCCTTGGCCTCGCGGGCCTTCAGGTGGGTTTCGACCAGGTCGGCGAAGTAGTGGACATTGACCACGGCGGTCTCGACCCCGGCGGCGGCCAGGCGGTCCAGCATGTGGTCGATCAGGGCCTTGCCGGCGACCTCGACCAGGGCCTTGGGCCGGTCGTTGGTCAGGGGGCGCATGCGGGTGCCGAGGCCGGCGGCCAGCACCATGGCGACTTTCGGACCGCTCATCGGCGAGCTTCCGCTGGAACGTAGCGGTCGAACCAGGCCCTGAGATCGGCCAGAGCCGGGTCGGCGAAGCAGACGTCCAGATAGACCCAAAGACGCGGGATGAAATCAGCATAACGGGGCTTGCCGTCGCGGGTCACAAGGCGGGCGAAGATGCCCAGGATCCGGATGATGTTGAGCGCGCCCAGCGCATGATAGTCAGCCAGGAAGGCGGCGCGATCCAACTCGGGCCGGGCGGCCAGATAGCGCTCCAGGCAAGCGGCTTCTCGCGCCGGCGAGACGGTGCGGCGAGCGTCATGCAGCAGCATCGACAGGTCCCAGGCCGGATGGGCCCGCACCGCGTCCTGGAAGTCCAGCAAGCCGACCCGGGCCGCGCCCTGACGTTCGGGCAGCCAGATCAGGTTCTCGGCGTGATAGTCGCGATGGCAAAAAACCGTCGCGCCGGCCTCGCCCTTGGCCCGGATCGGGGCCCAGATGGCTTCCCACTCGACCAGGGCCGCATCGCCGAAGGCAAGGCCGCGGAACTTGGGCTGCCACTCGACGAAGATGTCGTGGGCGGTCTTCAGCGCCAGGTCGTCATAGGTCAGCAGCGGCCAGGTCGAGCCGTCGTAGCTGAGCACGTCCGGTGTCGGCGCAGCGTGGACGGCCAGAAGGCCGTCGATGGCGGCGTCGTACAGCGGGGTCTCGTCGGTTCCGGCTTCGATCAGGCGGGCGTAGAGATCGTCGCCCAGGTCTTCGAGCACGGCCAGGCCCGCCGCGGCGTCGGCGGCCAGCACCTTGGGCGCGGACAGGCCTTGAGCGTTCAGCCAGCCGGCGCAGGCGACGAAGGCGTCGACGCGGCCGGCGGCCAGGCGGGCCAGGGCGTTATAGCCCAGAGCAGCGCGCTCGGCGGGAGTCGCCCCGGGCGGACAGGGGGCGGTCTCGACCGACGGCGGCTGGTCCATGAAGATGAAGCTCTCGTTCCCCCGATGCAGGCGCTCGTACGACCGCGTCGAGGCGTCGCCGCCCAGCGGCTGGCGGTGAACATCGCCGAAGCCGTTTGCGGAAAGGAACGCGGCCTTGGCCGTCTCTCTCTCAGAACTCAAGATCACGTCCTTCGAAACTACCGTGCGCCGTGACGGTGGCGCGCCGCGCGTCGCCGTCGAGGGCGATGTCTATATCGAGCCTGTTCGCGGGCAAACGGCCTTCGAGCCGCTGGGGCCATTCGATGAGCGCCACGCCGCCATCCAGGGCCTCGTCCAGGCCGATCTCGTAGGCCTCGTCCGGGTCCGACAGGCGGTAGAGGTCGAAGTGCGCCAGGGGGAATGCGGCGGTCTCGTAGAACTGCGCCAGGGTGAAGGTCGGGCTGGGGACCTCCTGGTCCGGCGTCGTCAGGGCGCGGATCAGGGCGCGAGCCAGGGTCGACTTGCCGGCCCCCAGCGGACCGGTCAGGCACAGGGCGTCGCCGGACCGGAGGGACGCGGCCAGCTTGCGGCCCAGGTCCTGGGTCGCGGCCTCGTCAGGCAGATGAAGGATCGTCATGCGTCTCCCATAGCGCCTCGCCCGATCGATGTTGAGAGGCGCAAGGCTCTTCCCCCCGCGCTCCTCACGCGCTAACCGCACTCCTCGATGCCGACATCTCTCCGCACCGCCTATCGCGAGCGCCTGGCCCAGGGCGAGATCAAGCCGGACGCCGCCCAGGCCGCCGCCATCGAGGCGCTGGCGCGCCTGGAAGCCGATCTGGACAACGCCGGCGAGCCCGGCTTCTCGCTGTTCGGCCGCAAGCCCAAGAGCCAGCGCGGCGTCTATCTGTGGGGGCCTGTGGGTCGCGGCAAGTCCATGCTGATGGACCTGTTCTTCGACAGCGCCCCGGTCGCCAAGAAGCGCCGCATTCACTTCCACGCCTTCATGGCCGAGGTTCACGCCGACATCGACGCCTGGCGCAAGGGCGACGCGGCGGCGCGCAAGGCGCGCTTCGGTCAGCATAAGGGCGACGACCCGATCGCGCCGACCGCCGAGCTGATCGCCACGAGCGCCCGGCTGCTGTGCTTCGACGAGCTGCAGGTCACGGACATTGCCGACGCCATGATCCTGGGGCGGTTGTTTGAGGCCCTGTTCGCGCGGGGCGTCACCCTGGTGGCGACTTCAAACCGGCCGCCGGACGATCTCTACAAGGACGGCCTCAACCGACAGCTCTTCCTGCCGTTCATCGACATGTTGAAACAGGCGCTGGACATCGTGGCCGTGCGCGGCCCGGTCGACTTCCGCCTGGACCGCCTGCGCGCGGCCAGAACCTGGCTGGCCCCGAACGACAAGGAGAGCCAGGCCGAGTTCGAGCGCCTGTGGGCCGATCTGCTGGACGGCGCGGCCGAGACCGGCGCGACGCTGGAGGTGCTGGGCCGCAAGATGCGGCTGCCGCGCGCGGCCGGCGGCTTGGTCCGCTCGTCCTTCGCCAGCCTTTGCCAGCAGGCCCTGGGACCCCAGGACTACCTGGCGCTCGCCGAGCGCTTCCACACGATCTTCCTGGAGGACGTGCCGCGCCTGACGCCGGCCCGGCGCGACGCGGCCAAGCGCTTCAATACCCTGATTGACGCCCTCTACGAGGCCGACGCCAAGCTGGTGGCCCTGGCCGACGCCGAGCCGGAGGCGCTGTATCCCGAGGGCGACGGCGCCTTCGAGTTCGAGCGCACCGTCTCGCGGCTGCAGGAAATGCGTTCGGCCGGCTATGTGGCCCGCGTCAGGGACTAGGAGAAGGCATGAGCGTCAAGGACCGGGTCCGCGTTCGCGAGACCAAGCTGCTCTCGGACAACTGGTATGTCCTGAAGACCACGACCTTCGACTGGAAACGGCGCGACGGGACCTGGCAGACCCAGAGCCGCGAGCACTATGACCGGGGCAATGGCGCGGTGCTGCTGCCCTACAATCTGGCCAACCGGACGGTGCTGCTGGTGCGGCAGTTCCGCTATCCCGCCTTCGTCAATGGCTATGACGACCTGCTGATCGAGGCGGCTGCGGGCCTGCTGGACGACGCCGCGCCTGAGGTTCGCATCCGCGCCGAGGTCGAGGAAGAGCTAGGCTATCGCCTGGCCGACGTGCGCAAGGTGTTCGAGGCCTTCATGAGCCCAGGCTCGGTCACCGAGATCCTGCACTTCTTCGTGGCCGAGTACGACGCTTCGATGCGGATCGGCGACGGCGGCGGTCATCCCGACGAGGGCGAGGACATCGAGGTGCTGGAGCCGACCCTCGAGGAGGCGCTGGCCATGATCGCCGACGGCCGCATCCGTGACGCCAAGACCATCATGCTGCTGCAGCACCTGGCCCTGACGGTGTTCCGGAACGCCTAGAGGGCGTCAGGCGAAGTCGCGGGCCAGCGGCGCCTCGAACCGAACGATCAGGCCGTCTTCGCCATAGTCGGCGTCGATCTTGCCGCGCAGCTCCGCGGTGATGCTGCGCTCGATCAGCCGCGATCCGAAACCCTTGCGGTCCGGCTTGCGGGTGGGCGGACCACCGGTTTCACGCCAGTGGAAGCGCAGGGTCCCGCCGTCGTCGGACAGCGACCAGTCCAGCAGAAGCCGGCCGTTGGTCGACAGGGCGCCGTACTTGGCGGCGTTGGTGGCCAACTCGTGGAACACCATACCCAGAGACAGGGCCACGCGGGCAGGCAGCTGGACGTCCGGTCCGTCCATGCGGATGCGCTCGGGGCCGTAGGGACCCAGCTCCTGCGTCAGAATCTGGCGCAACCCCGCGCCCGCCCACTGGCTATCGGTCAGGGCGTTGTGGGTCTGGGACAAGGCCAGAAGCCGCGACTCGAACGCGGCGGCGAAGCTTTCCGGGGTCGCGGCGCCGCGCAAGGTCTGCTGGGCGATGGCCTGCACGGTGGCCAGGGTGTTCTTCACGCGGTGGTTCAGTTCGTCCAGCAGCAGGCGCTGCCGTTCGTCGGCCTGAACCTGTTCGGTCATGTCGACGCCCTCGACGAAGATCCCGGAGGCGGTTCCGTCCGGTTCGATGATCGGCTGGTAGATGAAGTCCAGATACCGTTCTTCCAGCTCCGCGCCCGCGGTGCGCTGCAAGGCCACCCTGACCCGACGGCCGACGAAAGCCTCTCGCGTGGCCAGCACCTGGTCGAGCAGGTCGACGAAGCCTTGGCGCTCCACCTCCGGCAGGGCGACGCGCAGGGGCAGGCCGGTGACCTCGCGATGGCCTATCAGCTGGGCGTAGGCATTGTTGGCGAGGTCGAAGACGTGGTCGGGCCCGCGCAACACCGCCATGAAGCTGGGCGCCTGCATGAACAGGTTGCGCAGCTGCCGGCTTTGGGACTGCACGGTCTCGGCGCGCCGCAGCACCTCGTCGCCGATCATCGTGGCCGAGCGCGAGCCGAACACCGCGTCCTTCAGGCGCTGGATCGCGGTGACGTCTTGGGTGTGCTGAAGGATGTAGCGCGTGGCGCCCGTCTCGTCGCGGATCGGGGTATGGGTCGCGCTCCAGATCCGATCCTCGAAGCCGCCGCCCAGCTCGGCCGGGCGTTCGATCGCGTAGTGGATCAGCGGCAGCTCGGTGACTTCGCCCCTGTCTCGGGCGCGGGTCAGGGACGCTTCCAGCTCGGCGCGGCTCTGGCCTTCGGACGGGAACGCCTCAAAGAGGTTGCGGCCGTCCAGGTCCGCCCAGCTGCGCTGCAGGGTGCCTAGATACGCCGCGTTGGCCGCGACATAGCGAAACTCTCGGTCGAGCAGCATGTAGGGCGACGGAATGCGATCGAATATCTCGCGAAAATCGATCGGACTGACCATGCTTTCCCCCGGAAGCGCCGCACCCTAACGCAACCTTCGCCTTAAGGGTTCCTCAAAGACGGCGAGGATGGACATGCGAACGTTTCTCAAGAGAGCGCCGTTTAATTGACACCGAGGTCTTCGCGCTTAAAAGCGTCCCGCAACGCACAAAGGCTACTGGGGTTGGACCTCTCATGACCGACACGAGCCGGGGGCTGCCTGAGCGCCCGATGTCGCCGCACCTTTCGGTGTGGCGCTGGCATATCACCATGGCCTGCTCGATCCTGCACCGCGGCTGCGTCATCGGCCTGTGGGTCGGCGCCGTGATCCTGGCGGCCTGGGCCGCCGCCCTGGCCGCTGGGCCGGAGGCCTATGCCGGCTTTCTGGGCGTCCTGGGCTCGCCGATCGGCAAGCTGGTGCTGCTGGGTGAGACCTTCGCGGTCTTCTTCAACGTCGCCTACACGATCCGCCAGACCTTCTGGGATGCGGGCAAGGGCTTCCAGCCTCGCGTCGCCGACATGACCGGCGCCATGGCGATCGCCTTCGCGGTCGTGGCGACAATCGTCACCTGGGTCATCGCCGGCGCGAACGGAGCGTTCTGATCATGAGCAAGAACGACCTCTTCCAGCCCCAGCAATTCCGCACGCCGCTCTCTCGCGCCCGCGGCCTGGGCGCCTCGCGCCACGGCGTCAGCCACTTCATCACCGAGCGCGTCTCGGGTCTGGCCCTGGCGCCGCTCAGCCTGTGGGGCGTGTACAGCGCCTTGAAGCTGATCGGCGCGGATCAGCACACGGTCGCCGCCTGGCTGAGCCAGCCGCTGAACGCCGTGCTGCTGGTTCTGCTGCTGGCGTCGGCCCTGGCGCACCTGTCGAACGCCGTCCAGGTGGTGATCGAAGACTATGTCCACCGCTTCACGAGCAAGTCGGCCCTGGTGATCGGCAATCTGTTCGTCTGCGTGCTGGCCGGCGCCGTGGGGATCTTCTCGATCCTCAAGGTCGCCCTGACCGTGACCGGAGCCCATTGATGTCGGCCTACAAGTTCATCGACCACAAGTTCGACGTCGTCGTCGTCGGCGCCGGCGGTTCGGGTCTGCGCGCCGCGCTCGGCGCCGCTCAGGCGGGCCTCAAGACCGCCTGCATCACCAAGGTGTTCCCGACCCGTAGCCACACGGTGGCGGCGCAGGGCGGCATCTCGGCCTCGCTGGGCAATATGGGCCAGGACGACTGGCGCTGGCACATGTTCGACACCGTCAAGGGTTCGGACTGGCTGGGCGACCAGGACGCCATCGAGTATCTGACCCGCAACGCGCCGGCGGCGGTCTACGAACTCGAGCACTGGGGCGTGCCCTTCTCGCGCACCACGGACGGCAAGATCTATCAGCGCGCCTTCGGCGGCATGACCAAGAACTACGGCGAAGGCCCGATCCAGCGCACCTGCGCGGCGGCCGACCGCACCGGTCACGCCATGCTGCACACGATGTACGGCCAGTCGCTGGCCCACGACACCGAGTTCTTCATCGAGTACTTCGCCCTCGACCTGATCATGGACGACGGCGTCTGCCGCGGCGTGACGGCGTGGAAGCTCGACGACGGCACCCTGCACCGCTTCCAGGCCCAGATGGTGATCCTGGCCACCGGCGGTTACGGCCGCGCCTACTTCTCGGCCACCTCCGCCCACACCTGCACGGGCGATGGCAACGCCATGGCGCTGCGCGCCGGCCTGCCGCTGCAGGACATGGAGTTCGTGCAGTTCCACCCGACCGGCATCTACGGCGCCGGCTGCCTGATCACCGAAGGCGCCCGCGGCGAGGGCGGCTATCTGACCAACTCCGAAGGCGAGCGCTTCATGGAGCGCTACGCTCCGTCGGTGAAGGATCTGGCGCCGCGCGACATGGTCAGCCGCGCGATGACCATCGAGATCCGCGAAGGTCGCGGCGTGGGTCCGAACAAGGACCACATCTTCCTGCACCTCGACCACCTGGACCCGAAAATCCTGGCCGAGCGCCTGCCGGGCATCTCGGAGACGGCCAAGGTGTTCGCCGGCGTCGACGTGACCAAGGCCCCGATCCCGGTGCTGCCGACCGTCCACTACAACATGGGCGGCATTCCCACGAACTATCACGGCGAGGTCGTCACCAAGGCGGGCGACAACCCCGACCAAGTGATTCCGGGCCTGATGGCCGTGGGCGAGGCGGCCTGCGTGTCGGTGCACGGCGCCAACCGCCTGGGCTCCAATTCGCTGATCGACCTGGTGGTGTTCGGTCGCGCCGCGGCCCTGCGCTGCGCCGAGATCGTCAAGCCCGGCGCCAAGCAGCCCGAGCTGAAGGACGCTCAGACGGATGGTCACCTGGCCCGCTTCGACAGGTTCCGTAACGCCTCGGGCGCGACCCCGACCGCTGCGCTGCGCCTCGAGATGCAGAAGGCTATGCAGGAAGACGCCGCGGTGTTCCGCACCGGCGAAAGCCTGGACAGCGGCGTTTCTCGCCTGCAAGCCGTCTGGGACAAGAAGTCCGACCTCAAGGTCAGCGATCGCGGTCTGGTGTGGAACACCGACCTGATGGAGACCCTGGAGTTCGACAACCTCATCGGTCAGGCCGTCGTGACGGTGAACGGCGCGGTGAACCGCACCGAGAGCCGCGGCGCCCACGCCCGCGAGGACTTCGCCGAGCGCAATGACACCGAGTGGATGAAGCACACCCTGGCCTGGCTCGATCTGGAGTCCGGCAAGGTGAAGATCGATTACCGCCCGGTGCACAGCTACACGATGTCCGACGACATCGCCTACATCCCGCCGAAACAACGGGTCTACTGAGGGTCCGATGGTCGAACTCGCACTCCCCAAGAACTCGCAGGTCAAGTCGGGCAAGCACTGGCCGGCCCCGGCGGGCGCCAAGAAGGTCAAGACCTTCAAGATCTACCGCTACGACCCGGAAGCGGGCGGCAACCCGCGCTGGGACACCTATGACGTCGACATGGACGCCGTGGGCCCGATGGTCCTGGACGCCTTGCTGTACATCAAGAACAACATCGACCCGACCCTGGCCTTCCGCCGGTCGTGCCGGGAAGGTGTCTGCGGTTCGTGCTCGATGAACATCGGCGGCCGCAACACCCTAGCCTGCACCCACGGCTGGGCCGAGGTGCCGGGCAAGGCCGTGCAGATCAGCCCGCTGCCGCACATGCCGGTGGTCAAGGACCTGATCCCGGACCTTACGCTGTTCTATGCTCAGTACGCCTCGATCGAGCCCTGGCTGCACACCGACACGCCCGAGCCGCAGACCGAGTGGAAGCAGAGCCCCGAGGACCGCGAAAAGCTCGACGGCCTCTACGAGTGCATCCTGTGCGCCTGCTGCTCGACCTCGTGCCCCAGCTATTGGTGGAACGGCGACAAGTATCTGGGCCCGGCGGCCCTGCTCCACGCCTATCGCTGGCTGATCGACAGCCGCGACGAGGCGACCGGCGACCGCCTCGATGCGCTGGAGGATCCCTTCAAGCTCTATCGCTGTCATACGATCATGAACTGCGCCCAGGTCTGCCCCAAGGGTCTGAACCCGGCCAAGGCCATCGCCGAGATCAAGAAGATGATGGTCGAGCGCGTCGTCTGAGCAATACGGCGAATCCTTTGTGAAAGCGGCGGTCGGGACAGGGTTTCGGCCGCCGTTTTTCTGTCTATCTATCCGCCGCTATCTAAGGCGCTTGCCAATAGGTGACGCCGGCGTCATTTTTGACGAAACGGGAGGGCGTCCTTGAGCGCTGTGACCAATCAGAACGCATGCGTCGTCATCGTCGGCGCTGGGCATGCCGGCGGTTCGGCCGCGGCGTTCCTGCGCCAGTACGGTCATGAAGGGCGGATCGTCCTGATCGGCGACGAGCCGCTGCTGCCCTATCAGCGCCCGCCCCTGTCCAAGGCTTGGCTGAAGGGCGAGGCCGACGCCGACTCGCTCTCGCTGAAGCCCGCCGAGTGGTACGCCGAGAACAACGTCATGCTGCGCCTGGAAGGCGTGGCCGGGCGGATCAATCGTTCGGCGAAGACGGTGACCCTGGCCTCCGGCGAGGTCATTCCTTACGACATCCTCATCCTGGCCACCGGCGCTCGCGCCCGCGAACTGCCGATCCCGGGCTCTGATCTGGCCGGGGTCCTGGCCCTGCGCACTGCGGCCGACGCCGAGCTGCTCAAGCACGCGTTGGGTCCCGGCAAGCGCCTGGCCGTCATCGGCGGCGGCTATGTCGGCCTCGAGGCGGCCGCTTCGGCCCGCGCGCTGGGCAGCCACGCCACGGTCATCGAGCGCGAGAGCCGCGTCCTGGCCCGCGTGGCCTGCGAGACCCTGTCGCTGTTCTTCCAAGACTATCACGGCCGGCACGGCGTCGCGTTCGAGCTGAACGCTGGCGTCGCCGTCTTCGAGGGCGTGAATGGCCATGTCACGGGCGTGCGGCTCTCCGATGGCCGGGTGATCGCCTGCGACGTCGTCCTCGTCGGAGTCGGCGCGGTTCCCAATGACGAGCTGGCCAAGGACGCCGGGCTCGACACCGCCAACGGCGTAGTCGTCGACCTCGAAGCGCGCACCGCCGATCCGTCGATCTTCGCGATCGGCGACGTCACCCATCGCCCACTGCCGCTCTATGAGCGCCAGTTCCGCCTGGAGAGCGTGCCCAACGCCCTGGAACAGGCCAAGCAGGCGGCCTCCGCGATTCTCGGACGACCCGGGCCCACGCCCGAGGTTCCATGGTTCTGGTCCGACCAGTATGATCTGAAGCTGCAGATCGCCGGTCTGCCGTTCGAGGCCGACCGCCAGGTGGTGCGCGGCGACGTCGCCGCCGCCAAGTTCGCGGTCTTCCATCTGAAGGGCAACCTGCTGCAGGCTGTCGAGGCGGTCAATGCGCCGCCCGAGTTCATGGCCGGCAAGCAGCTGATCGCCAAGCGCACGCCGGTGAGCGCCGAAAAGCTCGCCGATCCGTCAGTGTCCATGAAGGAAGTGGCGACTTAAGATCGCCGAGGGGAACAAGAGAAGCACATGGCCAAGATCACCTACATCGAACACGACGGCACGGAACACGCGCTGGACATCAAGCCGGGCCTGACCGTCATGGAAGGCGCGGTGAAGAACAACGTGCCGGGCATCGACGCCGATTGCGGCGGGGCCTGCGCCTGCGCGACCTGCCATGTCTATGTCGACGAGGCCTGGCTGGATAAGACGGGCGACAAGTCGGCCATGGAAGAGTCGATGCTGGACTTCGCCGAGAACGTCGAGCCCAACAGCCGGCTTTCCTGCCAGATCAAGGTCAGCGACGCGCTGGACGGCCTGATCGTCCGGCTGCCGGAAAGCCAGCACTAAGAGCGGTTTCCCAGGCGTGGGACGGGGCTGACGGGAAAAGGTTCCGCGGCGGCGTCAAAAGAGCGTCGTTATATTGTCGCGAGGGGGTTGCCAGTCGTCCGATGGAGGACTAGATCACCGCCTCGCTCGGAACGGCATCGCGACCGGACGACGCGGCTCCCGAAAGGGAGTTGCATCGGTTCAGACGCTTCGCTAGATACCGCGCTCCAATCGACTCGATGACGGATCCGCAAGGGCGGCCACGGCGGCCCAAGGATCCTTCTTTTGTCTCTTCGATCCCGGGCTTCCGGGGCTTCGAAAAAGCCGAAAAGAGTTGGTTGACTTCGGAATGGCTCCTCTTTAGAAGCGCCGCTCCGGACATCGCCGCCAAGACTTCGCAAGAATTCAGCGGCGCGATGTTGGAACAGTCAGGTAATCGTTTTGAAGTTTCTTCAAAATAATCGCTTGACTGGATTTGGTGGTTTCTTTAGAAGCTGCCGGCTCTGCCGAGGACTTTCGGGTTGGTTGGCGGGGATGGTCGGAAAGTTTTGAAAAAAACGATTTGACACGGAATTCGAGGTTCGCTAGA